>Ga0210406_10002142_pt1 | contig 22945 bp, 19 predicted proteins | sample IncBWC30MmetaG_FD_155454 | JGI IMG/M metagenome (GOLD analysis project Ga0210406, IMG submission 155454) | Forest soil microbial communities from Barre Woods Harvard Forest LTER site, Petersham, Massachusetts, United States - Inc-BW-C-30-M | ecosystem: Environmental > Terrestrial > Soil >...
CTCGCGTCTCGGCGCGCACACTCGATTCCCACCGAGACACCAAATCCTGAATTCTTTTGGTTCAGCAGATGACCGAGATCAGGAGATTGGTCGATCCGCCCTGCGAAGAGAATGATTTTGGTGTCCTCAGGCCAGCCCAACTCGCGACGGAAGGAAGCCTTCGCAACAAACCGATCCCCGATAAACCGCGAGGGATCTATCCCGCAATACAGCGCCATCCTCGGTATATGGGCGAAACTCGGCGAATCAAACCCATATTCAGTGATCACCTGCCTCGATGTGCCGACGATGCGGGTGGAATAGCGCCCTACCAGACGCTTTCCGAGGCGGCCTGTGAATCGCTGTGCCTCAAATTGGCGCAAGGCACTGTGAATATGTGTCACACGTACGCGCGGGAGCAAGCCCGCCCCCATAGCAAAATGCCATCCGCTGGCGTACCCCTGATGATCGTGGATCGCGGAATACTCGCCTTGTCTCAGGATCTGCCTCAAACCACGTCTGAATGAAATGGCGTTTGATCGACCATAGCGAAGATAGAAGATTCTTGCACCAAGCGCCGCCGCCTCATCGTCAAACACTCCCGGGTTACCGCTGGTCGCGAGGAAGTCAATTTGTGGCCGATTCTCTCCTCGTCGATTCCATAGCCGCAACAGTTCCATCAGCCACGTCTCGGCCCCTCCCATGCCGAGAGTATCGACAATGTGGAGCACTTTGAGCTTGCAGCCACATACCGAAGGCATGGCGATCGGTTCAAGCACGGCGCGAAAAGACAGCTATCAGGTACGGGCGTGTGGGGTCTGGAACGATCTCCTTGAAGGTCTGTCGGAAGCGAGCAGCGAAAATATCTACCCAGCCATCAAAGTAGGAGGAATTCGATTGGGCGGTCGAGACGCCCGTTACCAAAAGAATTATTCCGCGGGCGGACAAGTATTTATCCAGTTGCTGGCACACGATCTCAACGTCCTTTTCCCCAATGTAGTAAAGGACCTCCGCGCAGAATATGACGTCGTACTGGTCGTCAGTGTCCAACGACTGCAGGTCGCGATGCATGAAACCTACGTTTTTAGAGATGTGGTTGTAGCGAGTCGCCGCGGCAAGAGCTTCTTTTGAAAGATCGACCGCAGTGACTTTGTCGAAATGCCCTGCCAGCATGCGGGAAAAGACGCCGATGCTGCAACCGACCTCAAGAGCGCTTTCAGACGCGCTCCTCCATTTCAACGCACAGGATAGAACTCGTTCATACTTCTGGCGCTCGTACGGGCTCAAGCGGTAATTCCAAGGATCAGGATTCTCGAGATAGAGTCGCTCGAACTCGAACCTCCTGTTTCCCGTTCCAAGGGAGCGGTTCAGCGTGTTCAACAGGCCCCACACGAGGACCCTCGGCGGCACGTGCCCCGACAGAGTTTTAGCGATCAATTTGAACGCGGTGGTCATTCAAGTAGTGTTCCCGAAAGAAATGAGCTCGGCCGGCATCTGGGGCCTTCTGTAAGACGAGACCTTCTGTGGGAAATTTGCGGAAAAATCTTGTTGGAGTCGCAATTGGCAAGCGCTTGCGTCCTGCTACAGTAAACGAAAACGCGAATCCGAATAGGGCCGATGCGAGCTTTCGAAGGCTGCGAGGAAAATAGGGCTGCACGAAATAAGCAACCTGGGTCTGATGATACGAGAGGCTGGTCGCGCGACGGGGCAAGAAGTTGCGTGCATCGACCAGGACATCGCTGGGTTGGTCGAAATGCCACGAAAAGAAGGCCCCCTCGACCTTGCCAGAGAACGAAAATATCGAACCGGCAAATGACACCGCCTGCGCCGCCGCCACGACACAGCGATACAGCAATCGATGCGCGGGATGCCCATAGCCCCCCTCTGGTCCATGGGTCAGGATGAGTTGGGGATTATGTTGCCGAATGACGTCTCCCAAAGTTCTGATCAGGCTCGACTGGTCCCATGAACCCTCGCCTTCGGCATCGGGGATAGCGCTGTCCGCTTGACCTAGAAAACATACCTCACTCGCACCCAATGCCCAGGCTGAAAGCCTGAGTTCCTGGCGACGGACTTCTCCGAGCCCAAGGTCCGAGGTAGCGGGTAACAGATCGCGAGAGCCCCCCTCTCCATCAGTGGCGCAGACAAACGCAATTCTGAAGCCCTTCTCGGCACATATACAGATGGTTCCAGAGACGAACACTTCGTCGTCTGGATGAGCGATCACAACAAGAATGTCACTCCTCTCACCCATGCTCTCATCTGTGCAAGGAGACGAGGTCTGACAGCGCAGTATCCATCGCAAAAGGCGATTCGCGAAGGCTGGCCAGCGCAGCCGTCCGCGACGGCACTGGTTGCTGCAGAAGTTCCATCGCGGCTTGCGCCCACACTCTTGACCCACCCGACAATGCAAGCCGACGAAAGCTGGCTGTCGGCAGCAGAGGATCATCCAGAATGCCGCGAGATAGAAGCATCCGGAGCCCTGCTAACTGTGCTTCCACGAGTGCGAGTCCGAATCCTTCCACTGGGTATTCGGGATGCGGAAGAATAAACCAATCGCTACAGCACATGATTTCAGGAATGTCATCTCGCCAGCCGAGATGGCGAAAAGCCGCGCCGAGCTTAAGTTCTGCGGCACGCCGACAGACGGCTTCGTCGAGAGATCCGGCACCCACAAAGACCCCCACCGTTGCGGAGTCAAGTCGCTGCATCTCGGCCAGGACATCAACTGCAAAAAGGGGATTCTTCTCAGGCACCATTCGACCGGCGAAGAGAAGAATCCGAGCGTTTTCGGCGAAACCCAGTCCTTGGCGAAAACCTGAGCGATCGGCTTTCGCGTTTTCGAACGCGGTGTGATCAACGCCATAGTAGTGTACAAGGGCTCTCTCCGTTCGGCGGCGGCCCGCCAAAAAGGTATCTAAGGTATGATTCGAAATCCCCACAATGCGATCAGCCATCCTAAGACAGATCTGCCGCATCGGTTCGCGGTAGAGGCGTTGTTTCCATCGGCTGGGCGTGGGAACCTCTTCGTCTGCATTGTGCACATGGACGATCCGACGGTGGAACGGTAGGCCCGATCCGGCCAGGAGATACACAGCGCTTACAACGTCATGGTGGCAGTGCAAAACGCCGTATCCCCCACGCCGCAACTCTGAGCGCAGGGCACGGACGAACGCCACCTTCCTCCCGATGGGAACGGGTGAATGAATCACATGTGCGCCCAGTGCTCGTGCCTTGTCGTCCATCGCTCCTGGTTGCTCGAGGGTGCAATAAAAGGACCAATCAATTTCGACTTTTTGTTTACGGGCATGCCCGAGCATCCGGAGCAGCCAATTCTCCACTGCTCCGCGATCAAGTTTTTCGACGACGTGTAGAACCCGTCGAGGTGCCCTTTGATTGTTCGGGATGGCTTCGTCGCTCCGAGAGTACGCTTAGGAAAAACGCTGCAGAACCACAGTTCCGTATTCCACCTGATCCCCGATCTCAGCATTCTGATCGAGATAACGAATGCGACGACCCGCTGCATCGGCAAGATCTTTAAGCTCAGCGAGCCCACTGCCGAACTCCGGCCAAGCGTAAGGGTGAAGCTCGCAGATAATCTCGGCATTGCCGGCCAGAAGATTCCTGGCACCTTTCAAGATTCTAACCTCTGCCCCTTCTGCATCAATTTTAATGTACTGAGGCACGAGATCGTGCCCTGATAGATAGGAGTCCAGAGTCAAGGTGGCAACGGTAATTTCTTCTGACTTGTGCGTATCGGAAAATTCCACCCCAGACCTCATCAGAGACAATTGCGCGTTGCCTCCGCGACTGAAAAGCACAGCCTCACGGATTCTATCGAAACATGCAACGGATTCAATGACTGGCATCAGGTTTGGATTGAGAGCAACGTTTCTTGCGAGAATTTCTCACGCATACGGGTCCGGTTCAAAGGCTACGACATGGCCGCTTAGCCCGCATTTTGCCGCCATAAGGACGATGTAGACGCCGTAATGAGCCCCAACGTCAATGGCAGTATCGCCTTCTTTGAGGTGGTGATCCAGCCGTATTACCTGCATGGCGTCATTTCGATTTACGGCGTTGTTCGAATGGATGTAGCGAAGCCGAATCGGGCGTGTACCCGGAAGGTAGCGCAAGGTCTGTCCTGCGAAACGATTCGGTTCCCCGCCCTTGCCGTACAGTGCCCTCTTTGGCCCGATGACAAACTGGTGTCGAACGTTCGCTATCATTTGCGTCGGATTGCCTTAATGGCTGGATCAACACCACCATCAATGAGCTGGCGCATTGCGCGATCTCGCCCCCGGAAAGCGGCTCTTAAGATCCGACGGTGAGGCTGTCCCAGGCTAATGACTCGCAGAAAATCCGCCGCACGGCCCAATGCCGTGCGCTGGCCGGCTCCGATTCCATATTCGGCATCCAGCATAATCGAGGAAAAGTGAATCCCTTCCGACAAACGCGCTAGGTAGCCTTCCGTCAACCGCTCGGGTGAAATTAGGTGCGTGAGCTTGAGCGAAGCGATCAGCCCAACGCCGAGGCCGATGTCGCACGCACAGCCGGCCAAATCATTGTCTCCCCCAGAGAGCAGCGACTTTCCTTTACGATCAAACTGAAACGAGCGCTTGCCCGATTCGTGCAAATCCAGATAGTGCAGCGCAACTCTTCGCCTGACGCAAAGCCCGGCGCCACAAGGCATAGACTGGGGCAGACGCGGTAGGTTGGACCACACATCTTTGTCGAATTCGCGGATAACGAGATTTCCCCAGTAGCGACGGGTCCACTCCGGAGGCAGCTCCTCAAACGCCGGCCGGCATTGCCCACTCCAGGAACCTAGAAACGGTCTTTCTTCAACCATTCGCAAGGCGATTTCGAGGAAATCAAGATCCAACACGTTGTCATCATCCACGAAAACCAACAAGTCTCCCACTGAGTCGCGAATGCCGCGCAGGCGAGCCACGGTTAGCCCGAGCGTTTCCTCTCGAATCACGCGGGGATGCGGGTGCCAAGACAGCTCGATGCGATCAGCAATCGGCTCGTCACTTCGATTATCGACTACAATCAGTTCCCATTGGTTGTGTGGAAGTCTCTGATCTCGGAGCGCGCCGATGCAATGCTGGAGGTAATCCCAGCGTGGGTTGTGGGTACAAATGATGACGGAGAGAACCACCCTCAACGAATCGAAACTCGAACTCATCCTTGTTTATTCGATGTGTTTCGAGACTACAATTCTCGCCGCAACCAAGTGCCGGCTGAACAAAAAGGCATTCGCGCCGTCAATCCGATCGACTTCCCGAACTTAGATGGAGCGCACATTCCTACTTCGCTATCTCACAGAACATATCGTTTTTGAAAGTTGCCGATACGCTGCGAATACTCCCACGCTGCATTCAGGTGAGAAGATAATGGAAGTTATAATCGACGTAGCTAGTCCTTTCCCCAATAAACCCTGCACTCCGCTTCCTTGATCCAGGTAGACCTTTTTCGCGCCATAGCCCATTGTTTCATGACTATCTTCAATGCGTCCAAGCCCCATTTTCCCGGAAACAAGTTCGCCCAGGCCCGCCGCCCGCAGTGCACGCAGGATTACAGTCGATGCAAAATACCACATAGCCATTTGGAGAGGCGGGCAGCTTCGCAAATGCGAAAGACGGTAGCTTGTAGCCATTTGCATCAATCCTGGACACTTCAGTACTGTCATTCACTTGATTTCCGGATGTACCCGCTTCCCCCAATCGGAAGCTGATACCACCAGCTGGGCCCTCGCCTGTTGAGAGTCCCCCACTAACCGGCAAATCAACTCCCGGCTTGTTGTAACCAAACGGCGTTACCGGACCAACTGTCCCTAGAATTCCTAGCACCGCGCGTCCAGCTGAGTTAAGCGAACTGTTGTCTGTCCGAATGCCGATACAAACATCGTTCGCAGATTGGCCTTCTCCGTTCTGTCCATAACTCCAGCAGATAGGCTTCGTGCCCATGTTTTCCTGAGTTACTCCAGAGAAGAAGCTATTCCCGCCGCTGTTGCGAAAGAATGTCCAGGGAATACGTTTGGTCGTTCCGCCTACATTGATATCCTGGTCCGGTTTTTCGACATAGATGCCATCGTAATCGGCAAGCTGAAGCGCGTCTTCTAAGAGAAAGCCTCCCGAGTCCCAGTCTTTTCGGGAAACGAAAACATGCTTCAGTTCGGAATATGGGCCGCCGATCTTGATCTGCCCCCCAGGAGCGCTCACGTCATATAGCTCGCCATCCCCAATGGCAGCACCCGCATTACCCTCAATTACATTGAAATCAAAAGGGGCGAACATGACTGTCCCGCTCGTGGTCGGGTGCGCAGCCCAGTTCGGCTCAACTACAAACTTACTGGAAGCGTCTGGATCGACGATTGTCAGCTGATAATAGTTCGTCACCCACCCAGCTGGGCAAGCTATAACGCTAGAAGTGTTGGATGTAACGACACAGTACTCACCGTTGCCTTTGCCGGACACAATTGTTGCTTGTTGCCCTGCGAACTCATTGCTGGACCAGGCAGCGGTAGAGTTGCTGATCGTGGTGGAACTCCCGGCGGTGGCTGCGGTTAATCCCAGGCCGCCAAATTTCCCATGAGTTTTGATTTGGTAGTACTTTCCGTCCCCACCTTGTCCAGTACCCGAGAAAATCGTGCTCGCCGGCCATGAAGTACCCGCCATCGATTGACTACGTCCAGCCGAGTACCACGGTGCCGCCTGGAAGATAGTGCGGCTATGCTCGATTAGAATTGGATCGCCTGCCGCCAGTTTGTGGCTCTCAGAGCGGACGCTGCGCACGACGCAGCGATCTTGCGGGGCTTCGCAGTACACATCGAATCCGGTCTGCGTGCCGAACCCGGCGGAATCGTTCTCCATCGTAGTTCCATCCACTTCGATGCTTCCGCCGTAGACTGCCACTCCGTACAACGGACATCCTTGAATGTCTCCACCGATAATCTGTTCTTTAATGGCATTCTGGGCGTATCGGCGGCCGCCATTGCGGCCAGTATTGTCGCCGCCAATCTGCCAACCTGCTCCCGTGAAACCGTTGAAGTAACAGTTGTAACAGCGGATGTTATCGCCTTGAGCCCCGCCGCCACTTTTGGCGATCAAAACCCCCACGTCGGTCAGGCCATTTCCCGCAAAGAAATCATCATAAAAGGTGATGTTCTGCAGGCTAAGGTCTGCTCCTCTTGTGCCGTTATAGTCAAGATCCACTAAGGCCACGCCCGATTTCCCCCCACAGCCGTTCTCGAAGCGCAAGTTCTCAAATTGTCCATAAGCTATGGACTGCCCATCAACGATGCGAGCCCCGCATTTAAGTTGTCTTAGACCTGAGCCAAACTGGTTCTCTCCTCCCCAGCGAAAACCGATCATATGGTAGACGTGAAGTTCGGCATTGATGTTATACAAGCTCGAGAAGCGCAATATGCGGTTGTACTTAGGGTAAGCCGTCGAGTTAGTCCGGCTTGTCCCATACGCTCCGATGATGGCCGCCTGAATTGCCGGAGTGTTCGTTGCTCCACTGGCATCGGCCGCTGTAGCTCCCCACCACTCCGGATAAACATCGACTAAAGACTGCCCCCCGCCGTCGCTTGAGTTCACCGACGCGAGCCTGATCGATCCTGTGCTGGCTACGTCGCTGCAGAAGATCTTAGACATCGGGGCGGTGAAGTAGCCCTGAATCGTCGTCGTGGTTCCCACGGCTGGAGCCAGGCATGAGCCCTGGGAAAACTGCAGAGTCACATTCTGCGGAATCGTGCAGTTCGCGGCTATCGTGTAGGTGACGGGATAGAGCACCAGAGTGATATTCTGCGTTCCCCAGGCCGGGCACGCGGCCCACATCTGATTCGTTGAATAATCGGCCCAAACGACTCCGGCGCGGTGGGCCCTGGCCGCAATCGCGCTGCTGATTTGAACATCCGCTGTTCGTCCTGATTGAGAAGTTGCCTTCACGACTGTGTCTGCCGCAAATCCGCCTACGACAGAGCTTTGCGGGTTGACACCAGCTTGCGCGTTGACCCTCTCGGATTCTCCGAAATCGTCAGACTTAGCTGCCATGGGCAGCGTGTTGCACACGGTAGACGCACCGATCAATGCGGCACACAAGTGACGGGTCATTTTTTCAACGGAGAGCCAATTTTTCGCCACGTCTGTTCCTTTGTCTTGTGTCTTGCGGGCATGTCAAGTTCCCCGAATCTGGCTCAATTTCAGCCGCAGAGAAGCATCGCAAACCCAATGCCCCTTGGCCGAAGTGCCAGTTAGTAAAGCAGCAGATTATCTCGATGATCACTAAGCGATCCACTTGTGCCGCTTGAGGGCAGGGTTCCTGACACACTGACGCGTCCAGATCCGCTTTTCTCTTGTCCGTTCGGCGACGCGCGCGACGCTCCCTACATACCTCACTATCCTTCTGTAGGCCTTGCCCGCATATTGGTACATAGTAGGTTTCACCGGTTCTCGTCGCTGATCCGAAGGACCCCGCGCCCAAGCAGCTAGATAGTCACTCTGTTGCGGCCACTTGGCGAAGGGGACTTCCTCTCTTACCTTTTGCGCGTGAACAAGGAACGACATCAATGCTTTACCTTCGATCTCGACTCGCTCCTGCATTTCCTTTGGATCGAAGACCTCAAACGCCGGTCCATCGAGCCATCTGCCGGCACTCCAAACTGGGGCGACAAAGAGCTTGCGCATTTGAAAGCCGTTCTCTTCCGAAAAGACTCTATAAAACAATTCTGCACTGAATTGATAGAATCCATGACCACACCAGTTATTGGCTGGCAGTCCTGCGAAGAAATGACCGCCCACCTTCAAAGCGTCCATGGCATTCTTGAACGCCGCGGGAACATTGAAAACATGTTCGAGGGTACCAGAGTCGACCACTGTATCGAATTGCCCCCGCAACCGAGGCGCCAGGGGTTCGTTCAGGTCCTGCAGGATTGTCGCGCCCTCAAAGGCACTCGCATCCATCGCATCGACTCGTGTCGCCCCCATTGCCCTGAACAACTCCTCGGAGTATTGCGGAACTTCTCCCCGCTCAACCATGCGGACGAATTCGCTGTCCTTCGGAAGCAAGCGCGCGATTCGTTTCAGATCACGCCGCGACATGAGATGCCCAATTCGTCCCAGAGTCAGTGTGGATCCAAAGCGCACACCCTCGCGCCAAGACTCAACAAGGAATAGAGCCTGGAGTATTGAAACTGCCATTCACTCTCCCGTTGGTGTCGGCACTCTTTTCAGATATGACAACTTTGTGCATCTCCCTTGATAAAACTATTCGACGATTCTCGACCGACCTTTTTGAGTGCATTCAACCTCGTACCAGTTGAGGGTTGGTTCTCAACCGCATCCACCCTTTCCATTTGTTAACAATGCGCTCACGGGGACTGCGGCCTGGGAAACTCAACGCCAACATGATTAGAAGAAGCGCACCGGAACCGTATAGGACGCGCGAGCCGAGTCCTCTCTCGCGGATTCGCCTCCAGAACCGCAAGGCAAGCACAAGTTTTCCTATGGCCACCCACTGCTCTGCCACAAAGAAGTACAGACTGCACAACGCGCGCTGCCGGACCCAATTCATCCCCGGACCTGCTCGCACGAGTCCTTCAAACTTTTCCAGAATTGTGCTTGACGCTTCCAGATGGTGCGGAGACCGGCGTTGCTCAACGCTGACCTTGGTGGGCTCAAACTGCCAGCGCACATGATGATCCACTTCAGGAAATCGCAAGTACCGAAAGCCTGCGGCAATCGCCCGAACGTGCAGATCGATATCCTGCCAACTCAGCAGCGACTCATCGAACAATCCCAAGCGCAGCAGTGACGCCCTCCGCCATACCGGTCCGGTGATGATCCAGGGCCACTCGAAAAACAAAAATCGCAGCAGGTCATCTCCTATCAGTTGCGGGTCAAACTCGCTACGAACATCCCCCACGGCATGTACAAAAACTCCGGCCTGGAACGTGGCGAAATCAAGGTCTAAATTCCTTTGCATCGTCTCGACCCGCCGTGCCAGGCAACCCGGGGTCAGCAGGTCGTCCGAATCGAGAAAGACGACGAACTCGCCCGAGCTTTCTCGGATGCCAAGGTTGCGGCACACATTCGCGCCAGATCCCTCACCTGTGCGTCGTATGTAGCGAATTCTCGAATCCGCGGACACGCGCCCGGTGACTTCCTCGCAGGTTCCATCATCCGAACCGTCATCAACCACAATGTGCTCCCATGCTTGGAAACTTTGCGCCGCCACCGAATTCATCGTAGCCATCAGGAGTTTTAGCCGGTTCTTCGTGGGAGTGATAACCGACACGGCGGGTGCCCCGGTCATATTGACTTCACACTCAAGAACTCATACCCTCTTGCCGGCACGCGTAATGCTATTCACCTTGTAGAACCCTCGTCACCTGCACGTGCCGACGCAACTAATAAGCCTTGAACGTCGTCGCTATCCGAGGTCCTGGGTCTTTGACGGCCGGTGCTCCTCTGAGTGCGGCGTTGTCGGAACTTTTCCAATGGTTGCTCGATGGCTACCACAAGGACCAGTGCAGCAAGAGTCGAGCATAGGACCGTAACGAGTCCTGCATCGACTCCGTACCCGATCTTAAGGATCAACAATATGGACGCATGTACCAGGTAGATCGGATAAGAGAGGGTGCCAATCCAGCGATCCAGGCGCCAGTCCTTTGAAGCCTGAAATAAAAAGGGGAGAGCCGAGCCAAAGACAATGTAGAGCATCCAATCATAATTTCTGTAAAAAGGGACATATTGCCGGAACACAATCGCAGCCACGACGACGACGAAAACCACCCGCGCCCGCGATCGTGTTGCAACGCCGATGTATCTCTCACTCCGATAAATCCGGTACATCAGCATGCCCCATAGGAAGAAGCAAAGGTTCGCGGGAGAGAAAAAATAGGAGGACCACGGTGCATGCCACTCCAGTCCTAATCTGACCGCAAGGGAGATGAAGGCCAGGATTGCCAGTGATCGCGTACGCCACAGAACAAGAAAGGGTGCAAGCAAGTAGAACCACAACTCGATGCCAATCGACCACGCCGGCGGAACCACTAGGTATCTTCCCATTCTGACCGCATCCGGGATATTCGGCAATTCTTGCCCCAGAGAGAAATGCAAGCCTGACTTCGGACCGTAGTGAAATATCCACGGAAGGTCGCTTCCAAAGAGGGCAATATTGGGCACTAACAGTGGTAACTTGACGGACCAAGGGAGCATCGCAACGTCGGACTGCCAAGCGCTTACGTATTCACCCCGAGTCTTTTGATGCAGGTACCACTGGACTCCAATCATCAGAACGACGGATACGAAGTAAGTAGGATAGAGCCGCAGAACCCGGTTAGAATAAAATTGTCGTAGTCGGTTTTCTCCAGTGTATTTCTCAGTCAAAACCATGGCCATATAAAATCCAGACACGATAAAAAAAAGGGTAACCGCCGCATTAGCAGGTACTATGAAATACTCGTGCACGGAGGCGGAATGACCGAGGACAACCGAGTAGGCGAGGATCACTCTAATTAATCCCACTTTGTCTCCTTTGAACTCCGCCCGTCTTAGTTACTCTCATCCTACGCAGTAAGAAATCATCAATGATTCCGGCGCCGCGTGCAGCACTTTCTGCTTTGGCGGTGCCTTGTTTCATCCGGCGCGTTCCAGAGCGGCCAGCAGGCGCGCCCGCTCGGCTGGCCACGAATACAGTTCCTTGGCCTTCGCGTGCGCCGACGTGCCGAGCCTGGCGCAGAGTGCGGCATCGCTGGCGGCGCGGCCCATCGCTTCTGCCATAGCCTCGACATCCCGCTCCTCCACCAGCAAACCGGAGACGCCATGTTCGATCGCCTCCGGAATTCCCGCATGCCGCGTGCTGATCACCGTCATGCCCAGCGCCATCGCCTCCTGGATCGCCGCGGGCAAGCCTTCCTCGTCGCCGGTTTCGGGATCGGTCACGCTATGCTGCAGGAATACGCCGCACTCCTGCGTGAGCCGGAATTTGACCTCGTCCTTTGCCGGCCCGTGCAGGCGCACGCGATCCTGAAGCCCGCACGCGTGGACAAACTGTTGCGCCGCCGGAAACAATTCTCCGCCGCCCAGGTAATCGAGCGTGATCGCCGCATGGCGGGCAGCCGCCCGCCGGAACGCTTCCAGTAGGTAGATCGGCCCTTTCTTGGGGACGAAGCGGCCCACAGCCAGAAACCGCCGGCAAGCCTCGGCCGCGCGCCCGGGGATCCGCTCCGGCACGTCCACGCCTCCGGGATTCACCTGCACCCGATCAGCCCGCAGTCCCAGCCCGATCAGCCGCTGCCGGTGAAATTCGCAGCGCGTCAGGATCGCCGCCGCCGATTCGTACGCCCGGTAGCGCGCGGCCATCCCCGGCTTCCGCAGCGCGGCGCTCACGTCGATGCCGTGCCCTTGCGCGATATACGGCAGCCGCATGCGATCGAGAAGCGGAACGAAATCTGCGAACTGGTCCAGATATTCCCCCAAGATCACGGTCGCGCCATGCTGCCGCAGAAACCGCTGCAGCGCCGCATCTCGCATGCGCGCCTGCGAGACTCCGGCACGGCCCGCCAGCCGCACCGGCAATCGCAGCGCCCACCGATCCAGAAACAGCACGGGACACAGCGAACGCCAGTAGCCGTCGAACTGCGACGTGGAATTGCGCGCCACCACTACCGTGCGTCCCGGCAGCAGGTCCTCGACATGCCGCCGGATAAAAGTCTCGCTAGCCGTGCCGAGTTGCGCCGTAAAAATCGCAAGCTTTTGCGTCACTGAATTTTGAACGCCTGGGCGCTGAGGCCGACCATCATTGTGCTTTCCTCAAACTCCGGCGGGCGCTTGTCGATCTTCAAGAGCAGCCAGATCACGGGCCACAACAAAATGGAGAGCACGGCCCGCGTTACAACGTGAACCCGCGTGGTCAGCGGGCGCCGCCTCACCCACAGCCCAAGCGTCAGCGCCAGCACGGCATGGCGGCCGCCCGTCGCTTCGATGACTGGATTCGGAAATCCACTTCGTTCCAGCAGGCGGCGCAACGCAAAGGGCGTGTATCGGAATTCGTCGTGCGGAACCGTGTGGATCGGCCAGATGAACGGGACCGTCAGAAACATGGAGCCTCCGGGCTTCAGGACGCGAGCGATCTCGCGAAGCACCGCCTCGGGATCGGGACAGTGCTCCAACACTTCTGTGAGCAAGACACTGTCCACGCTTGCGTCCTGAAGCGGAATCTGCTGCCCGTCCCAAGCCAGGTCCGGAGCTTGGTAAAGATTGTCCGGAAGATCCAAACCTATATAGTCGGTTGCCCGTGATGGCGACGAAAGCAGCAAGCTGCGGTAAGGCTGATGCCCACATCCCACGTCCAGCAGGCGCCCGCGAAAATTTGCCAGCGAGCCTTTCAGCGCTCGCAACAACAACCTGCGATTTCCAAAACTATCTAACGTCGACGGGCGGCAAGCTGGCGCGAGGTAAAGGTCCATCTGCGATGGGCGGCGGTAGATGTTAAGAACCGGCCGTCCTGGGATTCCGTCGCAACCATGAAGACGCAAGCCGGTTGCGCATGCTCGCACTCACTCTGAAACGCTCATCGAAGAGGCGTGGCGTGAGACGCAGTACGTCCGAGCCGAGATAGTCGCTGCGTGCCGCTGATAGATCCTGCTGGCGGCCCATCAAGCGCTTGGCATGCTGCTTCAGCGCCGCCGCGCCAGCAGGCTTGTACTCGCGCAACTTCACGTCGAGCAGTCTCTGATAACGGCCGACCACAACATGCGCGTAGTCTCCGTAATGCCAGATTCCCACTTCCCTGTAGTACAGCAATTGGGTATCGGTTTCCCTGGCAAGCACCACGATGTCCTGAGGTGTTATGTCCTCGTCCACCGGCTGAATCTCAGATGGGGTTGTATCGCGCAAGTATCTCAGCACGGCCGGAGTCGGAACCGTCATGATGACCCTCGCGTCATCACACAAAAGAGACTTGATCGTCGCGTGAAGGCTCGTCCGATCGCTGAGCGCAATGTGCTCATAAGTGTCCATGAGCAGCACAAGATCAAAGCTGCCGGCAAAGATTCCCTCTGTGATCAGTCCCGCCCGGTAGTTCAGGTTGGGACGCTGAAAGCATGTCTTGGCGACTTCGATTGAGAGGGAGCTCACGTCGGCACCTATGACCTCTGCCTCCGGCCACGCCCGAGCCATCCTCCAACAAGTCGCACCGATCCCGCAGCCAATCTCCAAAATTCGTCTCGGCTTTGGAGGGGCCCATTCCGCCACAAGCTGAATAGCCGCCTCGATTCGCGGATTCGCGTGCGTGAAATCGCGAATCTTGCCGTCAACACGTTCGTCGTAATAAGCTTGAACCAATTCCAATGTCGGCGTGGTCATGACCCTGTTGGCTGGGTTAGTTTGGTTTAATCTTGTGGTCCGCTGTGTGCTTGCAAAACCGGTTTTCCGGAAGCGCTATCTAGTGCTACCGCTTGCGAAGTCCATTGGACGTCCTCAACGTATAAGGCATTGTCCGGGTACCAGTAGAATTCCCGTACCTCGTCGAGCACCGCTACCTCGAATGGGCAGATCTGATGCGGTGCCTCGAACACTCTTCGTGGTTCGCTCGCCCCAAAATAAAAATTCAAATAATAATTCCCAGGATAAAGCCGGAGCCTCGGAAACAAACACCTGAGTCTGTACGTCCCAGCCGAGCGCAGCATTGGGACTTCGCTATCCAAGTTCAGGACATGCAGCACCGGTTGGTGCCTGCTTGTCACGATCTGGAATGAGACGGCAGCATTGGGAACTGGCTCCGGCGCATGAATCTCGACGTCGATGGCCATCGGTTTCCCAAACTGTTGGACTTGGCCCGAGCGGCCGGTGTGCAGCTCGACGCGAGTAATTTCGGGCTGAGTCCCGCTCGCCGCTCGCTCGTATACCGTGCTGGCCGGTCCATGCTCGGCGAGATATTGTTCAATGATCTCCGCCGATCGGCCAATCGCCGCGACACGGCCCGCCTGAAGTAGAATCGCGCGCTCGGTGAGACCGGCAACCGTCTGCATGTTGTGGCTCACGAATAGAACGGTCCTGCCCGAGTTGGCCGTCGTCTTCATTTTGCCCAGACATTTTTTTTGAAACACCACATCCCCGACCGCCAGCACCTCGTCAATAATCAGGATCTCCGGTTCGAGATGGGCCGCCACGGCAAAGGCCAACCTCACATACATTCCTGAGCTGTAGCGCTTGACCGGGGTATCGAGAAATTTCTCGATCTCGGCAAAATCCACGATCTCATCGAACTTCGATTTGATCTCCGCCCGGCTCATGCCCAGAATGGCGCCGTTGAGAAAGATATTCTCCCGCCCGGTCAGATCCTGGTGAAAGCCGGTGCCCACCTCGAGCAGGCTGGCCACGCGCCCGCGAATCGTCGCGCGCCCGTGCGTAGGCTCGGTGATGCGGCTCAGGATCTTCAGCAGTGTGCTCTTCCCCGCACCGTTCCGCCCGATGATTCCCAACGCCTCGCCGCGCTTGACCTCGAACGAAACATCGGCCAGCGCCCAGAATTCCTCGATCTTGTTGCCCTGGATGATCTGCCGTCCCCGCGCGATATCGAGCGCCGCGCGGGCCATGCCTCGGGCCCGCCGTCCAATGGCTTCGCGGAAAGATTCCTGACCTCGGCCGTTGCGGATCTCGCGGCCGATCAGATAGCTCTTGCCTAGGTTCTCGACTTGAATGACAACTTCGTTTGGCATGCAGGGAACGACGCTGTGTCCGCGTGGAAACACTAAATCAGATCGGCGAACGTTCTCTCCATATTCCTGAACTTGCGAACTCCAATCCACAGCAGCACCACCACGACCGCGACGCTGATCCCGACTCCGCGCCACTCGATGCTGCTGCTGAGGGCACTCCAGCGAAATGCGTCGATGATTCCGACCAGCGGGTTTAGTGAATACAGCAGGCGCCACTTCTGCGGCACCACGCTCGAACTGAATCCGACCGGCGAAACATAGAGCCCGAACTGAACCAGAAATGGAATGACATAGCGGAAGTCGCGATACTTCACGTTCACCGCCGTCACCCACAGGCTCGGGCCAAGAGCCGCCAGGAACGCCAACAACACAAAAACCGGCAACAGCAGAATTCGCCACGATGGCAAAACGTGATACCAGGCCATCATGCACGCGAGGATGATCAGCCCGATAAAGAAATCGATGAAGGCCGCTGTGATGGTCGCCGTCGGCATGATCATGCGCGGAAAGTACACCTTGCTGACCAGGCCTGTATTCGCAATCAGGCTGTTGGAGGCCTCCGACAATCCAGTAGAAAAAAACGTCCAGGGCAACATCCCCGCAAACACCATGAGCGCATAGGGGACGCCGGCGCTGGGCAGCTTGGCGATGCGCCCGAAGATGACGGTGAAAATCAGCATTGCGAGCACGGGCCGGATCACCGCCCACGCCAGACCCAGCACCGTCTGCTTGTAACGCACCGCGCAATCACGCCACGCCAGCACCTGGAAAAGTTCGCGATAGCGCCACAGATCGCGCCAGTAATTTTTTTCGGCGCGACCCGGTTCGATAATGATTTCGATCGCGGCGGACATGGGAGGGCTGCAGTGAACCAATCAGTGAACAAAAATAATGCGGCTGCCATACGGAGCGAAGCGCAACGGCGTCTCCCGCAATTTCCGCAGGGCGCTCCGGATGGATGCATGCCGCTCCGGCGGCGCCAGAAACAAAAGAAACCCTCCGCCGCCGGCACCCAGAAGTTTGCCGCCCTCGGCGCCGGCATCCCTCGCGGCCTGGTACGCCTCGTCGATCACGTCGCAACTCATGCCGCTGCCCAACTGTTTCTTGGCTTGCCACGCCGCGTGCAGCATCGATCCCAGCGAGCTTATATTGGCCGCGCACAGATCCGCAAAAGCTGCTTCGGCCAGTCGAACCAACTCGGCGGTCGCATCCGACTTAGGACCCGGAGCCGCTACGTCGACGGATTGCTGCCGCAACAACGACGAAGCGGACCGCGTGAGCCCCGTATAGAAAAAGAGCAGTCGCGATTGTAGATCGGCGATCAGCGACGGCGCGCACAATACCTTCCTCACGTCAACCGAATCATCCGGATGAAAGCGAATGAAGTTGAATCCGCCAAACGCCGCCGCGTACTGGTCCTGCTTTCCGATCGGCTCACTGCAGCGTTCAATCTCGACCTCGCAGCTTTCCTCGGCCAGCCGAGCCGCGTTGGCATAGCGGCCAGAGTACGCGTGCAGAGCATTGAGCAATCCCACGGTGAAAGAACTGGACGAGCCTAATCCCGTGCCCCGCGCCGGAATGTCGGCCACCGAGGTGATCTCAATTCCGCCTTCGATGCCCAGCAGCGCCAGCGCCTCGCGAACAAGAGGATGCTCGACCTGTGCCGCGTTCGCAACTTCCTCAGTACGGGAATAGCTGATCCGAACCGCATCGTCGAACTTGCGGCTCACCGTGACATAGACCGACTGATCGATCGCGGCCGAGAGCACCGCGCCTCCGTTTCGTCGGTAGTAAGACGGCAGGTCGGAACCTCCGCCCAGAAAACTGACGCGCAACGGGGTTTGAGAAATTATCACTGAGACTTGGTGTGCTGGCCTTGCAGGATAACGGCTGCGGCCGCCGCAAGGTCATCGGCGACGTGATCGGCAGAAGCGGGAAACTGGCCATCGCGTCCAGCCGCGCCCGTCCGCACTAGAACGGATCGCAAGCCCGTCCGCCGGGCCATCTCCATGTCTCCCGATCGATCTCCGATCATCCACGACTTCGCTACATCGATTCCGAAATCTTGGCAAGCCTGTTCAAACAGTTTCGTGCCCGGCTTGCGGCACTCGCAATGCGTTTTGAGTTCGACGCGTTCGCCAGGAAAGCCGCGGTCGGGGTGGTGCGGACAGACATAGATCCCATCCAGATAGGCGCCTTCTTTCCCAATCTCCCACGCCAACCTTCGATGAATGGCAGCCACCTCCCGCTCGGTCGCCTCGCCACGCGCGATCACCGGCTGGTTCGTCAGGACTACGAGGCGAAACCCCGCCTGCCGAAGCGTTCTCAACGTCGCCCCCACTCCCGGCAGCAGTTCCAGTTCCTCCGGTGTTCGCAGATGTCCTTTCTCGACACACAGAGTCCCGTCGCGATCTAATAACACGGCGGGCTGGACTCTGCCCGAGTTCTGCAAGCTGATCCTTCCCGCCTGCCAATCCGCCTCCGCTGACTGTAGTCTGGAGGGAGTGCCAATGTCCTTGAGATATTCGCTCGACCGATAAGCGAGCACTCGGCCTCCGTTGGCAAGCAGTTCCGACATGATGTTCCTGATGAAATCCTGCTTCCCCGAGAATGCGCTGCACGGACGGAGAGCTTCGCGTCGCACCACGTAGAGCGCGCCGTTCACCAGGTTGTCAAAGTACTGGCCGGGCGGATGCGGGCACGCGTGAATCGCAGTCACCCAATCGTCCGCATCGGTCTCGACGAGATCGGAATCCTGCGGGTGATCGTTGGGATGCGCCAGGATCGTGAGATCGGCCTCGCGCTCGATGTGCCGCTTCGCCATCCGCTCGAGATCGACCGCCATCATGAGATCGCCATACACCACAAAAAAATGTTCTGGCAGTAAATCTAGCGATTGCAGAATCGCCCCCGCGGTCCCGAGGGGAGCGTCTTCGGTAAAGATGCGAGCCTTCAGCCCAAATCGTGAACCGTCGCCAACGAAGTCGCGGATCTTCGCGGCAAGATGTCCGGCAAAGATCGAGGCTTCCTCGATTCCCGCCCCCGCCGCGAGTTCCATTTGATGCTGCAGCACCGGCTTGCCTCCAACCGGAACCAGAACTTTCGGTGAGTCCCCAATAACGGAAGCCAAACGTACGCCTCGTCCTCCAGCGACGATCACTAGATGATTCAGGGTCGCCGGTAACGACGGCACCACAGTTTTCGAAAGCGCAGAAGGACGATTCGTCATCGAGGAAATGAACTGGCTATGTCGTCAATGGCGCGAAGCACGGCCTCGTCGGAGGTCAGCCCCGGCCGCCAGCCGAGTTGAGCGAGCCGCTCTGTGGAGTAACGGAAGCGGGGCACATCGCCGACCCAGCCCCGGTCTCCACCGGTATAGGCCAGCGGAGTACCCGGCAATGCGCGCGCCACGGTTTGCTCCGCGATGAAGGCCACGCTGGTGCCATCGCCCTCCGGACCAATGTTATAGACATTGCGCCGATCCGTTGCGTGCGCGACGATGAAACGCATCGCCGCAATCAAATCTGACACGTGCAAGTACGGCTTGGTTTGTGATCCGTCGCCTAGAACCCGCAGACTATCCGGGCGACCGGCGAGACGCCTCACAAAATCGAGAATCGCTCCATGCGTGGGACGCGGGCCCACCACATTCGGAAAACGAAAAATCCAGATGCGCTCAAGAAACAACTCCGCGGCGGCGCTGAGCAAAGCTTCGCTGGCTAGTTTGGTCGCGCCATAATTCGAGATCGGCAGCAGCGGACCCGAATTCTCCGTGAGCAGATCACTGCGCTCTCCATAAACTGCCGATGTGGAAGCCAAGGCAACTTTCTTGACTGCCTTGGATTTCGCCGCCTCAAGAATCGCGAATGTAGTCTGCAACGTCCTTCCAAAATCGACTGAGGCATCAGCGGTTCCGGCGGGAATATCGCTGTTGGCAGCGAGGTGCCAGACAATGTCCGGCGTCCCTCCCCATTCGCAAGCGGCGTGAAGGCTCTGCAAGGCTTCCTCCGGGCGGCTGATGTCGTTCTGAGAGAAACGGAATCTTGCGCTTTGCCGCGCCTGCTCAAGATGCTCCAACCTGCCCAGCGAGAGATCATCCACGCCGCTCACGCGATCGCCCGATCCCAGCAGGCAATCCGTCAGATGGCTTCCGATGAAACCTGCGACGCCAGTGACAAAATGATGCATGAGGAAGGACGCTGAGCCTGGCAAATAAGCGCTAACTCACCTTGCCAAGTGCCGACATATCGGAAGAACTTTTGATGCCTCCACTGATTGGGTTGGCACAGAGCCATTGCATGCACATATGGCCGATGATTAACTGAAGATCTTCCGCAATCTGCATGTCGTCGATTTCGAAATGGATGGGATGCTGCGCAATCTTTTTACAACGGCCGCCGGAAAACGCGACGATCGCAAACGTTTTCATGCCCTTGGCGTTGCCCATCTCCAAGGCTCTCACGGCGTTTGGAGAATCCCCGCTACCGGACAACACGATAAGTACGTCGCCCGGATTTGCTTTGATTCTGATTTGCTCGGCATAGATTTCTTCGTAGCCGAGATCGTTTGCGAGACATGTGAGAACAGCCGGATTGGCGCTGAGCGCTTCGACCTTCAGGCCTCCGCCATTACTGACGCCGGCACCATAAAATAAGTCGTTCGCCAGATGGTTGGCGTTGCCCGCGCTGCCCCCATTACCACACAGGTATACGGCATGACCCATCCTCCAAGACTCGCGTAGCGCCTGACCAAGCTCTGCAACCTGGTCCATGGCATTCAACATCAAGGCGCGATTGAGTCTTTCAGCGTAACTCTTGATATGTTCCTGCATTTCCTTAGAGTGATCCCCTCTTGTTGTCGTGAATTTTCGAACGATCCTTTGGAGTCTGGCCCAGCGTACAGCACGAAGTCAAGCTATCTCTATCAAGCGATTCAACACGTTCAGCACATTGTTCGCAAACTGCTTCTGACCAAAACGCGCATGCACTGCAGATGAGAGGTCGACAGAATCAGGCTTCGGTCGGTTGAGAATGCGTGAGATCGCGGCGGACAGTTCGGCTTCTGAGGACGCCGTTCCTAACTCGCCGTCCGCTAGCGCATCCTTGGCACCAGCAATGTCGAGGCCAAGCGCTGGAGTACCACTGGCCATTGCCTCCAGAAAACTAACGCCAAAACCTTCGCCGGTTGACGGCATCACGAACAAGTCAGCTGAGCGGTAGGTTTCGATAAGACTTGGTAGCCCTTGCGCACCGAGGAAACGCACTCGGTCACTCACCCCGGCATCCCGGGCAAGCGCATCGAGGCGGGCGCGATCGTCGCCTTCGCCGACTACCATATAGCAGATGTCATGCCCCTTAGCGACGAGATCAGGGATTACGGCAATCACTCGGTCGTGACCCTTGTAGCGCTCACGCGAGTCCATTCGCCCGACCGTCAAGAGGATACGTTTGCCTTCGACCGCCAAAGCAGCACGTTGTGTCGCGCTGTCGCAGGGCGTAAAGACATCCCTAACCGTGTTCGGCACGACGAGGACTCGATCGGGTGCGATCGCGGCCCAGGAGAGCACAGCTGCGCGTGTGTGGCGCGAGACACATAATACGAGGTCGGCCCGTTCCGTAGCTGTGCGCTGAATCCGCGACGGCCGCGGCCAGGCTTCGATTCCGTGCGCCTGAATGATGAGCTTTGCACCTTTGAGCCGCGCGATCAGCGCGGCTAACGGCGCCATGAAGAGGTGTCCACAGAACACGAAATCGACTGTCCGGAGAAATGCGGTTCGCACGGCTGCGACCGAATAGGCAATCCGTCCAGCCCGCGCTGGCAATTGTTCGATGGTTTCGGGTGGCCTGGGGAAATCGGCCGCTTGGCGAGGTAGGACAGTAACGGATGGGAGACCCCCTTTGGCCAGCGCCCCGAGAAAATCGCGGTTGTATTGCGCGATGCCTCCACGCCCGCCATAGGCATCGGTCACGAGCGCAAGCATTGCGGGCGAAGATCTCATGACGCGTGGACTTCCAATGGACGCTTGGCTAGGGCCGCTCCGTTTAGCACAGCCTGCGACCAGCGGCGAGAAACAATGCCCTTAGACTCTGGCTTCTGTCCGATCGACGACGAAGCATCACCAACAACAGACTTGATCCACGCGCCAGTGGGGACAGCGAAGCCTGACTTCGCTCGAGTCACGACCTCGTTTGGCAAAGGCGTGGTCGGGGCTGCGGCGAGTGCAGCCTTGCCCGCGCCCTTGGTGATCGCGGGAATCGAGGATGCGAGCGCGCCAAGCAACGTGAAGTCCACGAGTGGCACGCGAATCTCAAGGCTGTGAGCCATCCCCGCCCAATCGGCGTCCCGTAGAAGCTGATTGCGCATGTAGTGCACCGATTCAAGGACGCAGACGCGCGCAACGTCGGATCCGGGATCGGGTTTGAGGCTCGCGTCGAGGCAACGTAATGGCCTTAGCCTGCGCATACCCTCACGTGCGATTTCGGGGTCCATCACCTCCGGTAGCTCGTGCGGCAGGAACAAGCCGCGGCGCAGAAGATATGCGCCAGCCCAAGTACCCGAATGTTCCAGGAGCCCAAGTGCCTTGGGTCGAGCATGCGAAAAAGCGGGCGCGACACGACCGACGAGCGAACGCGCAAAAAGCCCCAGCCCAGGCACGCCTGCGAGTGCGCCGAACCAACGGCGCCATCGCGGTACGTCCACGAAACTGGGATACCCCCCCAAAAGTTCATCCCCACCCAGACCCGAAATTACGACCTTGAGACCCGCCTCCTTCGCCGCTTTAGAAACGAACCAAGTGTTCACGCCGTCGATTGAGGGTTGGTCCATAGCTTCAAGGATCGATGGCAGATCCTGGACGAACTCCTGCTGGCTCAGGTGCCGCACAACGTGGCGTGCCCCGTAGCGCTCGCACACCTGAGCTGCCAACGGAGCCTCGTCTTCCCACGTGCCGCGGAATTCCTCGAAAGCGAGCGTGATTGCACGGATCTCGCGGTACCCCGCGTCTCGCATACAGCCCAGCAACGCACTGGAGTCGACACCCGCAGAGAGGAAGACACCTACCTCAACGTCAGCCAACAAATGCGCTCGGACGCTGTCGAGAACGCCGTCACGCACCCTGTCAGGAATCTCAGCCGCCGAGACTGAATTTGCAGCGGCCTTGGCCAGAACTTCGGCGAGACTTGAAAAGGGCTTGGGCTCGCGCGGGCCTGCAGCATCGACCCATTGTGTATGGCC
>Ga0210406_10002143_pt1 | contig 22936 bp, 14 predicted proteins | sample IncBWC30MmetaG_FD_155454 | JGI IMG/M metagenome (GOLD analysis project Ga0210406, IMG submission 155454) | Forest soil microbial communities from Barre Woods Harvard Forest LTER site, Petersham, Massachusetts, United States - Inc-BW-C-30-M | ecosystem: Environmental > Terrestrial > Soil >...
GTTCCTGCGTGCACAATTACCGAGATATAGCGGACCCAACGCAAGCTCCAAGGGAGCGATTCCGTAAACCAAAGCACGAGCCCCGAAGCCAGAAGCAGAATCGCCCCGATGAAGAAACTCCAGAAGAGCATCTTCTGCCCGGCGTTGTAACGGCCCGCGGGCGGCATCTTGTCGTCTTCGTTGCGGATGTAGTGCGGCAGCGACTTCCACCACTCGGCGTCCACGGAATCAAAATTCATCTGGTTCGACCACAAAGCGAACATGTAGCAAACCGCCACAAAGAAAACCAGACCGATCCACGGATGCAGCATCCGCGAAAGTTCGGCACCGCCGAGCGCCGCCGCAATCCAGAAGAGCCATGGCGACCAGAAGGCGAGTCCCGTCAGCATCAGATAAATAAACGAGCCGGCGGCGACCCAATGATTCATCCGTTCCTTAAAGTCGTAGCGGAGCACACGATCGTGAGGAAGCAACTGTTCCGAATGGCTCACGGTTAATCCCCTTCCTTCGACACCACGTCCGACTCTTCATGCGCCTTCGGCCCGAACTTCAGATAGTGAGCGAACAATCCAATCAGGCCGCCCACCAGCGCCAGGTTGCCCAGCCACTTCAGCGGGTGCTTCCAGAATTTCACGGCCAACGGAATGGTCGGATTGCTCGGCAGCCCGCCGTAAAGCTCCGGCTTGGTCGCATCGTGCAGGACGTAAATCACGCCCGTGCCGCCGACGCCCGGCGGATCGTATACTCCGGCATTCTCATAGCCGAAATGCTCGCGCAGTTGCTTGGCGCGTTTTTCGGCAAGGAATTTCATGTCGTCCTTGCTGCCAAAGTGCAGGCAGCCCGTGGGGCAGGACTTGATGCAGGCAGGTTCAAGCCCCTGGCTGACACGGTCCGTGCAGAGAGAGCACTTGTACATCCGCTTGGTTACGCTGTTGAACTTCGGAATGTTGAACGGGCAGCCCGTGACGCAGTAGCCGCAGCCGATGCAGTGATCCTGCTGGAAATCCACCACGCCGTTGGAGTACTGAACGATGGCGCCGTCGGCGGGGCAAGCTTCCAGGCAGCCCGGCTCGGCGCAGTGCATGCACTGGTGCTTGCGCATCAGCCACTGCAGCGTGCCGTCTTCGCGCTCGTGCTCGTTGAAGAGGATCAGGTTCCAGTAGTTCCACCGGGTGTCCGGCATCGTCTGGTAGGTGTTGTCGAACACGGTTTGCGAGAACGGCATGTCGTTCCATTCGACGCAGGCCACTTCGCACGCCTTGCAGCCGATGCAGGTGGTGGTGTCAACGAGTTTGCAGACGGTGAACTCGCGTTGGGTGTCTTCGCCGGGGACTGTGCCGGCGTGGCCGGAGATTTTCTGAATGCGCAGTGTGGCTTGGCTCATGTCAGCTCTCCTACGCCCTCTCGACCTTCACCAGAAAGCCCTTGAATTCCGGAGTGTATGAGTTTGGATCAAAGACCGTCGGCGTAAGGAGATTCGCCAGCGTCCTGGAGTCCTTGCCCTCGTCCTCGGTGATTCCCCGAAAGCCCTGGTGGATCTGGAAGCCGATCTGGTAGACCTTTTTGCCGTCGATTATCATTGGCTTGATGCGTTTGGTGACCATCGCCTTGGCGATATATTCGCCGCGGATGCTGGATACTTTTATTTTTTCGCCGCCGCGAACCCCGATGTCGTTCGCCAGTTCGGCGGGAATTTCGATGAATGGTTCCGGCACCAGCTGCACGTTCATCGGATTGTTCTTGGTCCAGTAGTGGTAATGCTCGGTCATACGATAGGTGGTGCAGACAATCGTGTAACCGTCTTTCGGTGTGCCGTACTTGTCGTCGGGGGTTTTGAATCGTTTGACCACCGGATTGTGGGTCTGCTGCGGATGCAACGGATTGTCAATCGGGCTCTCGATCGGTTCGTAGAATTCCGGGAACGGTCCATCGGCGAAGGCCGCGAGCGGTCCAAAGATTCTCCCTACGCCCTCCGCGGTCATAATGAACGGGCCCATGTGATCCTTTGGCTTGGAATCGGCTTTGAAGTCCGGCACGTCGTTGCCAACCCACTTTTGAGTGGCTTCGCTCCACCACACTTGTTTCCGTGATGGATCCCAGGGCTTGCCGTCCACGTCGCACGATGCGCGATTGTAGAGCACGCGCCGATTCGCCGGCCACGACCAACCCCATGCCGGGTGCACTCCCATGCCCGAAGGATCCGAGGGGTCGCGGCGCGCGGTTTGATTGCCTGCTTCGGTGAAGGCGCCGGAGTAAATCCAGTTGCCGCAGGACGTCGTGCCGTCGTCTTTCAGCCAGGCAAAACCGGGAAGCTGCTGGCCGGCCTTGATTTGCTGCTTGGTCGCTGGATCTTCCAGGTCCGCCAGCGCCTTCCCGTTGATTTCCTTCAAGACTTCGGCCAACGGAGGGCTGGAGGGAGTGCTGTAATTCCAAGTCAGGTTCAAGATGGGATCGGGGAACTTGCCGCCTTCTTTCTTGTAGAGCTCACGGACCTTCAGGAAAATCTGCGCCACGATGGCCTGGTCCAGCCGGGCATCTCCGGGCGACGGCACGGCCGTGTTTTTCCAAAGCACCCAGCGCGCGGAATTGGTCATTGAGCCGTCTTTCTCGGCAAAACCCGCACAAGGCAAGTTGTAGACAGTTGTTTGGATCTGCTTCATTTCGTCCGTGGAGATTCCGGGTGCCCGCCAAAAATCGCTGGTCTCGTTGGGATAAATTTCCCCGACGACCAGGAAGTCCGCTTTTTTCAGGGCGTCGATGTTTTTCTTGGAGTTGGGGCCGATGGCTACGCCGTTCATCCCGAAAGCGAGCATGCCTTTCAGGGTCCCGTTGTACATGTCGTCCCACATTTGCACCCAGGAGTAATTGCGGTCGATCTTTGGAAAATAATCGAAGGCCCACCCGTTTTGTTTCGTGGCCGCGTCGCCATAGAGGGCTTTGAGGAAGCTGACCGTGAATTTGGGCGTGTTGCTGTAGTAGTTGAACGAATCCCACGCGGCTGGCTTCGAGGATGTCGGCGTGACGCGCTTCATCCAATCGTCAAAGGATGCGTCCGCCGGCGTCGGAACCTTCAGGTAGCCCGGCAAGCTGTCGAAAAGTCCGGCCATGTCCGTGGCGCCCTGGATGTTGGAGTGGCCGCGCAGAGCATTTACGCCGCCGCCCGCGCGGCCGACGTTGCCCATCACCAGTTGCAGGATGGCTGCGGTACGGATGATTTGCGTGCCGAATGAGTGATGGGTCCAGCCGACGGCGTAGATGATGGTGCTGGCCTTCTTCATGTCGCCGTCTTTGCGCACCGAAGTGTAGAGGTCGGCGGCCTTGAGGAATTGTTCCTTGGGGATGCCCGTGATGCGTTCGACCATCTCCGGCGTGTAGCGAGAATAGTGCTTCTTCAGGAGCTGGAAGACGCAGTTCGGATTCTGCAGCGTGGGATCAAAGTCGACAGTTCCCGGCAGCGCAGGAAGGGCCGGTGGTTGTCCGGGTTTCGCGACCGCAGGGGCGGGGGCTTTCCCGCCGGAGCCCTGGTAATTCCAGGTGGCCCGGTTGTAGGTCTGTTTCTGATCGTCGAAGCCGGAGAACAGTCCATCGACATCAGGGAGCTTGAAATCCTTATCTACGATGAATCCCGCGTTGGTGTAGTTGACCAGGTAGTCTTTTGCGATGCGATTGTTTTCGATGGCGTAGTGAATCACGCCGCCGAGGAATGCAATGTCCGATCCCGCGCGGATCTGGCAGAAAAGATCGGCGACCGCAGCGGTGCGGGTGAATCGCGGATCCACAACGATCATCTTCGCGTTGCGCGTGCGCTTTGCTTCCACCGGCCATTTGAATCCGCAAGGATGATTCTCGGCAGGATTACCGCCCATGATCAGCATCATGTCGGTATTCTTCATGTCGACCCAGCCATTGGTCATCGCGCCCCGGCCGAACGTTGGTCCCAAACTTGAGACCGTGGGGCCGTGTCAAACCCTGGCCTGGTTTTCCAGATGCACGACCCCCAGGGCGCGCATCGTTTTCACAACCAGATAGTTAAACTCGTTGGTGTCGGTGCAGCCGCCGATGAAGGCGATCGATTCCAGGCGGTTGACTGTGTGCCCCGCCGCATCCTTCTCGACGAAGGTTTCGTCGCGAGTCTTCTTAATCCGGGCAGCGATCTCGTTGATGGCGTCGTCCCACGAAATGTCCTGCCAGTCGGTGCCACCCGGCCGGCGCACCTGAGGCTTCAGCAGGCGCCTGTCGTTCATGATCTCTTGCTGTAGCGAAGAACCTTTCGGGCAAAGTGTGCCGCGGTTGGTCGGATGATCGGGGTCGCCCTCGACGTGAACCACTTGCGCAGTGACATTCTTCGCGCGGTCGCCAATCGTGTAGATAATCGTTCCGCAGCCGACTGCGCAATACGGGCAAGTCGAGCGCGTCTCCGAAGCCCGGCCGATCTTCAGGGTGCGAAGCTCCGCGTAGGCCGGCTTCAAATCAAAGCCGAAAACTGCAGCGGCTGTTCCCCCAACTGTTGCAATTTTCAGAAAGTCGCGGCGAGAAGCGTCCATCTGGACCCTCCATAGAGTGTGAGGAGATGCTACGCGGTCCCCTCTTCATATTTCTTCCCAAGCCTTCTGTCAAGCCCAAATCCCTCGGCCGCCGGAAGGACCAACGAGGCTTCGATGTTCTGGCGTCGGGTAATGTTTCAAAAATCTTTGGAAACAGGACCAGTTAAGTCCGATAGAGCTTCCACTGAGGTTCAGCGTCAGGTTTGAGTGCAGAAGGAGATGTGTCCGGCGGGTTACTGCTTAACCTTCGCCACACAAAGGCCAAGAATTCCGGGCGCTTTTGCCGGAAGTGTAAAAAAATAGGGAAGGCGGGTTTTAAGACCGGTGAGTGACCCCTTACGCGGCGACAGATCTTCGCACCGCCGGTACCAGAACTGATTGTGCACAAGATTCTATAAGGGCGAACTCCCGGTGTCCGCCGGTTGATCATGAAAGCAGACCACAACTCGTCGCCCTCTCTCGCCGAACAAGTGCGCCGTTCTCGTCGTTTGCGGCTTTTCGGATACTCCCTGACGGGATTTGCGGTTCTCCTAACCTTCGTCGCAGCGCTGGTTCTCCCGAAAAGTTTTCAACTTAGTCTGCTTGGCGACCTCTTGCAGGCCGGCCTGATTGGGGCATTCACTTTCCTCACTCTTCAGAACGCGATTCGCAGCCAAGCCCAGGTCCGCGCTTTCTGGTTCTTGCTTTTCATCGGGGCGGCAATGTGGCTGGCCAGCCTGCTGATCTGGTCCACCCATGAATTGTGGTACCGCATGGCAGTTCCGGATGTGCCTCTTGGCGATACTTTTTTGTTCGTGAGCTTGGTTCCCCTGGCCGCAACGACTCTCCTGGAGCCCCACAGAGAGCACGATTCCCGCTTCCGTTCATTTGGTCTGCTCGATCTCTCCATCCTGATCCTCTACTCGCTTTACCTCTTTGCTTTCTTTGTTTACGCGTACCGGTTGCTCCCGGGCGACTTGGGGATCTACAACTTTTCTTTCAACATTGCAGGCGCAATTGGAAATCAGGTGCTTGCCGTGGCCACGGGCATTGCGTTTTTCCGGGAACGGGGTGTCTGGCGCCCGGTCTACCGCATTTTTTTCCTCTCCGCGACGAGTTACGCGCTGGCCTCCGACCTGATCAATGTGGAGATCGATCTCGGAGGGTACTATACGGGGTGTCTCTACGATGTGCCTCTGGTCGCCGCAATGGCGGGCTTTGTTTGTCTCGGACTTGCGGGCCGCCCGCTTCTTCAACCTGTTCTTGCAGAGGGCGAGCGCGAACGGGAGGAGCGGAGACCCATTCGGCGAGTCACTTTTCTTTCCTCGCATTTGGCCATGCTCGTCACCCTTTCAACGCCCGCCATCGGATTGTGGCTTCTCGCGACCTACTCTCCCCACGACCGGCTTTTCTCTTTCCGGCTCGACATCACTCTGCTCACAATTTTCCTTCTGACCTTGCTCCTTTCCATCAAGCAGGATTTTCTCAGCGCCAAACTGATTGGCTCTCTGCAGCACCTCTCGAATACTTACTCCAGCATCGACCGCTTCAAGGATCACCTGGTGCAAGGCGATAAATTGGCTTCCCTCGGTGAATTGGTGGCCAGTGTCGCCGACCAGATTCGGAAAGCCATGACCGTGATCCGGGAGCAGGCCTCGCGCATCTCACGTTCAGGTGGCGAATCTCGCAGCCGCTCCCTCGCCGAAAAGATTGGCCAGTACGCGGAACGCACCGACGCCCTCGTCGAGAACATGCAACGCTTTGCCCAGGAAGCCCCGCTGAAACTCGCTCCTGTGGAGGTAAAACCGTTGCTCGAGAGTGCGCTCCATCTGAGCCGCATCGACAAACTCCAAAACGTTCGTGTGGGGTTGGAAACGGAGACGGCCTGTCCTCCAGTGCTGGCCGATTCCAGCCAACTGCTTCACGTTTTTCTCCAGATCATTTCGAACGCGATGGATGCCCTGGAAGAAGTTGGAGGGGGCGAATTTGTGATTTCCGTAAGTCGCTGCGAACCGCAAGTCTGCATCCAGTTTTCGGACACCGGGCCCGGCATCCGGCACCCGGAGCACGCGTTCGAGCCCTTTTTCACCACCAAGCCCGTTGGGAAGGGAACTGGCCTCGGACTGAGCACGTGTTATGGCATCATTCGCCAGCATGATGGCGACATCACCTGCGGCAACCGCCTCGAGGGCGGCGCGTACTTCACGATCTTTCTCCCCGCCGCCGATTTACCTGCCTCGGCCTCTGGCATTGCCTCGTCCATTGTTTCGGAGCGGGCAGGATGAGTATCCAACCCCGCCACAAAATCCTCCTGGGCTTCGCCTGTGCAATTCTCTGTTTGCACGCGGCTGTTGCGGCATTCGCCAAGCCCTCGTTCCAGCTAACCATTTTCGGCGATTCGCTCCCCTGCGGATTGCTGATTGTGGCAATCCTGGCGGTGCGCGAGAATCTTCGTTTCCATCGCGGCGTCCTGCCGCTGTTCTGGAAGTTGATGGCCGCGGGCTTGTTTCAGATGCTGCTTTCTCAGGCCTACTGGTTCTACTACGATTCGCTTAAAGTCTATTCCTCTCCCAGCCCGGTCATTGGCGACACACTCTTTCTGCTGGCGCACGTTTTCTTTCTCTCCGCCTTTGTCCTGAGGCCACATTCGGCTTCCGCGGGCCGCGATATGCGGCTGCGTCATCTCGATTTCGCCTTGCTCACGTTCTGGTGGCTGGCCCTGTACGCCTACTTCGCCTTGCCTTGGCAGCTCGTCATCCAGGATTTCACCAAATACAATCCCACTTATTATCTCCTCGCGTTAATTCAGCATCTGATGATAATCACCGGGCTGGCCGTGGTGTGGAAACGCACTACGGGACTCTGGCGCACTTTTTACGGTAGCTTCCTCTGCTTGTTCGTCCTGATCGCCGGGGCGAATCTGCTGCAGAGCGTTGCAATCGATCGGGGAGTCTATTACGCGGGCGGCTTTTATGACACGCCCTTCCTGCTGTCACTGCTCCTGGTCACCGTTGTCGCGTCTTTCGGGCCTTCCCTGGAGCCCGGCGAAGACAAAACTCCGAATCGCGAAATCAACCAGAGCCTGTGGACCGCACGCATAGCGATGCTCGCCATCCTGTCGTTGCCGGTCATCGCCCTGTTCGGCTCGTTCGAAAAGAATGTCCCCGAGGATGTGGCGGCATTTCGCCTGCGCCTCGTCTTTGGCGCCATGTTGCTCCTCAGCGGCCTTGTTTTCTGGAAGCTTACTCTCCTTGCCAGGGAACTACGCCGCCTGGTTCGCCTCTCCCATGCCTCGCTCGAAAATTTAAAATCCGTTCAATCACGCGTGACCCACTCGCAGAAACTTGCGGCGCTTGGGCGGCTCGCTGCCGGCGCTACCCACGAGATCAGCAATCCCCTCACCGCCATCCTTGGCTACTCCGAACTGTTGACGGACATCCCTTCACTTTCCCCGCCCAATCGCGAGAGCGCCCAGATCATCCAGAAACAGGTTCACTGCGCCCAGGCCGCCGTCAACAGCCTGCGCAATTCGCTGCGAAATCCGGATTCCGCGCATCCAACTTCTATGCGTGAACGAGGGGATTCGTGAGTTTGCCGCCCGGTATTTCACCTGTGACTCGTCTACTTTTGCTCGTCATCGAATTCGCCGCCATTTATGTAATTGTTCCTCTTCTCATCTATTTCCGCCGCATTCCCAACTTGCCGATTCCGTATCTCCTCTTCATTGCCCTCCTGGCCATTCTTCTCGTCCGGCGTGACCCGACGTTCAGCCGTTCGCAACTCGCTGCGTGGGGTAACATCCGGCCATTCCTTCCCACACTCCTGATTCGGGATGCCGCGTGCGTCCTGGGCCTCGGAATCGCCGTCTACTTCCTGGAGCCGCAACTCCTCTTTTCTCTTATCCGGCGATCGCCCCTGCTCTGGGCGCTCATTTTTCTTCTCTACCCGCTTCTTTCTGTCTACCCGCAGGAATTTCTCTACCGGGCATTTTTCTTTCATCGCTACCAGCCGCTGTTCGGCCGCGGTTGGGGTATGTTGCTCGCCAGCGCACTGGCGTTTGGGTTTGTCCACATCATTTTCAGGAATTGGCTGGCTGTGGGTCTCTGCTTGATTGGCGGGTTTCTGTTCTCGCTCACCTATCAAACCTCCGGTTCGTTGCTCCTGGCCTGCCTTGACCATGCCATTTTCGGTAACTTCCTGTTCACAATCGGTCTTGGCCAGTTCTTCTATCACGCTACCCGTACCTGACCCCTCACCCTTCATTCCTCTCCACAAACCGGCCTCCTCCCGGTAAAATGAAGGCGCAAGAATTCCTTCTTCCTCTCGCTGAAATATATGGGCTACCGGGTGCGTATCCAGACTTCAAGGCCACACCCTATTCAAGGAGATGCCGCCGCATGGCGACGACACCCAAATCGCTGAAGCCCGACCTGGGCTCTCTGCGCATCAGCGATACCAAGCGCAACGCCGCCAAGTCCGGCAGGCGCTGGCTGTGGCTTATCCTCGGGGTTGTGGCGCTGATTTTGCTCGCCGTGGGCGCCTCCGCGTTCCGCGACCGCAAACCAGAAGTGGAAGTCGCCGCCGTTCGCAAGCCGGTCAATGGCCCCGCCGGGGTCCTCAACGCCAGCGGGTACATCACACCGCGCCGCCGCGCCACGATCGCCGCGAAAATCACCGGCCGCGTCACCAGCGTCATGTTCGATGAGGGAACTCGAGTTTCCGAGGGACAACTCCTTGCCACGCTCGACGATTCAGATACGCGCCGGGCCCTGGACTCCGCCAAGGCCGACCGCGACTCCTCCCAAGCGGCCATCGCCGACTACGAAGTGCAGCTTCGCAATGCCGAAATCGAGCTCCACCGCGCGCAACAGCTTGTGAAGGAAGGCGTGCAGACACAGCAGGCCCTGGACACCGCGATTATGACCGCCGACAGCTTACGCGCCAAAATCAATCTGGCGAAACAGCAGGTTGCAGGCACCGAGGCTCGTATCCGCGAGCAGCAGCAGGCCGTGGACAACTGCACCATCCGCGCGCCTTACGCCGGTATTGTGGTTTCCAAGGATGCCCAGGTCGGCGAGATGGTCTCGCCCGTCTCTGCCGGCGGCGGCTTCACCCGCACCGGCATCGCCACCATCGTGGATCTCCACTCCAACGAAATTGAAGTGGACGTCAGCGAATCCTATATCGCCAAGGTTCAGGCCAACCAGCCTGTAAGTGCGATTCTGGATGCCTACCCGGATTGGAGCATCCCGGCTAAGGTGCGGACCGTTATTCCCACAGCCGACCGCCAGAAAGCCACCGTGAAAGTCCGCATCTCTTTCACGGATGACGGCCACGTTCGGCTGATCGACCCGGCAACCCAACCCAGGATCCTTCCGGACATGGGAGTGAAGGTCACCTTCCTGGAAGACGAGAAACCCAAAGCGGCCGCGGATAAATCGCCGGTGGCGGCGCCCGCGGTGGCCGTGGTGCCGCAAGTTGCCATTCATCAGGACAACTTGTCCAAATTCGTTTTCGTGGTGAAAGGCGATATCGTCGAACGCCGCGCGGTTTCACTCGGTTCCAATCGCGGCACGGATGTAGAGATTCTTGCGGGGCTTCAACCGGACGCCGTTGTCGTCGTGAAAGGTCCGGAATCTTTGCGTGACGGGCAAGCCGTCCAGATCAAGCAATAGGAGCGCAGCCTATGGTGAAAGTCGACGGAAGTGGCGGTAACTCCAGTCTCATTCAGGTCCGCGATCTCGACAAGACATATCGTCGCGGTGGAGAAGAGATTCACGTTCTTCAGGGCCTGAACCTCGATGTAGAGAAGGGCGAATTCATCGCCTTCATGGGCCCGAGCGGTTCCGGCAAGACCACGCTCTTGAATCTCCTCGGCGGCCTGGACGTTCCCACCCGCGGGAGTATCACCGTTGCCGGGGACGAAATCACGAACATGTCAGCGGGTCGCCTTACAGAATGGCGCGCCCGCCACGTTGGCTTCATCTTCCAGATGTACAACCTGATTCCCGTGCTCACAGCGTTTCAGAATGTGGAGCTTCCGCTGCTGCTCACCAAGCTTTCGAAGGCCGAGCGCCGCGAACATGTGGAGACCGCGCTTTCCGTCGTCGGTCTTGCCGACCGCATGAACCACTTCCCCCGCCAGCTCTCCGGCGGACAGGAGCAGCGCGTCACCATCGCGCGCGCTGTGGTTTCCGACCCGACTTTCCTTTTGTGCGACGAGCCCACCGGCGACCTCGACCGCAAGAGCGCGGATGAAATCATGGCGCTGATTGAAGAGCTCGTGGGAAAACACTCCAAAACCGTGCTAATGGTTACCCACGACCCGGTTGTCGCTTCCCGAGCCAACACCACGCTGCACCTTGAAAAGGGGGTGCTCGTCGAAGGGCGCAAACAACCGCAGATGACCACGGCTGGAGGTGTCGCATGAAATTTTCCCGCATCATTCTTGCCAACCTGTTCCGCAAAAAGGTTCGCTTGTTCCTCACGATCGGCTCTTTTGCCGTTGCCCTGTTCCTCTTCGTCTTCCTCGCCGTCGTCCGCGATGCCTTCAACCGTGGCGCCGACGTTGCCGGCGCCGATCGCCTGGTAGTGATCAACCGCACGTCCATCATCAACCTGATCCCGCTCTCCTACCGGGACAAAATCCTGCGCACCCCCGGCGTGAAAGTCGTCACGCATAACAACTGGTTCGGCGGCACGTACATCGATGAAAAGAATTTTTTCCCGCAATTCGTGATCGACCCGCAAGCCCAGCGCGAAGTGTTTCCGGAGATGATTGTTCCCGATGACCAGTGGGCCAACTTCCTGAAAGACCGGCAGGGCGCCATCGCCGGCGCCCGGACTGCCGAGCGTTTCGGCTGGAAAATCGGCGATCGGATCCCCATCAAGACCACGCTCTACGGCGGCGGCTCCTGGGAGTTCAATCTGGCCGGCATTTACCACGGCAAGCGTCCCCAGGACGACGAGACACAATTCTGGTTCCAGTGGGACTATTTCGAGGAAAAAGTTCCGGAACGCGTCAAAGGCCAGATCGGCTGGTATGTCCTGCGGGTCGACAATCCCGATGACTCTCCACGGATCGCCAAAGCCATCGACGAGGAATTCGCCAATTCTCCTTTCGAAACCAAGACGCAGACCGAGTCCGCGTTCGCGGCGAACTGGGTCAAGCAGTTCGGCAACATCCAGTTCCTGATTGTTTCCATCGGCTCGGTGGTCTTCTTCACCTTGCTTCTCGTGACGGGCAATACGATGGCCATCTCCGTTCGCGAACGCACTTCGGAGCTTGCGGTCTTTAAGGCCATTGGCTACTCGGACCGCGCGGTTTTGTTTTTTGTTCTTGCCGAAGCGCTGGCGATTGCGCTCTTTGGCGGCTTGCTCGGCATCCTGGGCGCCATGATCCTCGTTCCGGCCTTGGGCAAGGCGCTCACCGGCCTGTTGCCCAGCATCGTTCTCGCCCCGTCGATGCTGCTCTTCGGGCTTCTGCTCGCCATAGTCGTGGGATTCGCAAGCGGAGTGATTCCCGGCGTCAGTGCCATGCGGCTGCGCGTCGTCAATGCCCTGAGGAGGGTCTAGGAATGCTGCCCAAACTGTTCTTCGGTTTTGTGGTCACGCTTGCGGCGGTGTTTGTTTTTTTGCTTGGGCTGACCATCCTCGTCGGGCTGGTCGCTCCGTTTTTTAACACCGTTCCCGTGTCCTACAATTTTCGCAGCATCCGCGCGCGGTGGACTTCCACGATCGTTGCGGTCCTCGGAATCGCGGGCACCGTCGGCGTTTTCGTCGCCATGCTCTCGCTTGCCAAGGGCTTCAAGTCCACCCTGGTCGCTTCGGGTTCCGCCGGAAATGTGCTGGTGATGCGCGCGGGCTCTGCCTCTGAAATGTTGGGAGGCATCACTCTCGATTCGATTCGCATTGTTCAGGATGCGCCTGGAGTTGCTCATGACTCCTCGGGCCCGCTCGTTACCCAGGAGGTGGTGGGAGTGGTGCCCATTCCCCTGATCAGCACCGGCACGGACGCCAATGTGCAGGTCCGCGGTGTCTCGCCGAACGTTCTGCAGATTCGCAACTTCGTTAAAATCGCGCAGGGCCGGACGTTTCAACCGGGTCTGACGCAGTTGATCGTCGGCAAGAATGCCACGAACACCTACTCAGGCCTCAAGCTCGGCGACACGGTCAGCCTTGGCGGGGGCCACTGGGAAGTCGTCGGCATTTTTGATGCCGGCGGGTCCGCATTCGATTCGGAAGTCTGGTGCGATGCCAAAATCCTGAGCCAGGTCCTCCAACGCCCTGCGAACATATTTCAGTCGGCAACCGTTCACCTCACTTCGCCCGCGGCTTTCCAGCAGTTCAAGGATTCCGTCACCTCCGATCCGCGGCTAACCGTCGACGCGATCCGCGAAGTGGACTACTACGCAAAACAGTCCACCGTCATGACCCGCCTGATCACCGTGCTCGGCGGCATCGTCGCTCTCATCATGGCCGTGGGCGCCGTCTTTGGCGCGCTTAACACCATGTATTCCGCCGTCGCAGAGCGCGGCCGCGAAATCGCCACCATGCGCGCGCTTGGATTTTCTACCCTGAACGTTCTTCTTTCTTTTCTCTTCGAAGCCCTGGTGATCTCAATCGCTGGCGGCATTCTGGGCTGCGTTGCGGTGCTTCCGCTGAACGGCTTTACCACCAGCACGATGAATTTTCAGACCTTCTCGAACCTGGCTTTCGCCTTCAAGATCACGTTTGACCTGTTGTTGATGGGCATCGTCTTCGCGCTGGTCATGGGCGTTTTGGGCGGCCTGCTTCCGGCCATCCGCGCCTCGATCCGTCCGGTAGCCGTGGCGCTGCGCGAGCTCTAGACATCAACTGTACGGCCGCCGTCTGCGGCGGGCGCTTTTAGCAATGGCCCCAATTGTTGCGCGCTGGGCTCTAAAATTGCTGCTCCTCAATCCGCTGCTTCTCCGGATTGTAATCGCTATACCTCACCCACTTCGGCCGCACCACAAAATACGTTATCCCCGCCCAACTCTCCCGCGCCGGTCCATCCGTGAATTTCCGGAAATAAATCGGTTTGTATTTCGCCAACGCGTCCCCTTCCAGTTCTTCCGCTTCGCCTTCATATTGCACAGTGATTTCCGTCGTACAGCCCGCCACAAACGCCACTCTTGGATTTTCTTTCAGGTTCGGATATTTCCGCGAACTGCGCACCGTGTCGAAAATAATCTCCAGTGCCGGCGTTACCGCAAATCCCACCAGCGCCGCTTCTGGCCGCCCCGAATTTGTGGCCGTAGTCAGCACGCCATATCTCTCGCTGTCCATAAACCGGAATACTTCTTGAAGATTCATTTTTTTCTCCCCAGCCAGGTCTCCGGCATCCCGTGCATGTTACACTCCCTTTTTCTCAGGAGACGCCGTCTTGACCTCATCCACCGCCCGCTTCATTCGCCGCCCGCTGAATCTTTCCGTCTGCTTGTGCTCGGTAATTTCACTCTTGCTAGGTTCGTATGCTACCGCTCAGGAACTCTCTGCGGACCACATGAAAGGCCTCTCCTGGCGTCTGGTTGGGCCTTTTCGTGGCGGGCGCGTCACCGCCGTAGCAGGAATCTCCGGCGATCCCAAAACTTATTACATGGGCACGCCGGGCGGTGGCGCCTGGAAAACCACCAACGGCGGCGTCACCTGGCTTCCGATTTTCGACGACGCCCACGTTGCTTCGATCGGCGACCTGGTCGTCGCTCCGTCGAATCCCAACGTTATTTACGTCGCCACCGGCGAGCAATCGCCCGGAAACGGCCTCTGGAAATCCACCGACGCCGGCGCCACCTGGACGAACATCGGCATTCGCGAATCCCGCACGATTCCCAGCATCCTCGTCGATCCCAAGGATGCCAACATTGTCTACGTCGCCGCGGTGGGCGACATCACGCCCAGCGATTACCGCGGCATCTACAAAACCACCGATGGCGGGAAGTCCTGGCGCAAAGTTTTCTATAAAGACGATCACCACAGTCCCACCGAACTCTGCTTCGATCCCGACGACTCGCGCATCATCTATGCGGTCATCCGCCGAATTCCCAAGCCTCCATCGGAAAAACCTGCCGAAGAGAAACCGCCCCAGGAACAAGAGGTAGACACCGTCATTATCAAGTCTTCCGACGCGGGTGAAAACTGGACTCCCACCGGCGAAAAAGGCTTGCCCGCCTCCCGCCGTGGACGGATCGGACTCGCCGTTGCTCCCGGCCTCGGCGGCAAGCGCGTTTTCTCCCTGATGCGGCAGGGACTTTTCCGCTCGGACGATGCCGGCGAAACCTGGCAGCAAATTACACAGGATCCCCGCGTGCTCGGCGACGATTATTTTGGCCGCGTCTTTGCTGATCCCAAGAATCCAGATGCTGTTTACGTGATGCAGACCTCCACCTACAAGTCTTCCGATGGCGGCCGCAACTTCATCGCATGGAAAGGCACGCCCAGCGGTGAAGACGATCACGTTCTCTGGATCGCGCCTGAAGACACCAGCCGCATCATCATGGGCACGGACCAGGGCGCGGTCGTTACTCTCGACGGCGGGAAAATCTGGAACACCTGGTATAACCAGCCGACTGGGCAATTTTACAGAGTCTCAACCGATCGCTTTTTTCCTTACCGTCTCTACGCCTCGCAGCAGGATTCAGGTTCCGTCTCCGTGCCAAATCGCACCGACTACGGCCTGATCACCTATCGCGACTGGTTTCCCACCGGCTCGTTCGAAAGCGCGTTCATCGCTCCCGACCCGCTCGACGCCAACTCCGTTTATTCCATCGGCTGGTATGGCGTGGTGTTGCGTTTGAACCGCACGACGGGCCAGGTCGCCACAATCTTTCTTCCGCCCGCGGGCTATCGCGTCACGTGGGAAACGCCGCTGATCTTTTCTCCGCGCGATCCTCACGCCCTTTATTACGGCACGCAATTTCTTCTGAAGACCACCGATGGCGGCACATCGTGGAAAGAAATCAGCGGGGATCTTACCAGCAAGACGCCCGAGCCTCCCGGCGCGGCAAAACCAATGGAGAATGGTCACACGCTCACGAAAGACGCCAACGAATTCTCACTGTGGGAGGATGCGGATGACGACGATGAAGCTCAGAACGCTCCGCGCGGCGCGATCCAGACGATCGCTCCCTCTCCTCTCGACGCCAACCTGATCTGGGTTGGCTCAACCACGGGGCTGATTCACCTCACTCGCGACGGTTCCACCTGGGCCGATGTCACTCCCGCAAATCTTCCCGAGAATGCCTACGTCAATTGCGTCGAAGCTTCGCCGCAAGATCCCAACACCGCCTATGCGGCCGTCTTCGCCAAGCACGGCACATTTTCACTGTTGTATGCGCCGCGGGACGTGCGTCCGTATTTCTACCGCACGCGCGACGCCGGAAAAACCTGGGAGAAAATCGTTACCGGCCTGCCCGACGACGGCATGGCCCGCGCGATCCGCGAAGATCCCGGCCGCAAGGGACTCCTTTTCGCCGGCACCACCAACGCGGTCTACGTCTCCTTCGATTCCGGCGACCACTGGCAGCCGCTGCAGCTCAATCTGCCCACCGCCAACGTCACCGATCTCGCCATCCACGGCGCGGATCTCGTTGCTTCCACGTTTGGCCGCGGCTTGTGGATTCTCGACGACATCTCCGCCCTTCGCCAGTGGTCAGCGAAACTCGCCGACTCTCCCGCGCAATTTTTCCTGCCGGAGCCCGCAATCCGCGTCCGCTGGGACAACTATCCGGATACTCCGTTGCAAACGGAAACGCCCGCGGCCCGCAATCCCGCGGACGGCGTCTCGCTCCAGTATTTTCAGAAATCTCCGTCGAAGAGCGAACTCACTCTCGACATCTATGACCCGCAGGGAAATCTGGTACGCCACTATTCGAGTAACGCAGTCCAGGAAACTATCCCGCCGCCGAACGTCCCCGAATATTGGTTTTACCCGCCGGACGCGCTACCCAATCAGGCGGGCATCAACCGCTTCGTTTGGGACCTTCACTATGCGCACCCGACTGCCTTGCCCTACGGGTATTTTGGCGCTCGATTGAAGTACACGGAATATACGCTGCCCGATCATTCCGTTCCCGGTGAAACGCCGCGTGTTCAACCGCCCGGTCCGCTGGCAGCGCCGGGCACGTATGACCTGGTTTTCACCCGGGAAGGGAAGTCGTACAAGCAGAAGCTGCAAGTGTTGCCCGACCCTCGCGTTCACATCAGCGCGGAAGATTACGCCGCGCAACTCGCCCTCTCTCGAAAAATCTCCGCCTTCATGGAAGACACCGCGCGATTATTCCAGGGTGTTCTGGCGCTGCACGAGAAATTCGACGCCCGCAAGAAAACCTTGCCCGCAAATCCGCCGAAAGACCTCGCGGATGCGCTGACGGAAGTTGAAAGACAATTTCACGCGCTCGAAGACGGCAACGCGGAAGCGCCCGGCTTCGGCATCCTGAACCGCGATTTCGGCCATGACCTCGTCATGGTCCAAAGCGCGGACATGAAACCCGCTGAATCGGCCTACAACGCCGTCACCAGCGGCTGCAACTCCATCGCAAAAAACATCGTCGCGTGGAATAAGCTGAATGCGGAGACGATACCCGCCTTGAACAAACTCTTTAAGGATCAAAAAGTGGAAACGCTTCCAGTAGCGGCCGCAGCGGCGGCTCCGCCACCTTGCGCAAAGTGAAGTAGTTTCTCGCCTTGAGGGAGTTTCCGGTCAGTTGCTGGCAGCGGCGGATTTGCCGGTGCCAACGCCGGCTTCGGTTATGCCCGTGGCCACGGCGCGATACCTGACCACAAGAATCGTCAGATCGTCCGCCTGCCGCGCGCCGCGCGCGAAATTCTCCACGGATTCCAAGACTGTTTTCTGGATTTCATCCAGCGGCAGATCGGTCTTTCCCTGGAGCACGGCACGCAATCTTGCTACGCCGTAGAGTTCTTCCTCCGGATCCATCGCTTCCGTCACGCCGTCGCTGAAGAGCACCAGCGTATCGTCCGGCTCAAGCTGCAGCGAAGCCGTCGTAAATTCAGCCTCCGGCACCAGGCCCACGGGAAAGGAACCCTCCGTGAAAGCCTCCTGCGTCGTTTCCTTGCGCAATAAAATCGGCGAAGGATGCCCCGCATTGATGTATTCGAGTTTTCCGCTGTCTTCCAGAATGCCGAAAAACATCGTTGCGTACCGTCCCACTTCCGCGTGGTCGCACAGGAAGCGATTAACGTGATTAAAGGTTCGCGCGGGGTCCGTGCCCAGCGTCATGCCGGAAAGCGCGCCCTGGAGCATTGTTGTCAGCAGCGCCGCCCCCAATCCTTTGCCGCTTACGTCGGCCAGCAGGAACGCCGTGCGCCGGTCATCCAGCGGGAAGACGTCGAAATAATCTCCTCCCACAGACAAGCAAGGAAAATTCACGCCTGATACCGCCAGGTGAGGATATTCACGCAAATTTTTCGGAAGGAGCGCCTGCTGGATGTCTCGCGCGATGCCGATTTCCTGCTCCAGGCGCTGGCGTTCGCGCTCGCGTTCCACCAGCCGCGCGTTGTCCAGAATGCTTGCCGCGTCGGCCGCCAGCGCGTCCAGAATCTGCCGGTCCAGCTTCGAAAACGCCGTCGGCCGCTTGGAGTCCATGTACAGCACGCCAAGAAAATCGCCGCGTCGCACGTCCGTCGAGGAAGCATCGGTGCTCGCACGCGCGCTCGCATACAGCGGGATTACCACCACCGCGCGTAATCCCTGCGCCACGATGCTGGCCGCCGCCTGCAGGTTCATCTCCGCTTGCGCCAGGTCTTCGGTGATCACCGGCGACTGCTGCTTCATCGCCAACTGGATGGCCGTCTGGCTGGGAGTCATGCTTTCCGGGGGCAGCCGCTGCCCGCCGCTGCGCCGCGCCAGCCGCACGCGCATGTTTTCAACTTTTCCATCTACAGCTTCTTGCAGCAATCCGCGGTCCGCATCCGTCACCGCGATCGCATGATCGATCATCTTCGCCAGCACGGAATCAAGCGGCAACTGCGAGTGCAGCAGGGAAGTCGCTTCCAAAAGCATGTTCAATTTCCGCAGCCCGCCGCCGGTGGACTCGGAACTCGTCATGTGATCAATCCGCGTCAACAACTGGGGAATCGCTTCCTCGGCGGTGCCCGTGGCTGAACGGAATATCAATTGATAGGAATCTTCCAGCCCGAAGGTGACAGCGTCGCCGTCATTCAGCATCCGGCTTTCCACTTTTTCGCCGTTCACAAACATCCCGCGCCGCTGCCCGCGATCTTCCAGGTAATAGCGGTTCGCTTCCATCACAATTGCAGCGCAATTCCGCGAGATGCGGCGGTCGGTCAACTGCAGGTGGTTGCCGGTTTCCGCCCCGCGGCCGATCAGGAAAGGCACTTGGGCCACGCGAACGTACTTCCGCGCTCCATCGGGTGAAATCACCTCGAGAACCGCTTCGCTTTGCACCAGTGGTTCCGTCATGCCCTCCGCCCTTGCTCCCCCACTAAGCCGCGCATTGTAACACGCGCTTCTGCGCTTCGCCTTTCCTCTTGTCCATGGCGCGGCCCTCAACCACCATACCACCGGCCGCTCGCCGGCGAATCACTAAGATTTGATCCAGGCGCCCGCTGCTGTTCGGCCGTTCTCTGGCAGCTCCCGGCACAGGCTCAATTGCATTTCCGGTTGCGCTTTGGCAGGGGCGTCTAGCGGTTCGCCGTCATTCTCCGATCGACATAATCGTTCACATACGCATCAAACGCGATGTCGAGCCGCTTCGTAACCTCTCCCGTTGTTCCGCTCCCGATTTTCCGTCCGGCGATTTCACGGATGCCGATCACGTTCCGGTTCGTGGAGGTGATGAACACTTCCTCCGCTGCGTACAAATCCTCCACACGCAGTGTCTGCTCCACCACCGACGTTCCCGCTTCCGCGGCCACTTCAGTCAGCACTCCTCGCGTCACACCCTCCAGGCACCCGGAGTTCAGCGGCGGCGTCAAAACCTTATCGCCCTTCACTGCAAAGATATTTGCCGCTGTGCATTCGCTTACCTCACCGCGTTCGTTCAGCAAGACCACCTCATCAAATCCCTCGCGCTGCGCCTCGGCCACTGCCCAGACGCTGTTCAGCCACGAAGTTGTTTTTACGCCTGCCAGCGGCGAAGCCGCGTGCCGGCCATGCTCGCGCACAGCGACCCGCAGCGTGTCCGGATACGCCGGCACATCCGCGCTGGTGATCACCAGGTCCACATCGGGCAACTTCTCTTCGCTCTTCCAGAAGCCCACGGTGTTCCACACCAGATAGATTCGCGCGCATCCATCTTCAACTTTATTCGCGCGTATCACATCCTGGAGCTGCACTCTTACCTTGGCGCTGGAATAATTGAGCGGCAGCCGCGTGAGCGCGGCATCTTTTTCGAGCCGCCTCCAATGCCGCTCGTAGGCAAACGCCTCGCCGCGGACGATTCGCACCGTCGTGAACAGCCCCCAGCCGCAGATCAATCCGGCTTGCCCCGGCGACCACCGCACTTTGTCCACTGTCTTGAGCTCTTCGTTATGAAACACAAATCGATGAATCACGCTTCCACCTGTCAGGTAATCTTCGGATCTACTGCAAGTCGCATTGTACCGGAATACCCGGGCGCCCCAGTAGGCCCCAGGTTCGGTATCCCAAATGCTCATATTCTCTTCGGCCAGTTATGGCCAATGAAGCGGGTTTTCGTTGCCGAAAATCGCGGTTCTCGAAAGCTCAACAATTTACAGGGGATTTGTGGTTCATCGGAAAACCGATTCTGCCTTGGGTGTGGATAGGGGCAAGCAAACGGCCTCCAAGGTGGAGCCCGGCCCGAACTCTGTGTTTCAAAATGGGGCAGTCTCTGTTTCCCCGACTCCTTCTGCCGGGAATTTCTCTTTATACTTCCGTCGCCTTGTTTTTGCCGTGGTGTGTGTGTTCATTTATGTGCTGTTGGATCGCACCACCGTCTATCTCCAGATTTGGCCCAGCATCAGCGCCTGGTATCCGCCTGTTGGCCTCGCTGTTGCCTTAATCGTGGGCCTTGGACCGCGAATCCTTCCTGCACTCGTAGTGGCTGGATATCTCTCCGGATATATCAACTATCATCAGAGTGTCACTAGTCTTCCTTTTCTTCTGATCAATCCGCTCATTCCCCTCGTTTACGCTTCAGCCAGCCTTTATCTCCGCCGCAAGTTGACGGGCAATTTTCGGATTCGCTCCATCCGCGACGTTGCCAATATTTTGGGAGTCTCCCTTCTTGCCTCTCTCGCCTCTGCCACGTGCGGCACGGCGATTCTTGTCTGGAGCGGCGAAATTGCCTTCTCCGATTACGCGCAGGCCGCATTCAACTGGTGGATCGGTGATGCCGTTGCGCTTTCAAGTCTGACTCCTTTCCTGCTGGAGTTCGTCATCCCCTGGTGTCGGCGTTACCTCGGTTACGCCACCGCCCAGGAATCAGCGCTCAGGCCGGCCAAGTGGACCTGGAGCCGCCTGGGGATCCTTGAATCTTCCGGCTTCCTCGCCTCACTTGCCTTCCTGATTTATTTGGCGTTTGGGAACAGCCTTGCCCGCAGCGCTCATCTCTTCTACCTGTTCTTCCTGCCGCTCATCTGGATTGCCATTCGCCGCGGATTGCGGGGCGTTGTCGTGGCATTGATCCTCGTCGATTCCAGCCTCGCCATCATGATGCGCTTGACCCACCAGGGAATGGAAGATCTTGCGGTTCTCCAATTCCTCATGTTGATTCTCGCCCTCACGGCATTAATCCTGGGCGCCATCATCGGAGAGCGCAAGAAAGCCGAACAGCGGCTTGCCGACGAAGAAGAGCGCATCCGCCTCATCCTCGAATCCACCGCCGAGGGGATCTATGGCATTGACATTCACGGCGTCTGCACCTTCATCAATCCGGCCGCGTTGCGCATTCTCGGATTTTCATCCCGGGATCAGGTTCTTGGGCTGAACTTTCACATTCTTTGCCATCACTCGCACGCCGATGGCAGAGCATTTCCCTTGCAAGACTGCAGAATCGTTCGAGCACTTCGTTCCAGGGAAAGCACGCATTCCGAAGACGAAGTCTTTTGGCGCAGCGATGGCACCAGCTTCCCCGTCGAATACTGGTCCCATCCGCTTCTCCGCGGCGGGCAAACCATCGGTTCGGTCGTCACCTTTCTGGACATCTCGCAGCGCCGATCCTATGAACTCGCCATCCGTGAAAGCGAACAAAAATTCCGCGCCGTGTTTGAAGGGGCTGAATTTGGCATCGCGGTCTGCGAGATTAAAGACGGTCACACCACTGTTAACCCAGCTTACCGGCGCATGCTCGGCCGCACTCCCGACGAGCTGAGTTCTCTCAGCATGTTTGACGAACTCACTCACCCAGATGACGTCCAGTCGGATCTGAACTCTTTTAAGCGGCTGGTCGCCGGCGAAGTCGATCATCTCCAGCTCGACAAGCGCTATCTCCTCCCGGATGGCCGCCTCGTTTGGGCGAACGTCAAACTGTCCCTCGTGCGCGACGCATCGGGCACTCCACATTATATTCTCGGCCTCGCCGCCGACATTACCGAGCGCAAGCGCACCGAGGAGGAGCTGCGCGCCAGCGAGCGCCATCTCCGCGCCTTCATCGAACATGCCCCAGTCGCCGTGGCGATGTTCGACCGGGAGATACGCTACCTTGCGGCCAGCCGCCGCTGGATGACAGACTACGGTTTTGGCCATTCCGACCTCACCGGAATTTGCCTTTATGATCTAATCCCCAACCTCCCCGAAAAATGGCGGGAATCCCATCGCCGCGGTTTGGCCGGTGAGAAGCAGCATCTGGGTGAAGATGTCTGGATTCGTGCCGATGGTGCTGAGCAGTGGGTAAGCTCCTCCGTTTATCCCTGGAGTGATCCTCAGGGGAACGTTGGCGGAATCATCATCTCCGCTGAGGACATCTCACAACGAAAGCTGAACGAGCAACTGTTGCAAGACTCCAAGCGCGCCGCCGAAGCCGCCAACGCCGCCAAAAGTACATTCCTGGCCAACATGAGCCACGAAATCCGCACGCCGCTCAATGGCATTCTCGGCATGACCGAACTTATCCTCGACACCGAACTCACGGCAGACCAGCGCGAAAATCTCGGCCTGGTTCGTTTCTCCGCAGACTCGCTCCTCATCATCATCAACGACATCCTGGATTTCTCGAAAATTGAAGCAGGAAAACTCGATATCGAGCTGATTCCGTTCCGGCTACGGGAGAGTCTGGAGCAGGTCCTGAAAACCTGCGCCATCCGCGCGCAACAGAAGAGTCTCCAGTTTGCCTTCAACGCGCCTTCTGATGTTCCCAATGCCCTCATTGGCGATCCGGGCCGCCTCCGCCAGGTGCTCCTCAATCTGATCGGCAATGCCATCAAGTTCACTGAGCGCGGCCAGATTCTTG
>Ga0210406_10002144_pt1 | contig 22936 bp, 22 predicted proteins | sample IncBWC30MmetaG_FD_155454 | JGI IMG/M metagenome (GOLD analysis project Ga0210406, IMG submission 155454) | Forest soil microbial communities from Barre Woods Harvard Forest LTER site, Petersham, Massachusetts, United States - Inc-BW-C-30-M | ecosystem: Environmental > Terrestrial > Soil >...
GGCCATGTACGGGCCACGATTGGAGCGCCGGTGCGTTTCACCGACGACCAGGACGCGGACGACATCACCCGCGAGCTGGAGCGCCGAGTCCGCGAGCTTCAATCGATTTGAGAATATTCCGCCCGGCGAATAGCGACTAGCCGACGAACCAGAAAAAAGACAAGCACAAGGCCAAGTGCCAACGCGATCGAAGCCCATTTCTGTTCCACAAGAAGTTGTTTCGCCGCCGGCCCATAGCGCGCTCCCAGAAGCGCTTCGATAAAAAAAAGAGAGCCGCGTCCAAGCAACGTGCCAATCACAAACGTTACAAACGGCACCTGGAAAACCCCCTGGGCAATCACAAACGGCTTAAAAGGCACAGGAAAGGGCGCCACAGCGGGCAAAAAGACAGAGGCCATCGGATAGTCCTGAATGTACTTTCGAATTCTGCCTGGCGAATGGCCTTGTGTTTTTCGGTAGTAGGCCTGCCCACCCTTCCGCGCGATCCAATAAATCCAGATGCATCCCACCAACGAGCCAACGGTGGCCATTGCGGCGTAATACGGCATGCGCAATGGGTGACGGCTGGACAACTCCATCAGCAATAAATCGGTAACCAGGGGAAGCGGGACGAAGGAAGAATCAATAAAGGCGGATAACAGCAATCCGACCCCGCCCAGGGCGGGCAGCGTAAATTTCAACCAGGACTTAAGCTGAACCCATTCCACAGCACCCTCAAGTCGAGGAATTCTTTGCCCACTGGCGCATGACTATCGGCGGCGGGCTGGCTCTACGAGGCATATCTTGCTGAAAAACCGGATGATATGTTCCGTTCCGGGTGCCCATTTGCTGTTAGATGCTGCGACTAGTCGGATTGGTTAAAGGATTTTTCGGCAATAATTTAAAGTTTTTGTCACATCGATGTATCTCTCCGGTGGTTCCGTCTATCCAAGATTTTGTAACCGGGGTCCGCCAGTACACGGCCAGCTCCCCTGAGGGCGCAGTAAGGGGAGTTGAACGCATCAAGTCAGTTTAGATTTTTCGAAGAAGAGCTGGCTATGCTCCTGCCCTGGTCATCCTATGCAAAGAAGAGGTTGGATTCATGTCGACACTGGAACAACCGCTCCCAACTGTTCCTACTCAGTCTTTTCGTCTCGATGTTCCTTTACACAATCTCCTGCAGCAGCCCGGGCAGCGGCCGTCGCCCAAGTCTTCAAAGGAGGCCGGCGGACTTCCCGACGCAGTTTTTCCTCAACATCCTGAGTTGTTGCACGAACTGGATGCGGCGGACATCGCGGCGCACGACCATGTCCTCCAGACCGGGAAGCGGCACTGGCCGGTTTCGCGCATTCTGCAGACGATGCGTGGCTGGATGGTGCCGTACATCAAATCACGCGTTCTGCCCGGCGATTTCCAGCCGATCATCGCCTACCTCTTCACCGAATGGAAATGCAATCTGGACTGCCACTACTGCTGGTCGTACGACAACCGCGTGAAGGGTATGAACGAGGAAACGGCGCGCCGCGCGATTGACTGGCTGGAATCGACTCCGTGCCGCGTGCTGGCGCCCACCGGCGGAGAGCCCTTGCTGCGGCCCGATTTTGTTCACAAGGCGCTGTACTACGCGGCGAAAAAAGACTTCTGGGTGTATCTGGCGACGAATGCACGTTTGCTGCGCCCCGAGGTTACCGACCGCCTGGCCGACGCGGGAATCGCCACCATCAATTTCGCCGTGGATGCGATCAAGGAAAAACCCGGTTTGCCGAAAGCGCTGGAGCACGTGCGTTCGAACTTCGATTATCTCGTACGCCGGCAATATCGCTACGGCTACACGGTTTTCTTTAACACCAATATTTGCCGCACCAACATCGACGACGTGAAAGAACTGGTGGAGATCGCCCACGACAACGGGATTTCGCTCACCTTTCACATCAACGAAGCACCGATGATGGAGCAATCCCACTTCAAACATCTCCACGAAAACGACACCTACATCCGCCCGCAAGACTTTCCGATGGTGGACGATCTGCTGGACTGGCTGATCGACAAACAGCGCCAGGGCTACAAAATGGTGGACTCCATTGCGCGCCTGCAGAACATGAAGGGCTTCATGCGCGGCGTGGGCGAACACTGGGGTTGCCGCGCCGGTCAGAACTGGCTGATCATCCGCACCGATGGTACGTTGGCGCCATGCTTCCCCATGTACAACGCAACGTATGACTGGGGCACGGTCGAAAACCAGAAGTTCGACCTGAAGCAGCTTGCGGAAATGAAACACGGCTGCGAGCCGAACTGCTTCTCAACACTCGGCTACAACGTCGCCTATTGCTACGATGCGACTCGCGTCATGAAGTGGCTTTACAAACAGGCCCTGAATGGCTTTCAGGGCGTTACGGGGAGTTTCGAAGACTAGCGGTAAAGAAGGTGACGGCTATTTGTGGCGCTTCAGGGCTGGCCTGCGGAGCCGCTCGGCATATTCCGTGTCACCTTCGGAGAAATGAACTCCTGGAAGATATTGGCGACTGCCGTTTCTCCCAAGCGGATAAGCGCGGTTCCAGCCACGGTTCCGATTCCGTTGCGATCGTTTGACGGATAGTAAAGGTTCGAAATCCCGCCGGCGGCAAGATTGCCGGCGATGCTCGAGTAGTTCGGCTGCCAGTGCCCGTTATCCCCCTTGCAGATCACGGAGTTGGCGAGCGCATAGAAAAGCCGCGATCTTTTCGAACCTCTTCCCTTGTAGAAGTAGCGCGGATCCTGCTTCAGCACGGTAGGCAGGATAGCGCTGCCGATAAACGTTCCAGCAAAAACGTCGCCATAGGAGGCGCCAAAGCGCTTGGCGTACCCGCGCGTGCCTTGCCCATAGGCACCCCAGCGGTCTCCCGCCTGATCGAAGCCGGCAACGACGCCAACCGCGGCGAACGTCACCGGGTCGGTCGCAGACTTCCATGCAAGCGAGAATTTATTTCTTGGAGAGAGAGGCGCGGCGTCGGGAACATAGCTGACGTAAAAATTCGGAATGAAGCCGAACACACGCTGCTTCTCCTGATCCTTGACCTGCGCGTCGGCGATTTGCTCGGTGGAAAGCGCGACGCGCACTTCGGTCACTTGGGTCGCGATAATTAATCGGATCAGCGGGGTAACATAGGCCTCTCCAGGGTGGATGTTCCCGGAGAACTCTTGCGCGGCCAGGCCTTCTGAGCCGATGGAGAGATGGAACGGCGCCGGAGCGACATTGGGGAAAAAGAATTGCCCGTTTTCGTCGGAGAGAACCTCTACGCCAGAGGATTCGCCTTCACGCACAAGTCTCACGGAGGCTCCGGTAATGCGCGCCCCGGTTTGATCAACTACTGTTCCGGTGATGGTGCCGAGTTGTTGCTGACCCGCCGGCTGTGCGAGGGGCAGCGCGTCCCTACTTTGGGGGTTAGAAAAAACGGTGTTTGATGTGCCGGTGGCAGGGCTCTCCTGTGACCTGCAGGGAAAACCGCAAATCAGGACAGCCAGGGCGGTCAATACCAAAGCCCCAGGCCGCAATGCCACAATCTTTCTCGTGCTTCTCACGGTCATTTCTCGTCATACGTCTTTCATGGAATCCCGCGAGTCATCCGCGCACAAATTAGATGCACTTGCCGCGATCGGAGACACACCTGGTTTCCATGTAAAAAACGGTGTGATGGGAGCAGGCATCGGGTGATTTTATCAATTGTGAAGGGGGAGGCAACAGAAGAATCTGGCGGAGAGGGGGATTCGAACCCCGGTACAAGTTTTGGCTCGTACAACGGCTTAGCAATTCCCCGATTCCACTGCCTGGTGTTCGGAAGAAAAGACTTAGCTCGGGTGAATTGCCCTACTTTGGTGCAAAACACCCCTATTTGGGGCCTGTTGTGCAACTATTGTGCAACCAGAATTTTTCAACGGTTTGTCACGCCGATGTACGCCCACCACGAGCGCTAACGATGGAGTGTCTTGCGGATGTGCGATCCTTCTAGGCGTCGCCCGGAAGTGGTCAAGCCTCAACACAAAGGCGTTCTCGGTACCGATCCTCGGGCCAATAACTTTCAACTTCCTGCTTGCCCGTCACCCGGGAGCAAAGTGAAGAAATTCACTGGTTGCTGGCAACGCTCCAGAGACTCAAGATCAGGTCAAGCTTCACAGGGCCGCCAACTTTAGGCGAGCGCACGCTTTCAAGCCGCTCGTGTAGGTCTTCAGAGACATCTGCACTCAGGTCCGGAACCGCAATGAATTGCACTTCATGTTCTGTTGCGGTCAACGCAAGCCGAATCGTAAGCTCACGATTGATTCTTCGTTCGGTGTGAGTGAAGAACTTATCGACGGTCTTCTCAATCACATTGAGATAACCGCCGAGATCATCGGCAGTAGTACCCGCCTGGAGATCTTGCTCACTCGTAAGCAAGACAACCCTGCTCGAACTCACTGCTACGCGTTCTTTCGGTGGCAAGGTCGTTTCAGGTTTATAAGTCGTCCATCTTTCGGCCGTATATGTCTCGCCGCTAACCGGACTCGTGTACGTTGCTGGCTTCGTCCACGCGACCGTGATGCTGGCGTCATCCACGCCGGCAGCCGGCACGAAGGCATCGGTGCCGGACAACAAGGCTTCGCGAATCTTCTGCCAGGCACTATTGGTGAGATATAGAAAGAAACCGTCCTCAACCGTGTGGATCTTGTTCGCATCCTGCTCCGGAACGAAAGCTAGAAAGGCACCGGTTTTTCGGGATCCATCGCTGCCTGCGGGCGTAATCGCCACTGGCTGGTCGTGACCTGAGGGCCACACCAGACATGCGTTGGCACTGGGATCAGGTTGAGTGCGTAGAGCCAGCGGTTTGGTGGGAGGAAGTTCATTAAGGAATCCCTGAAGGCTTGCCCGGCTGGAGGGTAGTACAGAGAGAAAGATGTGGTTCCGTTGCTCGTAATAGCTGGCACGGGAGGAAATTCTTGCAATCTTCCAGAGGTGGCTCTTTTCCATCGAGTGCAGAGTAGCCACCGGTTCACGTTTCAGGTCCGACCAGGCAGGACACGGATAGTAGTGATACTTCATTCCTAACAAAGCGGTGACACGGGTGAGACCAAGATCCCACGCTATTTGAGCCTCATCGTTCTTGAGGAGGATGCCCGCCAAGCATGGGACACCCCTCGTTTCGACGCCCGGGAAACCTTGCGGTTCAACATAGCCAATGCCGCGAAAGTCTCTGTCGCCTCCCATCCCCGTCTCGCTGAACAGGGTCGATTGACCAATGTCCACGAGCTGTCCTCGCTCGGCGTAATGAAAGAATGTCTCAAAAAGGTCGACCATTTCGCGTGGATAGTCCGCAGGTCTCTGGCCCGAGCCCCGGCGCAGCGTGAAGATAATCTCTTTTTGGTTTTGGGCAACGAGCCCATCGGTCACATATGACCAGCAAGAAATTACCTCGTTTACGTGCTTTATCTCGTGAAGAAATATTCTCACTCTTAGTTTGCCGGGGATGACATCTACCGTTTGCGGAAAGACATTGTGGGAGGTTGTGAGTTGCCCGTCGGTCACGGAATCGGACTTCGCGCCACCAAACCATCGCGAAATGGCGAGGGCGAGCTGTCGGGCGGTTCCGATACGTAAGTCCATGAGCTCCCTGCTTTCTTCGACTGCAGTCGCGTCGAAACCAGATCAGGACCCAAGAAACGTTGCCAATGTGCCACATTCTATGCTCAGAAATAGGAAGCTACACGTAGAATGCCCTTCGCGCCCGACCTATTTCCGGGCGTATCGTCGGCAAACCGGAGGTAATCGGGGACCTTACACTCCGATACATTCAGCGGCTTGGGCAAACTAGCCAAACAGTACTTCCAGGTACTTCGAGCGTCTTGCACTGCCTTTGGCATCCTTCGACGTGACAGTGCAGCGTCCAGAGGTGACTAGTTGTAATTTCACGGATCCGATGGCCACCTTTGGCGCTCCAGGGAATCTTCGGGAACTGTTATTGCACCCAGATTGCTCAAGTCGGCTTCTGCAACTTTCCATTCGCTGCCACCAGCAGAGCGTGAGTAAACGAAGTCTCACCGACGGCGAGAGTCCTCACGTCAGGGAAAGTTTCCCGGGCCAGTTCACTGAGGACTTGGCCTGGGGGCATCTCGAGAAACAGGCGACAGCCCAATTCTTTCAGGACCGTTGTCGCATCGTACCAGCGAACACCATGCGCAATGTTGGTTGCTAAGTCCTCCGAGATAGCCTCTTGAGTTCGCAAGGCTCTTCCCGTTACGTTGCCGACGTAGATCAACCTCGGCTCATGTAGGTGTAATGCCTGCAAGCTCTTTGTTAAGGTATCCGCCACGGGCTGAAGCAACCGACAGTGTGAGGGTTCGGACACATCGAGGCGCACTGCCTTACGGGCGCCGCTTTTTCGGGCGGCTTCTAATACGTTGTCCATGTCTTCAATGGAACCAGCGATGACGATCTGACGAGGAGCGTTGATGTTAGCCACGTACACCGGGTTTTGCGCCGTATATGCTTCTTCGACCAGTGCGGATACCTGTTTCTCTGTCAACCCGACTATGGCTGCGAGACCGTATCCTTGGGGGTAAAGTTCCGCCATCCTCTCCGCCCGCAGCTTCATCAGCCGAACTCCGTCGGCAAGGTTCAGAACGCCAGCCACCACCGCGGCGGCAAAGGCTCCCGCCGACATGCCTGCTACCGCTTCCGGCGCGACACCTTCTGCGACGAGAGCGCGTGCCACCGCAACACCGGAGGCCAGCAACGCCAGTTGGACCGAAACCGTCGATCGAAGAGCGGCCGGCGAGTCGAGCTCCAGCACATTTTCTCCCAGAGCTTCACTCACCTCATCGAGCGTCCGCGCGATGGACGGATGATCCGGAAGCGCGTGCAGCATGCCCGGAACTTGCGACCCTTGTCCAGGAAACAAAAACGCCACACTCATATCAACCTCGGCCTGTTATATCGCAAAGGCAGGTTCCCGCCATTTGCAAGCGTTGCCTAATGGGCGTGCCCTGCAGCCTCTTCGATCACGGCGGCAACCTCTTTCGGCCGGGAGACGTAGACCGAGTGGCTGGCGCCCGCCACTTCGACCTTGTGGCTGTTGGCTCGCGTGGCGTACCAGCGTTCGAGGTCGGGGTTGATGGTTCTGTCTGCCCCGGCTACCACCATCCAGCTTGGTTTGCTTTTCCACGCAGCTGTGATGATGACCGCTTTGAAATTGTCGGCAAAGTTGAGCACCTGCGATCGCGCCATGAGAGCGGCCTGCTCGGCAGACAGGTCGGCGGCGAAGTACTCATGAAACTGCGCGGGGTCGAGGTAAGTGAAACCGTCCGCCGTCTTCTTTATCGCGCCAGACTTGCTGAGGTCGCTTGGGAAGCGCTTGCCGTCGTCCGCCTCGTTCTCTCCCGCGTCGGGCATGTGCGCCGCAACGTAGACAAGACCGGCGACGGATGAATCCGTCCCGGCTTCGGTAATTACGGCTCCCCCATAACTGTGACCGACAAGAATGCACGGCGCATTTTGCAGAGCAAGAACTCGCTTCGTGGCAGCAACGTCGTCGTTGAACGAAGTCTCCGGTTCCTGGACGATGCTGACGTTGTAGCCATCCTTGACCAGGATGTCGTATACACCCTTCCATCCCGAACCATCCGCCCACGCACCGTGAACCAGAACAATATTCCGGATCCGATGCCCCTCATTCTGTGCTGACCCCGCGCGACAGGTCAGTAGGAATACCGCCACGAAGAGGGACAGAAACGTTCCTCTTGCGAAGCGCATGGATTTTATTGGATTGCTCATTTTGCTGCTCCTTTTCGTCGATTCATTTGCACATCGGTACGGCGAAACTCGTTTTCCAGAAGACGCCCGCAGTTTCTGTTGAGGAGAATTGATCTGGCAGCGGCGTAATTCGGATCCATGCTTCCGATCTCATCGCCCCAGGGATCTTTCGCGAGCACAATCCCTCTCTGTAAGCGCAGGAGGATCGCTGCGGGACCCCGGCCAGCGAACTCTTTCAGGGAAAAACCGCATACGGGCGTTTCCACACGAATATCAACGACTGCAGGAAGATTCATCGCGCGATCGCAGAGGGACTTTGCTTCATCTGCCGTCATGCGTCTTTCCGCAAAGATGACGATGTCCAGATCGCTGGTAGGCTTTGCTGCATGGCGACTGCTCGCAAGCTCGAAGCCAACGCTGCCTCCCGGGCCCCAAGGAAGTACGAGGTCCGTCCAGCGCTCTTTGAGAAGGCGTAAGGCGCGAAGAGCAGGGATGGCATTTGCTCTCGAAGTGGAAATCGCACGGCTTAGCAGTTGCGATGGCGTGAGTACGCTCTTTACCAACTTCGAATGACAGAACGCAGCCCAGCGTTGATTCCTTCCAGTTCCACGAACGCCGATCGGAATTTCGTGCCCAGGGGCCAGACCCCGGCGAACAACCGCAAATGGGCTTTTTCGCAATTCCTCCTCGACCCATTGCGGCGCAGACGCTTGGGAAGCGAGGAGCCGTTTCGCGTCTATCTCCAGCAGATCGTGCGTTCGAACAAAATGACCTTCGCCGTGAAACATGGAATGTCCTAATGCAGGAGGTTCAAAAGAACGATCCATCCCGCCAACGTGAAAATACTGAGCAGAGTACTTGCAATGAGACTCGAGCTTGCGACGTCCGGAGTTGCATCGAAACCTTTGCCGAAGAGAACGCCGAAGAAGCCGCTGGGAATCGCGCTGAGCAGGACTGCGAATCTGGTCTGTTCCAGAGGCATACCCAAGAGGAGCGCTATAGCAAGGCAGAGAGCCGGCTGGAGCACATTTTTACCGAGGACAGCCCAGCCCACGCCCCAGTTCAGATTAAACCGCTGTGCAGATGCAATCAGGCCTGTCACAAACAGGGCAGTGCCTTCCGTCGCGCCGCCGAGAATCGTCAGGCTCTTATCCAGATACGTTGGCATGTGGACCTTGGCGACGGAGGCGAGAACACCGAGTACCGGAGCCCAGAATACGGGTTTCTTGAGAGCTCTCCACAGAGACGTGCAAATGCGAGCCGCAGGAGACAGCGCCCCGCCCGCATTGGATTCGCTTTCGAGAATCGCAAGCGTGATAGGGGTGATCGTAATCGCACCGACCGCGAGGCCGACAGCAACGCTGACGGAGGCCTCGGGGCCATAAACAGCCAGGAGCAGGGGAATACCTATTCCCGCATGATTCGGAAATCCAAGCGTCAGCGCTAGGACAGCACTGTTTGCGGCACTTTCTTTGCCGAGCTTCCGCGACGCATAGTAGGTCGCAACAAAGACGGCTAGAAAGACTATGGCAAGCACTACGGCCGCCTTGGCTTGTTCCCGCAACAGAGGACGCGGCGTGAGTGCAATGACCACAAACAATGAGCTTGGAAGTGCAAAGGTCATTAGGAAACTGACCAAGCTTTTTACGTCCTTGTTGTCGACTACCTTGAACAGGCCTGCCGCATACCCAAATAAGAGGCCCACAAAGATCGGCACGAGCGAGTTGGCAAGAACCTGGATCATCGTGGATGGCCTACTTTTCCAGCCACTGTGCTTCGAGCTTGGAGCGGACCAGAATGGAGGCCTTACGCATTTCGCGCGCGGCCGCGGATTCAAGTCGATTGCGAAGATCGACGGGACCACTGCGGGCATCCGCAATGGCTGCGACCAGTTCGTTCTGCACGTTGCGAATCTCCTGCTGTGAAGGTTTCTCTGGATTTTCGACGTGAAGCAGTTTGTGAAGGAGCCCTAGCTTGGCGTAATCCCGAATGTCGTAAGACATGGGAGCGATCTCCTTCGCGAGCTTCTCCAGTTCGTCCACGGAGCGCCTCGTCACACGGGCCGCTGCTTCCTTGTGCATCGCGTGGATCATGACGCCGTCGTCGTCGAACGCCAGGATTCGATTTGCCTGGTAGCCATGCGTTAGAAAGGCTCCCGACAGTGCGTGGCCCACCACTAACGCAATTACTGGATGACCCGCGAGTCGCGCCGAGCCGTAGGCATCTGCGGCAGCAGCAGCGGCAAGAAAAATGGCGGCAGTCTCTTCACGGCGGCCATAGGCCTGGCTCTTCACGTCGACGATAGCGATGATTGGCCGCTTGATCGTGTTCTTGTCGTGCTCGATCACTTCGCGGACGCGCGTAGCGAGAGTGGCGGCCTCTTCCAGTCCCACTTCCCCGTGCCGGGCACAAGGAAAGCGTGCGTGGGGATCTGGAACAACGCAGAGGAATCTTGCGTGGTCGCTGCCGACCGGCGCATCCGCCGTAAGCACAGATTCAGGGTCTCCGGGCATGGGTGATGCCTGCCCGGTAAGCACGCGAAACCACACGGTTCCACGAATGCCGGTATATTCGCTCATCGTTTTCCTTCCCTAACGCCATTCGTACCCCAGAGTGCGCGGAACCCTAGGGGATCCCATTGTTGCAATGTGTCGAGCGTCGCGAGACGGCTGCGATAGAGTTCAACCTGCGAGCTCCGATGTACCGCCGGAACGCCCTTCGAAGTAAACTGCCGGATAGCCTCGGCAACCTGCGGCGTATCGTCGTCCACAAGTGCATCGGCCAGGCCCATCGCGTATCGCTGCTCTCCACCATGAATTGCCCAAATGAGTGCGCGATCACTCGAGTCGAATTCTTCCATCCCGTTCTCCTGTTCGATCACCTCGGGACCGTTCATTCCGAGTCGGGCTTCGCGCGTCATAACAACATAGCTGGCGAGTCCTGCAGCGAGCGACATTCCCCCGAAGCAGCCGACCGTGCCGGCGGTGAGACAGATCACCGGGGCATATTTTCGCAGTGCCAGAATGGAGCCCATGAGTTCGGCAATCGCAGCCAGACCAAGATTGGCTTCCTGAAGGCGCACACCGCCGGTTTCGAGCAGAAGCACCGCGCTCGTGCGTATGCCTTTCGCGTTATCAGCGCAGGCCAGATCAAGAGCGGCGGTCATCTTTGCTCCGGACACCTCTCCGATGCTGCCGCCTTGAAAGGCGCCTTCGAGTGCAACAACCACTGCTGCTTGCCCCGCGATCTTTCCTTTCATCACCACGCAGCCATCGTCTTCCTGCGGCGTGACGCCCTGCATCGGGAGCCAGGGAGATTCCACGCGGTCGAAGGGGCCGACCAGCTCCCGTGATGTTCCCTCGTCGAATAGCGCTTTAGCGCGCTCTCGTGCGTCGAGTTCTATAAAGCTCTGTCGGTTGATGAAGTCTGCCGAATATCCTTTGCTGCTCATCGCTCGCTCACCTCCACGGCTTGCTCGAGGCGCAGATGGACGACGCCGGGTGTTGCCCCCGCGTCGTTGATTTGAATGCGGACAGCCCCGTTGTACTTGCCAAAGAACCTGTCCAGAACTGCCTTCCAGGTGTCACGGAAGCCATCTACACTGGTCCGAATGAAAACGTGAGCCAGTTCGCCTTCGGCAGGTTCGAGCAGGATTTCGAGATCCCCGGAACCCACCACGCCGACGTGGGCTTTTTTGTTTACGTGGCGACTTGCCGGATAAGTGAGTTCAATCTGCTCCATATTAATTCTCCAATCCACTTTGGTCCGCTTGCACTTCGTTTTGTTTCCGTTCGACGGCATCAAGGAACAGAGTTGCCGCCAAAAGATCCCCGCTGCCACCCGGTGAGACTCCCAACTCCAGCAGCCGGCGGTCGAGCTGAGATAATTTCTGCCTGCCAATTGCGGTTCCACTGCCGCCAACTTCCTCCACCGCAGCAGCGCCTGCCTTTGCCGCGACGAGAGCTTTTTCTCCTCCGCGATAGAGCAGGCAAGTGTCGTCCAGACGGGACATGATGCTCAGGAGCGTGTCGAGGCGAGCCACACTCTCGGTCGCGCCATTCGCGCGCTTTGCGCGAAGCGTCGGCAGTCCTACAGCAACGACATGGGGGAAGCCGCCAAGAGCTTCACCGCGCGCTCCGCCGACACCATACTTCTTCGCGACTACGTCACCATGTGAGACAAGCCGAGGCGTGGCGCGATCCGCAAACGAAGCAATCTCCTTCGCAGTCGCCGCAATTTGGGAAGCCTCCACTTCGTCATGGACTTCGGACGCAGCAGCCGCCGAAACCAGCAGTCCCAGGATCCAAATTGCACCCTTATGAGAGTTGGTCCCATTCGTCGCCTTGAACATGGCGCGTTCTGCATCGCGTCCAATGAGCGCGAGCCGTTCCCGTAACGCCTGGCTTGGATGACCCCCTTCGGAAACGAGAGCCATCTCAGAGAAGTACGGTTCAACCGCGAAAGCAGAAAGCTTCATGATGGAAAGCGACAAGTCGGTATGAGCCCCGGAGCCGCGGCGGTCAACGAGGCCAGGTTTCGGCGTCAACTCGGCCTCAGCAATTAACGACTGGCATGCAAGGTACGCCAGACGCACCGCCGGACCCTGATCAAGGGAAGGACACCAGGGAGCACTGACAATCGTGTTAGATGAGTGGGCCGTCCTCATTACCAGCCCCTGAATCGTGCGGGTGGGTCATAAAGGCCACCCGACCAGGCGACTAGATCTTCCATGCTTCTGGCCGCCAGCAGAGAGCGCGTCGCTTCCCGCCGGCGTACTCCGACATCTTCCGGATAGGCGACCACTCCCTTCTTTCGAAGCTCCGCAGTTTCCCAAGGAATTGCCTTTAAGCCAATCGGACTCACTCCTGCCACTGCGGCGAGAGCGCGCCGTCGCTCTTCCTGCCCTTCGGCCTTGTACAAGTACGCGATACCCTCTTCGGTTACGACGTGGCTCACGTCATCGCCGTAGATCATGATGGGCGCGATTGGCATTCCCGCCTGCTTGCCAACTTGCACCGCGTCGAGAGTTTCAACGAACGCAGGAACGCCGCCTTTCTGAAAAGTCTCTACCGTCTGAACCACGAGCTTTCGGCCGCGAACGATCGGTTTCTCCTCCGTAATCAGATCCAGCCACGCCGCGGTTGTGTGCCGCCGGCCATGCGGGTCGTGTCCCATGTTCGGCGCGCCGCCGAACCCTGCAAGACGGCCAGCTGTCACAGTCGAAGAGTTTGCGTCGGCATCCATCTGCAATGTGGAGCCGATAAATCCGTCGACTGCATACTGTCCTGCAAGCTGGCAAAGCACTCGATTCGAACGGAGGCTGCCATCCCGCCCGGTGAAAAAGACATCCGGACGCGCCGCAACGTATCGATCCATTCCGACTTCGCTGCCGAAACAGTGAATGCTCTTGACCCACCCGCTTTCGATGGCGGGAATCATGGTCGGGTGTGGATTGAGCGCCCAGTGTTCGCAAATCTTTCCGCGCAGTCCAAGCGCTTCCCCATAGGTCGGCAAAAGCAGTTCAATGGCCGCGGTATCGAAACCAATTCCGTGGTTCAAGGAGTGAACTTGATGCCGTTCATAGATGCCGCGGATCACCATCATGCCGATCAGAATTTGCAATTCGTCGATGTGGCGCGGATCGCGCGTGAACAGCGGTTCAATCGCAAATGGCTTGTCGGCCTCGACGACGACATCGATCCAGGAACCCGGGATATCGACGCGCGGTAATTTAGCGACAATCTGGTTCACCTGCACGATAACGATCCCATCGTGGAAAGCGGCCGCTTCCACGATGACCGGCGTGTCTTCCGTATTAGGTCCGGTGTAAAGGTTGCCTTGCGCGTCAGCCTGCTCCGCACACACGAGGACCACGTTTGGCACCAGGTCAACCAGCAGCCGGGCGTAAAGTTCCACGTAGGTGTGAATGGCGCCGATGGAGAGCTTGCCGTCCTCCAGCAACTGCGACACGCGCAGGCTCTGCGGACCGGCGAAAGCGAAATCCACCTTCTTTGCAATACCCAACTCGAACAGCGTGAGATGTTCCGGCCGACTAATGCTGGAGATAATCAGGTGTAGATCGTGAAGCTTCTTCGGATCGGCCTTGGCAAGGGATCGTGAGAGGAAATCAGCCTGTTTCTGATTGTCTCCCTCAAGGACAATCCGGTCTCCGCTGACGATGAGAGATTCGAGAGCCTCAATAATTTTCGCCTTGGACAGTATCGGACCTTCCATCCAGGGCTGAACAAGTTGCATGCGGCGGCGTTTTTCATCGCGCCGCGTCGTCCACGAACGCGGCGTCTGCTTCCACGTTTGCTGTACCGTTGCGCTACTACTTGAGAGAGCGTTCGTCATTTGGCATTCCTTTGGAAAAATGCAGAGCCGGAAACTCAGAGCGTCAGATACACGACTTGGATGAACTGGTCGGTGTTGATGATTCCTTTTCCCCAGACGGGGTCGAGATCGGCAAACGGCTTTTCCGCGACGGCTTCCAGGGCGGATTTTCCCGCGGACTTCAATTTCTGAACGCGATCACGCGAAGTGACGAGCATATCCCTGAATTTCGTGAGGTCCGCTTTGTTGCCAAGCGGGCCGTGCCCCGCAACAATCTTGGTGTCATTGCCGGCGAGCGAGAGAATTTTGTCGACGGCGGCAATATTACCGGTGATTGTGCCGCCCGTACCCGGGTCGATGTAGGGATACATGCCGTTGAAAAACAAGTCGCCCATCGAAATCACATTGGCCTTTTGAAAATGAACGTAGACGTCCGTGTCCGTATGTGCGGGAGCAACGTGTTGGAGCGCGAGGGTTTCGCCGTTGGCTTCCAACTTGTAACTGTCGGCAAAGGTTTGCTGCGGCAAGGCCTCCGCGGGCGAAGGGTCGAAATGCAAGCCGGCGAGCGCGCCGTCTGCTCCTCTATACAAGATCGGCAGCTCATGCGGCTCGGACATGCGCTTCTTGGTGTTTTCGTGGGCAAGGACGGTGGCTCCTGCGGCGTGAAGAGGAGCGTTGTTATCGGTGTGGTCGAAGTGCCAGTGGGTGTCGATGACGTATTTCACCGGCGCATTGCCAAGGCCATCGAGAGCCGCTTTGAGCTTGGGCCAGGCGGGCGCAACGAAACTGTCCACGACGATTTTGCCGTCTGGACCGTTGAGTACTGTCACGGCTCCGCCGGGACCGTCGAACATAGTGACATTGTCAGCAAGCTTTTGCGTTTCCATGGGAACGGCGTTGAATTGGGCACGAAAGCTCGCGAGCAGGTCGGCCGGCGAAGGCGCTTGCTGCGCGTAGCCCGCTGCGGAGGCGTGGAGCAACGTCGGGGGAAAGAGGTGCGCCAGAAAGGCACTACCGGCCAGCGTGGCCGAACCTCGCAACATTTCGCGGCGTGAGGTTTGCTTCTGTAAGAAATTGAATTTCATTTTCTTTAATCCTTCCTTTCGATGGCATCGGACTATTCCTTTGCCACACCCGGTTAGACACTTCTGGATCTGATTAGAGACATTGTTTGTTTTTTTCCCTGTGATAAGATTGGACAATAAGTAGAGAAATATGGAGCTTCGCCAAATCCGGTCATTTCTCTCTATCGCCGAGACTCTGCACTTCGGGCGTTCAGCGGAGTTGATTCATCTCAGCCAACCAGCATTAAGCCTTCAGATACAATCTCTTGAGGAAGAGATCGGCGTGCGACTCTTCGAGCGGAACCGGCGCAAAACGACGCTCACCGCGGCGGGCGTCGCATTTCGCGATGACGCCGCTCGAGCGCTCTCGCAATTGGACCAGGCGATTCACAGGGCGAGGCTGGCTGCTAGCGGGAAACTGGGACTATTGCGGATCGGCTTTATCTCAACTGCACTAAGCGAGATTGTGCCGAATATCGTTCGCCAGTTTAGAGAGTTAAATCCCGAAGTAGAGTTCTCTTTGCGCGCCATCCTCACGGTGAATCAAATACAGATGCTGGAGATCGGTTCGCTCGACGTTGGATTTCTTCGTCTGCCTGTTGGCGGGCACTCGGTCCTCGATGTTGTCACAGTGCATCGCGAACCGTTCGTACTCGTGGTACCCGCGTCGCATAAACTGGCAAAAAGGAAAAGGGTGCGCCTGAGCGAAGTGTCCGGTCAGGACTTCGTGATGTATGAGCGCGCCTATGCCCCTGGGTTCCACGATCTAATCGTGGGGATGCTTCGCGATGCCAGGATTGTTCCCAATGTTTCCCAGACCGCAGGAGAGATCTCAACGCTCGTATCGCTAGTTGATGCGCACATGGGTATCGCCATTTTGCCCCTATCGGCAGTCAAACACAGCGTTGCCTCGGTAGTCGCCTGTGACATCGTAGACCGGATACCGATGTCTGAAATTGGTATCGCCGTCAGCAAAGAATCTCGAGCGACAGTTATAGATGCCTTTAGATCTTTCGCTCTAAAAAGGTTAGCTCCAGCAGGGAACTCTTTGCATCCCAATCGGAGTTAACATCAGCGCCGAATACTGTTTACCCAGTTCCACGAACTGTCAGCCAGGATTCGGGAGTTCGGCGTTGAATGCGCCCAGATTTCTTCCAAGAATTAGGCAACTTTCTTGCCAGCTCCTCACTTGAATAGACAATCGCTTTCGAGCCCTTTTCGGCACCCTCAGCTACAATCACATTGAGTTCATGCAGGATCGGTCGCTCGGCCACGCCCGCTCGGCCATCCTTACATCATTGGGAGACCTTCGCGCAGTTGCCGCAACTCTCGCAGCTCGTTCAATCCCAACCCCGCGTATCGCCGCTTCCAACTGTAAACCGCCTGCTGCGACACCCCCATCTCCCGACAAACTTCGCTGACCTTCTTGCCTCCTTCGACCTGCCGCAAGGCATAGAGAATCTGGTCTTCGCTGTGTCGTTTCCCTGGCATACCTCCTCCTTCGCCGTCCAGAGAACCATATCCAGCTCGCTATTCTCAACTTCGAAACTGTCTCGTTTTCGGGCTTTGGGTCAGACTTGCGGTTTTCCGGCGCTCGTCCAGAAACACTCGCAATTCGTTCGTAAACACTAGCCGACTTCTCGTTACCTATCTTGATCGCGACATGGACTTCGTCCGGACTCTGAAGCATTTGGACAAGACGAGCTGGCAGAGGGGTTCGTCGGTTCAAAACAAGCCTCCACAACCAAACTTCGTCTTTACAAATAACTTCAGCGAATGCCGCAACCAAAACCATTCCGCCCCAATAAGTTCCGAATACCCCGCAACGGTCCTAATCGATAACTAATGACGACTGCACCCCTGCCTGTCACGCAGGAGGGTGCGGGTTCGAGTCCCGTCGCTCCTGCGAGTGCTTCGCCATCGAGTGGCAAAGTCAAGAAAATCGCGCAGCGCGAAAGACGCGCCATGTTGACCGTGTTCATAAACCCGCGTAGTAGTCGTATCCTTGCTCGTGCCAATAGTCGTACGGCCGCACGTCCGAGTAGGTTATGCGGCCAATCTGTTTGAGCTGTTTGATCCCGTATTTGAGCGGTGTCACCAGACGCAACGGAGCGCCGTGGTCGGGCGTCAGAGGCTGGCCGTTCAACTCGTAGGCGAGAAGGGTCTGCGGATGCAATGCGACTTCGCCCTCGATGCCGACATAATACTGGCCGTCCGGCGTGTCCAGACCAACGTATTTCGGAAAGGCAGTCGCACGCTCCGTGGACGCAGATTGACTGTCTCTCGCCCTTTGCGGAGGGAACGCGACGAGAAAATCGCGCAGGCGCACGCCACCCCAGTAAACAATCTCGCTCCAACCCTCAATACACTTGAACTCCGTGACCATCTCTACGTGCGGGAGCTTCCTTACATCCGCCATCGTGAGCAGCAGCCCGGGAACTCCCGCAGACATATCTTCGGGCATCTCCATCGCCTTCATCTTTACAGCAGCACCTTTTGCGTTCTCCTCGTGCATACCCAGCTTCTTCGGAGCCACAGTGCCACGGAGGTTAGGAGCCGCTCCGCTCGACGTGTTCATTCCGTAGGTCCAAGAAGAAACGTCTCTGCAGTACTGTGCATAGGACGCAGGGTTCGAGACACCGACAAGTTGCAAGCGCCAGTCCTCGGGGCGGATCTCCGAGAGTCCGATATCGCCATTGCGGCGGAAGGAACGCACTGCTTTGGATTGCCCGAACTCGGGCGCCAATGCTCGTTCGCGAAAAAGTCGGCGGGCTATTCCAGCGTTAAACTCCATCGCTTTGCGGAAGGGCGAAACGAGTCCGTCCACTTGGGGCCGGATATTTAGCCATTTCCAAATACCGGCACCCGCCACGGCGGCTATCGCGGCGGTTAGAAATCCACGGCGCGAGTGGCGGCGTAGCTCAGCGACCGTTTCGCGCTCAACTTGCGAAGGTGTTTTGTTCATAAGGAATGCTCATCGTGCTTCGCCCGTTCGCCCGGCAAAATCTGATAACCGACGATCATGGCGCGGAAGTTGTTCCAGCCTGCGCGAATGACTTGCGCGACGTGCACCAAGAAAAAGCCAACGTAGGCGATCGTCAGCCAAAAGTGAAACCACCGCGCCATCTCGTAACCTCCGAGCAATGCCGTGATGACGTGGAGTTGGGTAGGTTTGTAGATGGCCAGCCCGGTCAGCAGCGAGCCAGCACCCATAAGAATGACGCCGGTATAGGCGACCCGTTGTGCGCCATTAAACTTGCTCTGCGGTGGATGGCGCTTGCTGAACCCCAGATCGTGCAATGTCACGGCGATGGCTTCCCCAAACGAATGCCGCGTAGGCCGCAACTCCCGCCACTCGCCGGAGAAAATGGTGTACAGGACATACGCCATTCCGTTCAGCGCGAAGAACCACATGAAGAAAAAGTGATAGCCCAAGCCCTTCGCAAGTTGGAATTTAAGATGGAGATTGTTGTAGAACCATGAAGGAAAGAGCCGGAAGAGCGTCCAGCTACCGAACCCGACGCGATAAACCCGGTGTGCATTCAGCCCCTCGTGCTGCGAATCGGCCCAGTAGATGAGCAGACCCGAATAAATCATCACCGCAAGCAGTGGGAAGTTGATCCAGTGCATCCAGCGGATGGCGAGCGAATGCTTATGCTCGATGGTGATTGCCATTCCCGTGGTTGCTTCCTTACGAGATTCACCACGAACGTTATTCGCCTGCGCGGCGCCCGGGTCATCCGCACTGTGGCTGGCGGAGAGGATTGCAGGCTCTGGCGCATTGTTCGATGGCTCAGTGGAAGCATCGCTCGAAAGCTCGGTTCCCTCTACCTTGAGGAGGGACCCCGGTGGCTCGGCTAGTTGATTGATTCCCGGCTTCGGACAAGACTCTGCCGCCGAAGTCGATTCATCGTCTCTCTCGATTTGATCGCGCTCGTTCATAGTTCACTCGCGTTTCCAGCAAACTCGGTCGCCATTGCGCGACACTGAGGTTCTGCATGTCGAAGACCACATAGAGCTGTTTCCAAACGGACCGCTCTCGCCGGCTTCGCGTTGGCGACCTGCGAAGTCATTGCAGTTCGGGGTGCTGGCGAATGGCCTCAGCCTTTAGAATAAAGCTACCGTCTTTGACAACTTCGTCGTTGACCTTGAGTCCCTCCAGAACCGGGTAGAAGCCATTTGAAGCGGGGCCGAGCCGTACTTGTCGTACGGCAAAGCTGCCTTCACTATCGCTGACCGGGAGGAAGACATACTGCTTCTCGCCAATGGCCTGCACCGCCGATTCGGGAACGGTCAGCCTTTTGCCGCTCGCGGACATAAATGCAACATCCATATACATGTCGAGCCGCAGGCTCTCGTCGGGATTTGCCACCTCGATGCGAGCCTGCGCCGTCCGCGTGTTGGGATCTACTTGGGGTTGGATGTAAACGACGCGGCCCTTCCAGACGCGGCCGGGGTAAGCCGGAGCGGTCACCGCGGCGGTGGTGCCCACATGGATCGTCGAGAAGTCTTTCTCGTTGATACTCGCCATCACCCACACGGTCGATAAATCCACCACGGTAAACAGCTCCTGCGACATGTTCGTTACCAAGCCCGGATTCGCTGTGCGGGTCAGCACGACGCCGTTAATCGGCGCCGGCACAGACAAGTTCGCATCGATCTGCTCGGCTTCCTTCAGCGCGGCGATCTGACGATCGCTGGCACCGAGGAGTTGCAGCTTCGTCAGCGCGGCCCGCACGTGCGCTTCATGCGCGGCGTGGTCCGCTGTCACGTCCTCCTCTTCCTGCTGACTTGCGGCTCCTAGCTTCACGAGCTTCTGCGTACGTTCCAGCTTTTTGTGATCGGCTTCCAACGCGGCGGACATTGCGAGATACCCCGTTTCGGCATCCGCCAAGTCACTGCTGAAAATCACCGCCATCGGCTGGCCGCGCCGCACATGATCGCCAAGCACGACATTGACCTGCCGGATGACGCCGCCAACGAGGGGAGTGACATGCACCTCGCGGTACTCGTCCGGGTTGACGATCCCCGGAACGCGAAGCGTGCCGGAGTTTTCCTTCAAATCCGCATGGACGGTTCGCACCTGCGCCTTCTTCAGATCGTCGGGACCAAGCTCGACCTGTAACTCTGCGTTGGCCGCGGCTGCGTCCGTCGAAGCATCGATCGAGGGAGATGCCATATCGGCCATACTCGACATTGGCGCATGCTGACGTTTCTTGGGTCGGCTACTGGGTCGTGCCCCGAACCAAAGCCCGACTGAAATGGCGATGATGGCGATCGCGCCAAAACCGATCCAAATCACGCGACGACGTGGAGTAGAGTTCGTTTCCTTCTGATCCGTATTCAGCATGTCTTCACCTTTCATGGCAGGTTGGTACCGATCGCTTGTTCGAGACTAATGCGCGCCGCATACGCATAGAGCAATATGTCCGTATATCCGGTTTCGATATCGATGTAACGGCGCTGTTCCGCGATGACCTCCAGCAACGTGGTGCGGCCGTAACTGTAGGTCTGGCGGACGACATCCAGATTGTGAGCTGCCTGGTCGCGCACACCGCTGCGGTAAACCGTAACCCGCGCCTGTGCTCCGTTGAAGCGGATGAGGTTTTGTGCGACTTCATGCCGAAGACTCAGATCCACCGCCGCGATCCTGCTGCGTGCAGCCTGAATAGCCGCCGTGTCTGCCGCGACAGCTCCTTGATTGCGATTGAAGAGGGGGAGATTAATGTTGAGTCCGAAGGTGGCGTAGTTGAACGTCTGGCGAATCGGACGAAGATTCCCCGCTGCATCAAAGGCTTCTTGGGAGAAGCCGCTATCCGGGCGTTCGTAACCGCCAAAGACACTGGCGTCGGGTCTTCCCATTGCCCGGTCGGAACGAAGCTCTGCATGGGCCAATAGTTCGTTCGCCCGCTGAAACGCCAGGTCTGGTCGATGATCCACCGCCAGCTGTAGAAGCTGCTTCCGGTCGTAATTCTGGGGAGCAAGTTCAAGCTGCCCCTTCAATCGGATAACCTCGTCAGGGTCTACGCCCACTGTCTCCTTCAGTGCAAGCAAGGCAACCTCCGCTTTCGCCCGATAATCAATTCGTAGGGTTTCGATCCGGTTCGCCTCCACGCGTGTTTCATCCGCGTCGAGCGTGGGGGCCGCGCCTTCGCGTGCGCGATCCCCCATCAAACGAAGGAAGTCGCGGTTGACCTGGAGAAGCTGTTCGACAAACTGCAGGTCGCGTATCGCCGCGAGCGCCTGACCGAAACGCATGCGCACTTCTCCGGCGACCAAGCGCTCCTGATCCGCCACGCTCTGCTGCGTTGCTTCTTCCTTGCTCTCCGCAACCTCCGTGCGGCGGGCGCGGCGCCCGAAGAGCTCCAGTGGCAACGATCCACCGACTTTGATCGCGTTGTCGCCGCCGTTGACTTCTTTTAGTCCACCAAGCGTCAGCGACGGGTTTTGACGCAGGCGAGCCTGCGTCACATCTCCGCGCGCCACGGCGATCTGCTGACGTTGCGCCAGCAAGGTGGGGTTGGAAGCCAAGGCCCGCGTTACGAGTTCCGCCTCCGTAACTCCACCCTGGAGATCGAGGAAATCACTTGCGGGCCGTGGCGGGACCTGCTGCGCGCAGAGCGACAGAGAACCTGCCAACGCCACCGTCATCAACGACCACAATCGATAAGCAAATAGCATTCGTTTCATGTTCCCTACCTCACGTTGCTGTTGAAAGTGGTGTGGCCTTGTCCATAAGGCCCGTTCCATGAAAGCGTGAAGTGCCACGCCCCGCTCATCGCGAAGTTGGAAGTCACTTTGTAAATTCCCGTTTGGCCCGTGGGCGTGAGTTCGGAATCGCCGGACATGGGAGCCATGCTGGGCATGGACATGCTCGAGCCGATTTGCACATCGCCGACATCCGCGGGTTGGCCTTGGTCATCCTTGAACTGCACGACAAATTCGTTCTGCCCCTGCATCAGTTCGCCGCTTTTGTTCAGCAGCACGATGGTGAGCTTTCCGACTGTCCGGGTCGCTGCTGGTTTCAGAGAGGAAAGATTTACTTTGTCTCCGCTGCAGCCGGCCACGGCAAGAATGAACGTCAACAAAATCGCGTACAAAATCTTCATAAAAGTTCTCCTTAGAGTGATGTTGGAAATGCTTGTGTACCTTGCGCCGGTTGCAAACCTGCAACCGGCGATTGGCCACGGCGCAGCTCGCGTTCCCGCAGCCACATGAAAATGATGGGTGTGACGATCAGCACGTGCGCGAGGGAACTGAGCATGCCGCCAAGGACCGGAGTGGCCAGGGGCCGTATCACTTCCGATCCCACCCGGTTGCTCCAGAAAATCGGTAACAATCCCGCGACGATGGTCGAAACCGTCATGAGCTTCGGGCGAAGACGCAGAAGCGCCCCCTCCATCACGGCCTCGCGTAGACCGGTGATGGTCAGCGTTCCCTGCGCGTGCCGCTTCCGCTCTACAGCCTCTTCGAGATAAATCACCATCACCACCGTCGTTTGCACCGCCGTCCCGAAGAGGGCGATGAATCCAACCCACACGGCGACCGAGAAGTTATAGTGCAGTAGCCAGAGCAGATAGAGCCCTCCCGTGAGGGCAAACGGCACGGCCAGCAAAACGTGCGCGGCCTCCAAGAAAGAACGGTACGTCAAATAAAGAAGGATGAAGATGATACCGACGGCGACCGGCAGGACCAGCTGCAGCCGCTTCTTCGCGCGGACCTCGTTTTCAAATTGCCCGCTCCAGTTGTAGTAATAGCCGGGAGGCATTTGCACTTTGGCGCGGATGGCTTTGTCCGCGTC
>Ga0210406_10002145_pt1 | contig 22931 bp, 27 predicted proteins | sample IncBWC30MmetaG_FD_155454 | JGI IMG/M metagenome (GOLD analysis project Ga0210406, IMG submission 155454) | Forest soil microbial communities from Barre Woods Harvard Forest LTER site, Petersham, Massachusetts, United States - Inc-BW-C-30-M | ecosystem: Environmental > Terrestrial > Soil >...
GCATCCGCCAGGAGCATAGCCGATGCGCAGCTCTTTGATTAATGCAGGATCGTGCAGTCCGCGTCGCTCAAGATAACGCAGTGCCTCAGGGTAGCGATCGAGCTGCTCGGATCGCTTCGGGTTGAGCAAATCCTTGGCTAGGGATTCAGGAGGGCAACCGGAGGCTCGCGCGCAGACCGCCAATAGGCGACTCGTCCAGCGTGATCGTCCCCTCGTAAAGTTGGGTAAGATCGCGAACGATTGCCAATCCCAGTCCCGAACCAGGGGCGGCTTCGTCAGCGCGCACTCCTCGCTGCAACACTTGATCGCGAATGGAGGGGGGCAGGCCTGGGCCATCGTCATCGACAGTCAGAACTACCGCACCATTTTCCTGCTCGGATTGTATCTTGACGTTGGACTTTGCCCACTTGCAGGCGTTATCCAGGAGATTCCCCAGCATCTCCTCCAAATCTTCGCGTTGCCCACGAACAAAATGGGCGGACGAGACATCGACCTCAATCGCAAGGCCGCGAGCGGCGTAGATTTTCTCCAAGGTTCGCGTCAGCCCTTCAACAGAAACCAGCACAGGACAGCGAGCCCCCGGCGCGTTGCCGGGAGTAGTCGCGCGGGCTTGCGTCAGATGATAATCAACCTGCCTGCGCATACGATCAACTTGCAGGTTGATCGCGGATGCGATTTCGTGTTGGCCTGCAGCCTCGAACTGTTCGGCCTCCTGGGCCAGCACCGCCAGCGGCGTTTTCAATCCATGGGCGAGATCGCCAGCTTTCGCCAGTGCCCGCCGGACGATCCGCTCGCGATGCTCTAACAAGGAATTAAGATCGTTCACCAATGGCTGCACTTCTGTTGGATAGGTTCCTTCGATCCTGTCGCCGGATCCATCGCGCAGACCCAATAGTTGTCGACGCAGACGGCCAAACGGCAACAGTCCGGCGCGGAACTGCCAAATTCCCGCCAGTATGCACACAGTCGCAAATACAAGAAAAATTTCTATGCCCCACCCAGGCAGGAAATGAAGCTGGCCGTGTACCACGAGGAACAACAAATGCATGAGCGGGATCAGTCCAAGGGTCCAGAGGACCGTGCCGAGTAGAATTCGCCACCGGAAAGAATGCAGCCAATTCATGGATGGGCCTTCATGCGGTAACCCAGGCTTCGCACTGTCTCAATGAAGGCGGGACCAAGTTTTCGCCTCAAGCGTGCGATAAAAACTTCAACCGTGTTCGAATCGCGGTCAAAGTCCTGGGCGTAGATATGTTCCGTGAGCTCGCTTTGTGAAACTACGCGCTGGCCGTGGTGCATTAGATAAGAAAGCACGCGAAATTCGTGGCCGGTCAGTTTCACCTCCGCGCCCTCGAGGGTCACCTTGCCGGACCGCGGGTCGAGTACGAGCGGACCGCAGCGAAGTTCAGGATTGCTCTGTCCGCTCGACCTTCGAATAAGTGCGCGCAACCTCGCCAGCAATTCCTCCATACGGAACGGCTTGGCCATGTAGTCATCAGCCCCGCCGTCAATCCCCTGAACCTTTTCGTGCCAACTGCCTCGCGCGGTTAGCACGAGCACTGGCATCGCCTGCCCCGCTTCACGCCAGCGGCGCAACAACGTCAACCCATCCACTTTAGGTAGTCCCAGGTCGAGAACAACGGCGTCGTACCGTTCATCGTGCCCGAAAAGGTCAGCGCGTTCGCCGTCGGCCGCATGGTCCACAGCATAGCCCGCGCTGCGAAGCGCGGCGGTGAGCTGCCTGGCTAGAAACGCCTCGTCTTCCACGACAAGCACCCGCATGTTTTCCCCTTTTATGCAAGGAGACGAGAACCAAGCTGAACGCCACCTGAACAGCGCATTCAGACGCCATTCAGGCGCGGCTCTATATGGTGTGAATGTGATCGAACTGCAAGCTCTCAGCAACGCTTACTATACGCCGACCAAAAACTACGTTTCGGTTCGGATCCACTGTTTCGGCAACTTCGAAGAAGGGAAGAAGGAGGAAATCAAATGAAAGCAATCCGTCGAACGATAGGTCTCTTTTTTGTGCTGGGCCTCACCGCCGTGGCACAGATGTCACCAGCCGGTAAGGAACACGCGTCCTCGGGCTCCATGATGCCGCACCCCTCCCATATCAATGGCGCGGCTCTGACGTATGCGGAACTGGAGAAGACTGCGGCCGACTTAGAACAAGCCAGACAAGCAACGGCAAAATACCAGGACGTGCATACAGCTGAAGCCGACGGATATCAGGTGGTTGGAGGTGATATGCCGGGAATGGGTATCCACTATGTTCTGACCATGGAGCCGAAACGTTTTGATCTAGAGAAGCCTCCCATTTTGCTCTATGTGAAGAACTCGGCCCAACCGGGCGAATACTCTTTGGCCGGCGTTGGTTATCTTTGGGATGCGCCCGAAGGGCCTGACGGCCAGCCATTGAACTCGCCATTTCCAAAATCGTTGGTGGTCTGGCACCGCCATGAAAATATTTGCGTACTAGCGCACCTGGAAAACCCTCACGGATTGACTGAGAGCCAGTGCCGCGACCAAGGAGGGCACTTCATCGCTAAGACTCAATGGTTGGTCCATGCCTGGATTTGGAAAGATAATCCCACGGGCGTATTCAGTCCCGAGAATCCCGCTTTGCGGTGATTGAGAAGAGCATAGCGTGGCTCTGATCGTGAATTCCTGATCCGTCTGGCGGTGCGAGACTTTCTCGACGAGGGGGTCGTCGAATTCTCGTCGAAGTGACGCAGACACAGGCGCTTTGCTGGAGGCTCATGGAATTGCGCCGGAGTAACTCTAGTGCTTTTTCGGAGGCGCGCCCTGAGCAGTGTGGAGCGGAGCAAAGGTGGGGGGCGCGCGTTCGAAAAAGCCGTCAGAAGGAAGCCGCTGGCGCGGCGGACGCGGTCCTTATGCAAATTGAATGGAGCGAGGCAGAGGGGTTGAAGTCGGCCGGAGCCGGCACGGAAACGGAGGTGGAGGTTGTCGGGAGCGTGGGAAGGAGAATCGATGGTGGAAAATGGTGGGATACAGGGGGCGAAGTAGGGATCAGTTCAGGAGCGGGGCGGACGGGGGCGGAGCGCGGTGAACCGTGCAGAGTTTTAGAGTTTTCGAGTTGTGGAGAAGTGATTTCATGTTGCAGTTGTGAGCAACCGTGGCGGAGAACGGAGTTGGATTTGAGCTGCGGTAAGTCGTTCGATGACCGCCATCGGTCCACCACACTTGGGGCAACGCCAAAGTGGGTCGGATTCCTGGGCGGTGGTTTCTGGTTCCCTGGGCACAGGAACCGTACCCAGGGCAGCGAAGCACAGCGGCAGGAGGGCGGAGCGTCGGCGGTTGGCCAGAAAGCCGAAGTGACGGATACGAACGAATCCCTTGGGGAGCAGATGCAGGAAACGATGTCTGGGACAAAGAGTCCACCTTCGGGGTCATCGCTCGGCAAGAATTCGACCGTGCAGAGCCAGTCATCTTCATCTTGCCAGAACGGTTCAATGCAGTGTTGTTGGTTCATACCTTTCAGTCTTTTCGGATCTCTACTTTCCAGAATTCCTCACCGAAACTCGCGATACGCACACGTTTGCGGTGTCTCAATCCGGCACTCATATCGGCTGCACTCGCACTACGGATTACGCTACGGTTCTGCTCCCGCTACCGGGAATTTCCAACGACTTAGAGGTCGTCCGCCTCTTGTAGGTCCTTTACAGTCGTGTATGGGCCGTTCTTTCACGGCGGTAACACGATTGTTTTTTAAAATCTAAGCGCGTCGAAGATTGTGGCAACAGTCTCTCGATGTGTATTGCCGACGCTTAGGCGAACATCGGCGCTGGTCACAGAATGGTCACAATAAATCGGCCATCTTGACGAGTTAAGTTGTTGATTGAAGGGGTGGTTAGGCCCGTTGATCTAGAGGGTTACCCAGCTCTTGATAGAGAGAAAATCGACCTCGCTCCTCTTTATGTTCAAGCCTTTCCCCGGCGTGGGCGTCCTGCTTCTCGCCCGTGGGCGAAGCAAAAACCGATTCGTGCAACGCGACGCGCCCGTGGCCTTTCGCGGGCACGGTGAAACTTTTGATCGATGAGTGCCTGCACACTTCCCTGGTTGCAATTCGCGCATGCTGCTGGTCACGTAGCCCATCATGTCAACTATCTCGGTCTCGGTAGTTCGAAAGCTGGCAGCTGATGGCCACTATCCGCGCGCAGGATTAACGTTTGTAACGAACAATCGTTTCGACTTTCTTACTCTCCATGGACAAGAACCGTTGCATCCTGGAGTGATCGTTATTGTTCTCAGTGTAACGCCTCTTCGTCAGCGAGAACTTTTCAGCGCGGTACTCAAGCGTATCGGCCCAAGAGATCTGACGAATACTGTGGTTGAGGTTAAGTACGCAGGAAGCCGGATTGTATGTTCTGAGTACGCGCTCCCAAGAGCACCCGGATAACACCCTCAGAACGATTCGATTTCAATCAACCACAGACTGTCGTCCAGCCCAAGATCAGCCCCACAGGAAAGACACGGACTTCTTGTTTCCTTCCTAAAGGCAGAAGGCCGCGTTCCCCTCTCCCCTTCCGCATTCGTCGCCGACCATCTCCGGCCGGCCGCGAAGAAAGCCGGGGTGCAGATCGAAGACGGGCAGCGATTTGGGCTTCACAACTTGCGGCACTCTCTTAGCAACTGGCTTGTGAACAAGGCGAAGGTCGAGCCCAAAACAGTGCAGGGCATCTTGCGTCATTCACGGATTCAGGCGACGCTGGATCTTTACACCCAGGAAGACAGCCACGGGCGGCGCAGGCAGAGTTCCTGCAGGCGCTCGGGATGCGCTCGGAGCTGGTGCAATGAAAATGTGGGCTGGATTATGGGTTGAGGTTTTCAGGCTGCTTGCTGCTAACCCATTGAGAAATATGGTAGGCACGAGGAGACTCGAACTCCTGACCTCTACCGTGTCAATCTAGCTCTAGCCCGAACAAGCTATTCAACGACTTAACAGACCGCGGGGACTGCCGAAGTTCGCGGAAGTCGGATAAGACATCGCATTTTGTGGGTTGGGTTGCGGCCGTTGCCGGAACATCGGCCGCGGTAGAAGGAGCGGTCAAGGCCAGATAGCTAATCAGTAGCAAACCTCCCTCGAGGTAGTATTTTCCTGCCAGCCTTGATACCCTGTTTCCATGCAAGTTACCGTCGAAATTCCCGATCAGTTCGTCCGGCATCTGGTGCCAGCCGGCCGCGACGCGGCTCGTTCTCTACTAGAGGAGTCCGTGGCCGGAGCGTACCGGGATGGCAGACTCACGATGGAACAAGCTCGCGAACTTCTCGGCTTCGCAACGCGCATGCAGGTGGACGCATTCCTGCAGCAGCATGAAATCTACGACTACACCGTAGAGGATCTCGATAAGGACATGACTACGTTGGATCGGTTGCTTCCTACGAAGACTGGGTAACCGCTGGCATGATCGTCGTTGCCGACACCAGTCCGCTCAACTATCTCATCCGACTTGGCCGTCCTGATGTTCTCCGAGAAATTTATGGTCGGGTCTTGGTTCCCCACGCCGTCTTGATGGAGATGCAGCACCCGGAAGCTCCTGCCGAGGTGCGGGCCTGGGCCTCCTCGGCCCCCGCATGGCTTGAGGCGATGCAGGTGCGGCAACTAGACGCCAGCCTGGCGGCGGAGCTGGGGGCCGGAGAACGCGAGGCCATCAGCCTTGCTCTTGAAGTCCATGCCGACGTTCTTCTTATCGATGAGAGAGCTGGCCGGCGAGAGGCCGAAGTTCGGCATCTCGAAGTGGCGGGTACTCTCGCCGTTTTGTTGCAAGCGTCCCTGCGCGGATACTTTGATCTTGCAGAAGCTATGGCACAACTTCGCCAGTATGGCTTCCGAGCTTCCCCGTCCATCGAAGCGGTGATGTTGGCCAAGTATGAACAAGCAAGAAAAAACATGAAGCGATGATGTCGCAAACGACCTACATGGTACCCCTAGACGACAGAGCGGTATCTTGGGTCAGAGCAGGATCTGAAGAATGCAGTCAACGACGCGCTGATGTTTGAATGAAGCCTCGATGTCAACTGGCGCGTAAACGTCAAACTGGAAGGTTGTTGCTAAGACCACCCTTACACGTTCTGTACATATTTCCGGTGGGAAACCCTGCACCCTGCACTTTATGGGGTGCGGTCCGGCTCTATCTCTTGCCTGTGGGGCGCTCAGAGCCAAGACCTGACTTGTTGAATCCCGTTTTATCGCCCGGCATTCCTCCTGCCAAGCGGCAACCGGATAATCAGAAGCTGGCTAGATCCAGTCCGGCGCGGTGTGGGTTAGGAAGGGGCACGCCTGTCGTCCGCTCATGCCATAGTGACTTGCGATGCATGTTTCGACGGGCATGATCTCTTGGAAGTACGGCTTGTCAGAGGCTTCCCACACCAAGCCAGCCCGACTTCCGTCCGGCGCAATCACGAACGCATCTCCCGACTTCTGCGCGAAAAACGTCCGTTGCATCCCTCTTCCCCTGGCGCGCATACGAAGATTTTCTCAGTCCGATCCGGAGATTTCCACAGAAAAATTTCGGGAGCTCGCGAAAAAGTAGCCCAGCCCAATCGCACTACCCCCAGAGCTCCTAGTAGTGTTTTGCCAGTTCCTTGGTAGTCAGGTCCCGATTGAACAGGGTGTCTGATTGTTGATGGGTGGACGCAGGGACGGGTCAGCTTTGGGTTTTGGGTTTGAGAAACGCTGTTCGCAGCGGCTGAAGGGTGACACGTCAGTGCCTTGCGAGTAAAGGCCAGTCTGTACGAACAAGAAGTCTTCGTTCAGGTAGTTTCCGCCCAGTCAAGGAAATCTTCGAACCGAAGGCGCTGTCATCTAGTGGTCAAATCCCGAATCGAAGTGAATTCTGAACCGAGATTCGCGATTGCCGCACGAAGCTCCGCGATGTCAAAGCCGACATCGTAGAACTTGACAGTGCCGTCGCTGTCGACAATCGGAACCAAGGATTCGGTCTACCACGGAGAAATCGGACTACGGACGCTGCGCGAGTTGGCGCGCAGCTATCAGACCATCAGTAAAGATTTAAACCGGGTGATGAATCGGCGGAACTCGCGCGTATCATCGCCGACGAAATCCGCTTCATGGTCACGCCGCAGGGAAAGACGCGCCTCTCCACGCCCAGGTAGACCCGGATGCGTATGATGCTTTCACCGGCCAGGTATCACTGGAATGAGAGGTCCGCGAATGCAAGAGAAGATATTGAAAAGCCAGCGGCAGTGAAACGGCTTACTTGCTTTGTGTGTCCTCGTGGACGATTCGCAAGGCGTTCTGGCTACGGTCTACAGGCTTGCACCTGTGGGAGTCAAACTGTGCCTGAATATCGACATCTGGGAAAAACTCGCCGGACCTGAACTGAGCATTGCAACCTTCGCAGATGCCGATCGCCGGAAGGGATTGCTTTACGATCCGCAGTTTGCGCTTCTGCATGATTGCAGTCTAGCGCATTCGGTCGAACGGCACCACTACCGGGATCTCGGTCTTTTTGACGAAGCCCAGTTTCGTGGTGTAAGACGCTAAGGCTTTGTCTTGATCGTCGACATAGATGCTGCTCACCACAATTCTCATCAACGTTTTCGTTTTTCCCCCCACCTCAGCCATCGCTTGATAATGGTCCTGAGCGGCTCGGTGTGAACATAGTGAAGCTTGTACTTGCCCTGCCGGACCGTTGTCACCAGGCCCGCCGACTCCAGTACTTCAAGGTGCTGGGAGACCGCCTGTCGTGTAAGTCCGATCTGATGCTTCATAGCCAAGCGCGTGCAGAGCTCAAAGAGGGTCTGGCCGTCACGCTCAACCAGTTCGTCGAGAATCGCGCGACGGGCCGGAGTAGCGATCGCCTCGAAGACATCGCCCACGGACTCCTTGACAGGCAAGTCATGGCTCGCCTGTCAAGCGGGGCCGTTCATTAGAGATGTCTGTCACGTCGATAGAGGTGCTCCAGAGCGTCGTTAAGCATGTTCCCCGCGGTTGTTAGCAACTATCCTGCTCGCCGAATCGCCAGTAAGCGATCGACGTTCTCGCTAGTCACGGGCGTCCAAGGGACGAGATACTCGGTCTTCTTTCCGTCATCCCACGACAGCTGTCCGGGATATTGATTCCATATATCGGACGTTGGCTTATAGGAGGGCCCAATCAGAACTTTCAATGCCAGGTCTATCGAACCCTGTGCCTGGGCATTGGCATCCTGAAGAGTGGTGGACATCTCGCCGCGTTTGACCGCCTCCAGGGCATCGGTGAGCCCATCAATGCCACCCACGGGATGAGTTGCGAAGTCGATTCCACGTGCTTTCATTGCCTCGATCGCGCCCAAAGCCATCTCATCGTTGTGGGAAATTACCCCGTTGATTGTCTTGCCATGCGATGTCAGCCAGTTCTCCATCAGCGACTGTGCTTCAGCCCGTGACCAGTTGGCGGATTTTGTTTCCAGGACTTTTATGTTTAGCGACTGGGCCAGCACCTTGTTGATCCCCTGGCGCCGCTCAACCTGCGCCGATTGGCCGATCAACCCCTCCAAGACAACGACATTCCCTTTGCCACCCAGCCTGTCGATCACACCGTGGGCTACATATTCGCCGCTGATCACGGATTCTGATCCGATATATGAAACATAGAGGGAACGGTCTGCCAATAAAGTGTTCGAGCCGATCATTGGAATGCCGGCGGCCTTGGCTTGCGTGGCGGGGCCGACGCCGGCTTGAACGTCCACGGGAATAAATATGATGGCGTCATAGCGCTGGGTGATGATTGTGTCGAACTGATTCGCCTGGGTCAGCGCATCCATCCGGCCGTCAAAGACGGCAAAGGTTGCGAGGCCGTTCTTGATCGCCGGGTGCGCTTGCGCGCCTCGAACCCACAACTGCATGAATTCAGAGGTCAACCCCTGAAGCGGGACTGCGATGCGATGAACGGACTTACCGCTCTTATTGTGGCATCCGGTCACGAAGCTGAGCCCTGTGACAGCCAGTCCGGCTTTCAGTATCTGCCGCCGCGTCAGCAAGGAACTGGTCATCGCCGGTTTAGGTGATCTTGCAGTGACCAAGTTCTCAAGCCGCATCGGCATGCCTCGCTTTGTCAATGAGAACGGCCGCGATGATCATCAATCCTTTGATTACCTGCTGGTAGTAGGAAGAGATACCGAGAAGGTCGAGTCCGTTGTTAAGCACACCGATGATGAGAACGCCTACCACGGTGAGCGGGATGCCGCCGATACCGCCGGTGAGACTGGTGCCGCCGATCACCACGGCTGCAATCGCATCCAACTCGTACGCGACGCCTGCCTGCGGAAGGGCAGCGGTCGTGCGTGCGGTGAGCGTTACCCCAGCCAGCGCGCTTAGGAGTCCCATCAACGCGTAAACCGAGAAAATAATTCCCCGCACATTGATGCCGCAAGTGTGCGCGCTGCGCATGTTGCCGCCAACCGCATAAACACGCCGGCCATAGACGGTGTATGCGAGCACGACCCACGCGGCCAATGCAGTCGCTCCAAAGAGCACTACCGACACCGGTATTCGAAGGAATGTTCCCTGGCCAAGAAACTTAAAACCGGAACTCAAATTAGAAATGGGCATTCCTTGGCTGTATATAAGCGTGAGCCCACGCACCGCGCTCAGCATGCCGAGCGTAACGACGAACGCAGGCAATCGAACCCACGCAATAAAAATGCCACTGCAAGCCCCGGCGACTACGCCTACCGCCAAGGCAACCAGGATGGCGAGGATAGGAGAGTGGGGCTTGCTCCCCACGACCAGGCTGGCGGCGACCATGCCAGTGAGTGCCAGGACGGAACCGATGGAAAGATCGATTCCGCCGGTCAAAATCACGAACGTCATCCCGACGGCGAGTATGCCGTTGATCGAAACCTGGCGCAGGACGTTCGTCAGATTGCCGCTAGCGAGAAAGTTGTCGCTCAAAACGCTCAGCGCGAGCACGATGAGCCCCAGGGCTATCACGATTCCATAGCGTGCGAATAGTTGTCCGAGCGATCCGAGAGTCCTTGATCTCGCGCCGGCCCGACCCATTTGGTTGGTAGAAGTGCTCATCATCGCGGGTAAGAATTGTAGTCTCGCTCAATCAACCTATACTACGACGCCCAATGCAGCAGGTGCTCCGGCGTGATCCTCGTAACCGGTGATTCTGCAACTTGCCGGCCGTGGCGAAAGACGACGACACGATTACAACTCGCGAGAATCTCCTGGACCTCCGAGGAGATCATGAGCACAGCATTCCCCTGAGCGGCAAACTCCGCCAGAAAAGCATGAATCTCACGCTTTGCACCCTCATCGATGCCACGGGTTGGCTCATCACAGATTAGGATCCGGGGCAAGGTCGTCAATGAACGGGCAAACAGCACCTTCTGCTGATTGCCCCCGCTTAGCTGCCGGACTGGTTGATCTCGGGTACGGACTTTAATATGGAAGCGCTCGATCATTCGCTCGGCGACGGCTTTCTCTTTCCGTTCATTGATAAAACTCCAACGGGAAAGACTCGACAAAGACGTCAGCGAGATATTCTTACGTATGCTTTGACTCAGGAATAGCCCCGAGGTTTTGCGGTCTTCGGGGATCATCGCGATGCGAAACTTCAATGCGTCGCCTGGCGAATTGATTTCAACTTCTGCGCCGTCCATCACCAATCGGCCTCGGTTCCGATGGGAGATTCCATATAGCGAACTCGCGAATTCGCTCCGTCCTGCGCCCATGAGTCCGTACAATCCGACAATTTCTCCAGACTTTAAAGAAAGATTGATATCCTCAAACTCGCCAGCACGGCTGTACCCTTGCACTTCGAGCAGCGTTACTTTTTCAGACTCAGTGGCCGCGCATTGTTGGTTAATAAGGCTTTCCCCTACAATCAGGCGTATCAACTCTTCGCGATCAAGATCCTTCATTGAGCCAGTCCGGACAAAGCCGCCATCGCGGAATACTGTGTATTCGTCAGCAATTGAGAACAGTTCTGACAACCTATGTGAAACGTAAATGATGCCGACGCCTGCGGATTTTAACTGCCGGATCGCGTCAAACAGGACCGCGGTTTCTTTCTCTCCGATCGCAGATGTCGGCTCATCCATGATGAGAACCGAGCTGCGCCTGTCAATTGCCTTGGCGATTTCGACTAACTGGATCTGCCCCAGCGACAGCCTGCGCATTTTGGCGCGCGGATCGACAGCGAAATTGAGGCGCTCCAGAAGCTCTGCGGCCTTGCGCCGCATCACCGTTTGGTTGACGAACCATCCGGCCCGCCGGGATTCACGCCCAAGGAAGATGTTCTCGGCAACTGTCATGTCGGGAACGGGGCTAAGCTCCTGCGTAATGATTGCGATGCCGGCCGCCAAGGCGGATGCCGGAGAGGCGAATCGGGTTTCGCTCCCGTTGAGCCAGATACGCCCGCTATCGGGCGCCTCCAGCCCCATCAGGATGTTCAGGAACGTCGATTTGCCGGCGCCGTTACCACCGCACAGAGCGTGAACGGTGCCCGCACCCAGCTCAATGCGGCCGTCATGCAGCGCCAGCACACCGCCGTAGGACTTTTGTATCCCCTCAGCCTTGAGGAGAAGGTCCGAGCCGGACATCACTTCGTGCCTAGCAACATTCATCTTCTTCGGTCAACGCTCCAAGATGTAACAGACGAATTCAACGGCGGCAACATGAAGTATAGCGACCGGATGGTGGCTTCGCATTAGCTTCATCTGGTTTGGAGTTGGAATGATGATCGGCTTGATGCCAGGAGGCAGCAAAGACGGCCGAACCGTCCGCTTTTCCAACATTGCGGCCTGGGTGATGATTTCACGATGGCTCTTTCCGTGTTCGCCGGACCCTCCCTGTCATGCTTCTAGAACGTGCGAGTCAGACGGAGGGCATAACTGCGCGGAGGTTCGATGGCGGCGCCGGAGAAGAGGCCGGCGAAGTCAAGGAGATTGAAGCGGTTGTTGATGTTCTCTGCATCAGCTTGAAGCCGCGCAGTGAATCTGTCTGTCTTCCACAAATCCGCGCCGACTGATGCATCGAGCGACAGATTGGGTTTGGCGCGGCCCCGGCCGAAATTCACTCGATCGGCAATCGTCTGACCGAACTGTGCGGTCGCATCCTCCTGCTGGATCCCCTCGAACCGGAAAGGCGGGCCCGAGCCGTACTCGGCGCCGCCCGCGACCCACACTCGGGGAACGATCTGGTAGCGGAGGCGCGTTCGGACTGTGGCGCTGGTCCTGGGAGACCCAGAAGCGACCGCGCTTATCGCTGAGTGCATCGGCAGCATCATCTCCCGGGAACCGTCCGCCGGTCACCGGAAGAAACGCCTAGCGTGCGCCTGAATTCGCCGAATGCCGGGCCGAAAACAAAACAGAAGAATTTGACAGCCTCATCTTAAACTCATAGATTGAATCCGCAATTGAGACATCTCATTTGACCGCTGCTGGTCGGGATTTGGGCCCTGAAACGGCTATCCATGCCTTTATCCAGGAGCTGCAAACCTTTCAGGTGACGGCCTGAAGTTCATGAAAGGGAGTAAGGATACAACAAGTAGGGGATGACTATGCTCCAGCGAAGTTGGCTCGGGACGAGCGCGATCACTTCTGTCGTCGCCGTGGTAGTTATGGGGCTCACGGGAAGAGCGGCGGCAGCCGAAAACAGAGCGGCCGAACCCGTTTCCAAGCGAACCGCTGTGTCTGGTCAGCAGTCTGGAGGCTCCGCAAGTTCGCAGCCCGACAAGCGAATCAAGCGGGATTATGGTTTTTATGAGCCTGAGCCGCTCGACTTTGATGACCATCAGGGTTACGTGCAGATCTTCGACGGCGTCAGCCTCAAGAACTGGGACGGTGATCCGAATACCTGGCACGTGGAAGACGGAGCGATCGTCGGCGAATCTACCAAGGAAAAGCCGGTGGCGAACAGCTATATCTCCTTCCACGGGTTCGAGTCCAAGGATTTCGATTTGAAGTTTGAAATCAGGGTGGAAAACGGTGGCGGGAGTGGCATCCAATATCGAAGCCAGGTTGGATTACCGTGGCGCAGACAGCCGCCGCCGGGCCAGACGATCCCGGAGTTGAAGTGGATGATGACCGGCCCGCAGGCCGATTTCTGGTTCCCGGTGACACCCAGGCAATCGGAGTGGACCGGGCAGTTTTACTCGGAGAATACGCCTCTTGGCATCCTCGCTTGGCGGGGACAGGTGGTTGAATCAGCGCCGGGAAGCCATCCAAAGTTGTTAGGCAACATCGGGAATCGTGACGCGCTCGGGGGCTACGTTAAGGTCAACGACTGGAACCAGTACCTGATCATGGCCAGGGGCGGCACATTCATCCACGTAATCAACGGGCAGTTGATGGCGGTATACGTGGATGACAATCCGGATTCGTCCAACAACAAGCCTGGGTTGGTAGGAATCGAAATCGAGGGTACGCCTACCAAGGTTTCGGTGCGTAATATCTGGATCAAGAAGCTGAATTAGCCAAGGGACGATTCGGCTGAACTCGCGTTCGATTACAAGTTCGCGTAACCAGCTTGCCCGTGGTTTGTTTTGGGAGAACACATTATGGAACCCGATCGCAAGACCTCGAAGCTCACCAAATTGAATCGGCGCGCCTTCGGCAGTGCCGCCGCGGTCTCAGCGCTTGTAGCGTTTGCGGGCGGCTTTTCGCGTGTTCGAGCCGAGAGCCGCGACGACAGCGCTTGCGGATCCCAGTATCGGACGGGGAACGGCGCCTGGACCTATGACGTTGTGCCGCAGTGGGGAAAGCTTCCGGCAGGCAAGCAGTTCGGCGGAACCCACGGAGCGATCTCCAGCGACAAAGCCGGCAATGTGTATGTGAGCACCCAGAGTGAAACTGGCGTTCTCGTGTACGAACCTGGCGGACGTCTCGTAAAGACCATTGCCATGGAATATCCCGAGGTCCACTCACTGCACTGGAGCGCCGAAGGTGGCGAGGAATTCTTTTACGCCACCGTGCAGAAGGGAACTCCGGCGGAGAACTGGCTGGTCCTGAAGATGAAGACGGACGGCACGGTAGTGCAGAAAATCACCGCGCCTGGCGCAGCGGGATTCAAACAGGCAAATGAGTGGAGAGTGACAGCCGTTGTGCCCGGACCTGACGGCTCGTTCTATATCGCGAACGGCTACGGAGACTCCCGCATCTTCCGGTTCGATAAACACGGAAACTACCAATCCAGCTTCTCAGGGAAGGGCACCGAGGACGGGAAGTGCGATTGCAGTCACGGACTAGCCGTGGACAAGCGCTACGATCAGCCGCTGCTGCTGGTCTGCGATCGCGAAAACTTTCGCCTCAGCCACTTTGATTTTGACGGCAAGTTCGTTGGCCACGTCACGCAGCATTTGCGCCGTCCGTGCCAGGTTAGTTTTCATGGGGACTACGCCATCGTCTCGGAGTTGCAGGGTAGGGTTACGATCCTCGACAAGAACAATGTGCCGGTCGCGTTTATCGGCGATAACCCGCAGCAGAGTCAGTGGGCGAATTACCAGCTCAGTCCCGACAATATTTCCACAGGCGTTTTCAGTGCAGCGCATGGGTGCTATATAGACCACGAGGCGAATATTTACGTGTCCGATTGGAATCACGTCGGCAGGATTACCAAGTTGACGCGAGTGCCTGTTTAGTCGGAGTGAGTTCGAGGATCGCGTGGTTCACAGCGCAAGGCCGGTTGAGAATGCAGGCGTGGGATTGTTTGCCATCGTCGCTACGGACTTGTGCGGATCTTCCACTTTCCCAGCGCAGAAGCGCCGGGCTATTGGCAGTCGCCCCTCCGGGTCTTCGCTGAGATCTTTTGCTGAGAAGGCAGATTACGTCATACTGATTGAGGAGAACAGGTGAAGCCTGGGCCAAATAAAACGGTCATCTTTCGCGGTCTGTACTCGTTGATTCTTCTCTCTGCTTGCGTGGGTATCATTGCGATCGCAATGTCCACGCAGACGCCCGTTTCAGCGGCTCAAACTGCGGACTCGAGCGCTGCTGCTGACGCACACCCCGAATTTCCTCCCGGCGAGGGGCGAGAGGCCGTGCTTCGGCTGTGTGTTAGGTGCCATTCTCCGAACATCATTCTGGCCTCCGGACAAGACCGGAGGGGTTGGGAGAACACCATTACCAAGATGGCGCGGCAGGGGGCCGAGGGCTCGGATGAAGATTTCACCGATATCGCAGACTATCTAACGGCAAATTTCCCTCCATCTGCCGTGAAGAAAGTTTTCGTAAACATGGCTACAGACAAGCAAATTTCGGACCTTCTGGGAATCAGCCTGGAGGATGCGAAGGCGATCGTCGCTTACCGCGATAAGGTCAAGGGATTCAAGTCTCTCGAAGACATGAAGGCGGTTCCCAACGTGGATGCGAAGAAGATTGACGCCAAGAAAGATCAACTTGTTTTCGGAGCCGGAGTCACGAAACCTCAGGCCAAGTGAGCGATTCCGGAATCACATCCGTAATCTGACTGCTGATCCAGTACTCAGCGTCGAGCCGTCCGCGGGACGCGATCCATTTGTAAGCAGCGGCATCCAGTAGCCGGTTGCGATCCACCATCTCTCGCCTGGTTTCAGGAAAGGGCGACACACCGAACTCCATCCCGCGGGTTACGGCCTTGCCGTCCCAAGGAGGAGCCTGGCGGCTGCAGTTTTCTTCCCAGATACCCAGCCAGGGGAAATCCGCGCGCTTCCAGACGTAGCCGAAGGCCTGACGGAATTGTGGCGAGAAAGCGACGAAGTACGCATGGTCGCGCTGTGGGTCAGCGAGATGGGCCGTATAGCCGCTGGCGGGAGCGGTCTTGTGCATCTGACGTAGGTCCGACTCCCCACCATCTCGGCGAGGAGCGATTGGCCATGAAAACTCTTTCCCGGGAGTCAGGTAAGCGTTGAAGCCTGGATCCGCTTGCGAGGCGACCGAACGGGTCATAGAGGCGCGGAACTGCGTTGTCGCGGGATCGAGAAAGGGCGGGCTCAGCGTGACGTGCTGCGTCCAGGCGAGGGGACGGTCCATCGCGCTGAGATTCTCCACGACTTCGCGAATCCTGACGCACTGCCCGTGCAGTTGAACGGACCGCTCGAACTTGAGTTGAGCCATGGGAAGCGTCAGCCGCTGAAGCAGTTGGTCGGAAGATCCTGTGATGTCGTACCGATCCAGCGAGGCTTCGCCGTGAACAGTGAAGCCCGCGACAGCTTCTTCGGGCGAGGGCCCTCCAAACAAGTCGAGGCACAAATTGTGGCCCATGATGCCTGCCAGGAGCTTGGCATCGGCGCCTGTTCCGAAGTTGCTGTGTTGGTCGGGTGAGAAGGCGGAGGGCTCGAGCGACGTCCAATGCGGGATCCAGAGGGGACTGACGCCGGCGCGCTTATCGAGGACCTCGGCGATGTGGCCGCCCTCCTCGAGGACCGTCACACGTAAGAAGTCGTTTTCGAGATGGGCGGCCCGACGGCCCTTAAAGATGGCGTTGGTCAAGATCGCGATTCCTACCATATCGGCCGCAGCTACGGAAGCTTCTTCAACCAGATGTTGCGGTGTGAGATTTTGACATTGCCGGAGCCCTCGATTTCAACGGCGATCAAACCTTTGGTCCGGCTGAATTCGGGATCCGTATCAACCAGGACAGACAGAATATGCCCGTTGATGATGTTGATCAGAGTATTGCCATCCACGATGACCTCTACCTGATTCCACTCGCCGGGTTTGATAACCGATTTGAGTTCGTCCGAGGTGCCCAGGTTAGCGAGTAGAGTTGGCTTCTTTCCCGATTCGGTGGCAACCACCTGGCCGCGCCAGGCGATGATTCCACGAGGCGAACTTTGCTCGTAGAGTTGGCCGGTATATTTGTTTTTGTAGTCGAAGTCCGCCTGGTAGCCGCCAAGATTCCACTTGGCGTGCTTGCGATCAAGCTCCTGCTGTTCCTTCCACTGTTCTTGTTGCTCGGGAGTAAAGTTCGCGGGCAGCGGACCAAGGTTCGGCTCAACATGATAGCTGCGATATTGCAGGCCGCCGTTGGCGCCGCTTCCTTCGAGTTTCATCTCCAGTTTTAACTCGAAGTTTGCAGGCTCGCCTCCGCGCCAGATGATGTTTGTAGTGCCGGAAGGATGCTCGGGGGTCGAAACTCCAACGAGCGCGCCGTCTTCGACGTGCCAGATGTCCGTGTCGCCATCCCAGTCTTTGAGGGTCTTGCCGTCGAAGATCTGCGTCCAGCCGTCATGATCGTCAAAGTTGATCGGCTCGGGCTGCACAAAGCCGTGGAACGCCGGGCGACGGGGCTTCGCGGCCGGTTGCTGTGCGATGGCCCGCGAGGAGAATAGGCAGAGTAAAAGCGATGCAGCCATAGCAACTGAGAGCAAAGAACCTGTCCGCACGGGCCGGTTCTGACCACGAAGTCCAAACGGCATATCTCCTCCTTGAAGCGCGCCGCGGCTGATTCTCAGGCGGCTGGTACTGCTTCCCATTTCTTGGTCTTTGCTGATTTCAGTACGGCGTCGGTTACGTAGTCGGTGGCCAATCCATCGCGGAAAGTCGGAGCCGCGGTGCGATTGCCATCCAACGCGACCAGGAAATCGGCTACCTGATGAATGAAGGTGTGTTCATATCCGATCTGAAGTCCCGGAACCCACCAGTTCTTCATGTACGGATGGTCGCCGTCCGTGATGTGAACGCTCTTCCAGCCGCGGAGTTGCCCCTCATCGCGATGGTCGAAGTAATTGAGCCGGTGCAGGTCGTGTAGGTCCCACGCAGCGGAGGCGCGCTCACCGTTGATCTCCAGGGTGAAGAGCGCTTTATGGCCACGAGCGTAGCGGGTGGCTTCGAACAGCGCCAGCGATCCGTTTTGAAAGCGGCATAGAAAGGCGCTGGCATCGTCAATCTTCACCGGCTCGACCTGGCCGGTGAGGTTATGCTTTCTCTGCTTGACGAACGTCTCGGTCATTGCGGAGACCTCTGTGATGGGGCCGTTCAGCCACAGCGCCATATCAATGTTGTGGGCCAACAGGTCTCCGGTGACACCGCTTCCCGCCACCGCGCTGTCCAATCGCCACAGACCCTCGCCGCCCTGAGGCAGATCCTGCGAGATGGTCCAATCCTGCAAGAACTGGGAACGATAGTGAAAGATGCGCCCGAAACGATCTTCGTCGAGAAGCTTTTTCAGCAGCACAACGGCAGGAACGCGCCGGTAGTTGTACCAGACCATGTTCGGGACTTTGGCTTTCTCTACCGCGTCCACCATGGCTTTGGCTTCTTCCGCGGTTCGGCCGAGGGGTTTCTCGCAGAGGACCATTTTGCCGGCCTTGGCCGCGGCAATCGCGATCTCGGCGTGAGTGTCATTAGGACTGGCGATATCAATGAGGTCAATATCTTTACGCGCAACCAGAGCGCGCCAGTCGGTCTCTACCGATTGATAGCCCCAGTTCTCAGCAAATCCATTTACCCGGTCCGCGTTGCGCGCACAGACTGCTTTCAACACCGGACGGTAGGCCACATCGAAAAAACGGGGGGCCTGCAGGTACGCATTCGAATGGGTGCGCCCCATGAATCCGTAGCCGACGATCCCGACATTCAAGTGTTTCCTCTTCGACACGGCCTTCTTCGACACAGCTATAGCCTCCGCGTGTTAGTCCCACCCGTGCGCATCGCGCACGCGAATCAGAGTCGCCAGAATCTTCACCCATGTCTCGGGCGAGGTCATCATGGCGTTGGGGAACATACAGCCGTCCCAGCAGATATGTTTGTAGGCTTGAGTCGGAGTTCCATCGTCTTTGCGCATCCACAGGCCGGCAATTGTGACGATATCCATCTTGCCATTGGGATCGTCGGGCGGGCAGTGGCGTCCGGTCTTATCGTGCGAGCCCGAGCCCTTGACCGTGCCGTCGTTTTGCGCGACGTGGAAGTCTATCGTCCAAGGACGCAATGCCTGGGCGACTTGACGAAGCGCTTCGACCAGAACGCCGCGATCCGACCAGTCATAGTCTGCGGGAAGGACTCTGCTCTCGGGAGAGTTGTAGCCCAGCGTATAGAGCATGGTGTGCGCCATGTCGGCCTGAAAGCCAAGCGTCTTGGGGCGTCCGACCTGTTCCAGAATCTCCACCATGTGCTTCCAACCGTGCATTCCGCCCCAGCAGATCTCGCCTTCGGCGGCGAGCCGCTCGCCGTATCCCTCGGCAACGGTGCACGCCTCGCGAAATGTGTCGGCAATGCGCTTAGTGTTTGCGGATGGATTTTCGGCCCAGGATGCGGGGCCGACGGCGGAGTCAATGCGTACAACTCCGTACTTACGAACGCCGAGGTCTCGAAGCTTCTTGCCGATGGCGCAGGCTTTACGAACCTGGGTGAGAAAGGCGCTGCGTTCTTCCTCGGATCCCATGGCGGACCCTCCGCCGACCGGAGGCCACACCGGCGCTACCAGCGAGCCGGCTACGAGGTTGTGCGCAGCCAGTTTTTCCGCGAGTAGCTTGAGATCGTCGTCCGTTGAATCGATGTCCGTGTGAGGGAGCGACAAGAACAGGTCCACGCCGTCGAACTTTGTCCCATCTACTTCGGCCGCAGCGGTGAGGCTCAGCATGGTGTCGAGGTCAATGAAAGGCTCGGAGTCAGGGCCTTTCCCGACAATGCCCGGCCACATCGCGTTGTGAAGGGCTGGGGACTTATGTTTAGAGGTGCTCATAGCGGATGCCCTTTTCAGCGGTCTTTGCGCAACGGTTCGGCGTCCGGATTGTCGGGACCAAAGTGTTTCAGCATCACCAGCGGATCGGTGCTGCTCGGGTTTTCGATGCGCACACCTTCCTTCGCTGCGGCGGCTGTCACGAACAGTTCATCCTCTGTCAGTTGACCGAATCGGATCATGGACGGCGTGGAAACCAGAGTTCCGCCGAGCTTGCCGTATCCCTGGGTAAGAATCAACCCGTAGGCAGCGGCATCTTTGATCGTGACGGTGCGGCCAGGCAGGACGGTGAGTTCCTTCGCGGAGTAGTATCCGCCGCCGTAGGTGATCCACAGTTCGCGGTATCCCGCTGCTTCAGTCTCCTTGATCGGACGAACCGGCACCGGGTGCCGCTGGTTGCTCTTGGCGAACTGCGGGTTCACGTTGGCGTCCCAGTCCAACATGCTGATCAGATAGTCGAGATCGTGATGGTGCTCGGGCAGCACGTCCTTGGTCAGCAGGCTCCAATCCACGATGCGTCCCTCGACCTCCGACTGGAACATCGCGAACACATCGCTGTTGACCTGGGGCTCATACGTAACCAGCGACCCGGGAGCATGCAGAATGCCTGGGTCAACTTGCCATCCACTGCCCGGCTCGAGACGGTAAGCGCGGGAGTGGAAGATGATTCCGTTGTCCCCGCGGTTCCAGTTCTCCAGGCAGCGGTGAATGTCTTCTTTTGTGGTTCCGGGCTCCAGGCCCATGTAGGTGTGGGGAAAGTTGTTGCTGATCTGGTTGTATTGCGGAGGGAAATAGTAGGCTTCGGGTTTGCCCTTGTGCCCGACCAACTTGGCGAACTTGTCACTCTGATGCATGTGGTGTGGAATCGGGCCCATGTTGTCGAAAAACTTGCAGAGCAGATTCCAGCCCTTTTCACGCTCCATGACGTCAGAACCGAGCAGTAGATCGCCGGCGCTCTCAACCGCATCCTTGAGTAGGAATTTGCTTCCCGCAGAAGCGTGAACATAGCTGAGACCTTCATCGGGCGTGGTGGCGGGGCCGTTCGAGGCTTTTGTGGTCGAAGAAAACCACCGCTCGTTGATCCCACCTCTGTGCGCGCCGAAGGCGTACAGATCGTCAGGATGAAGTTTTAGCCGGCGTCCGGGAATCATGAAAGAACGCGGCACCCAGCACGGCTCCAACCGGAGCACACCCTTGCCTGCGTTGACAGCTTCCTGAACAGTCGCTCGATTCAGCATTCTGTAATCTCCTAGCCGCTCATTTTGCGGTGTAGCAAAATGTTAACTTCCAGCGATTCGGCCCCTCAGTGCTCTAATCCGATCCCAAAGGAATAGAGGATGTTATCGTGATCCGTAAAAAACGCGTGACTGTCGCCTACGGAAACACCGGACAGATCCGCGTAGGTAGGGATCTCATCCTTGCTGGAATAGAGTTCCGCCCCGGTCGCGGCATTCAGTACAAACAGCTTGGCGTGAGTTGAGGGGTTGCCGCCGGACAGAGCGATCACAACGCCATTGGCGATCCGTGGCGGCGCTGGATTCACCATGTCCTCCGAGACCCATACGGGGTTGAGAGCGAACTTGCCATCGGTTTCGGCGATTTTGAATGCCACGACCCCACCGTGCGTAGTGGGACCATTCATCTTGACGGCGCTGTCATTCAGAGTGATGCCGGTAGAGATAGAGGCGAATGCCCAGAATGTGCCTTCCTTATCCTGCCAAGTCGCAAACCCATCCCAGTCGTGCTTTTCGCCAGCCTTGGCGACGGGAGGCGTCTCGAAGAGCGGGGTGTGGTGATCCGCGCCGCCCAGCGACGCGGCGTCCAGAAGGGCTAGACTCCCATCCTTTCCGGGGGCCACCACCAACTGCTTTTCCTTGTACGTGAAAGTCGCTGGAGAAAGGCTCTCGTAGCTGGCCATTCCGCCGGCGGGAGTGTACCAGTCCGCAACTTTCATGTCCTTCGCGACCGAGACTACGCTGCCGGCATAGACGCCGGAACTTGAATCCGAGGTTCCGGCGCCGGTGACGACAATCGAGTTGCCGTCGGGTGTGATTGCCGGACCGGAAACAGCGAGAGGACGGACCTGCTGGGATGAATAGCTCGCGACAGTGTAGTCAGGTGAAGCCAAGTTGATCGCACACAAACCGTTGGGCACGCCGCCACAGCCGTGGCCGGTTGCGGTGTAGATCATTTTGTCTTCGAAGTTCAAGCCGAACGCGCTTGCGTCCGCGGCCGCCAGAAATTTCACGGGAGGCGCGAAATCAGCGCCGGTGGTCATCACCTGCTCGTGAAGCATACCGTCCGGGGTCAACACGTAGATGCCCTTCAACCCGAAGTAGCCTCCTCCCGGCGCGACGCCGAGGCGGCGCTCATTGCGCGCCGCCGCGGGTGCCTCAGGTGGCCTCGCAACACCTGGAACGCGCGGCCGCCGGGCGTTGAAATTGATTACAATCGGCGGCTCCATCAGTATCGGCAGGCTGGAGACTGCGCATCCCGGCGCGGGCCTGGAGGATGATTTGAACTTCTTCGTCCAAACCATCGAACCCAACTCCGAGTCCACGGCGTAGAGAGTGTCCGCGGAACTCCAATACACGATGTCTTTGAAGCCCTGAGCATTGATCAGGCGGCCTGCCAGTAGCGGCTCGCTGAAGGTCCGCGCCGCCTTCGACGGTTGCCCGAGCTTGATCTTCCACAGGAATTTGAAGTTGGCGCCGGTGTTCTCCGGGGTGAGGTCTATTTCGCCCTTTTGCCAGCCAGTCTGTCCCGCGTCTGCACCGGTCAATCTCCAGTCGCCGCTCTGTTGCTGCGCAGATGCCGCAGCGACAAAAAGAAAGGCCCCGGCACAACACGCCCCGATCGTCCGCCCTAAGATTTTTTTCCTCACGTCCACAATCCCCAATCCGTTTCCGCTAAACCGAAGGCCGGACGAACGCCTGCTGAATCTATTTCAGTCCGAAGCAATAGATCGTTCCGTCGAATGTGCCGAACATGACCTTGTCGTCGGCGACGGATGGGCCCGCCTGGTGAAGGAACGACGTGACCTGATCTCCACTCGAGTAGAGTTCCTTGCCGGTCATCGCATCCAGCGCATACAGCTTCGCGGGAACGGAGTGTTTGAGCCGTTCCTCCGCGTTGAACAGTCCGCCCACCGCATCGTTGGCCTGCATGGTGTATTCACCGGCCGCCAGGACGAATACTACGCCGTTGACAATAATGGGAGGCTCGGAAGTGAGCATGTCTCGCGATTGCCAGGCTGGAACGAGTTCCATCCTGCCGTCCTTTTCCTTCAGCTTGAA
>Ga0210406_10002148_pt1 | contig 22919 bp, 26 predicted proteins | sample IncBWC30MmetaG_FD_155454 | JGI IMG/M metagenome (GOLD analysis project Ga0210406, IMG submission 155454) | Forest soil microbial communities from Barre Woods Harvard Forest LTER site, Petersham, Massachusetts, United States - Inc-BW-C-30-M | ecosystem: Environmental > Terrestrial > Soil >...
ACTTTGGTCCAATCGGTCTCCCTCATCTGCCGAGTGTAACCAGAGTTCCCGAAAATCAAAAACCCTGATTTAATGTGGGTGCGTTACAGATTCCTGTTCAGAGCCGGTTTGCTCTTGCAATTTGTATCTGCATATTCTTCGCGGACTATGCACACCGCAGTGCAATCCAGTCTGTCCAGCAGAGGAGAGACGCTTTAGAAACAGAGTTCAAGAATCGGCTCCCCGCTGGCACCGACCGTTTTCGTGTATTTGCGATCCTCGATGAGAAAGGCATCCGACGCAGCGGGTACGAGGAAGCAAGAGGTCCGTTGGCCGCATCTGTCCTTGGCGCTCCCGCAGTGATCGGGGCGCAAGTTCCTGTAAACACGTTTTCTCTTACGCGGTGGTCCACCCACTTCGTTTTTCGATTTGACGATCAAGGACGCTATATCAATTGCACTAACGCGATTTCTCGACACTTGAGCCGCCATAGAGCTTGCGCGCGCAGACAGTGCGTTCGTTCAGGGACAAGTGAGGCGGGCCGTGCCGGTAACTCGGCCGCAACCTCCGCCACAAGCGATAATTACGTTGCAAGTGTCTCCATTGGCATTCTGGACAAAGGCCCAAACCGTATATGTACTGCCGGCCCCGGAGGCGCACTGAGCCAAGCCCGCGTTCGAAACGGTTACCGCAGTGGTGGCGCTCCCATCCAAAGAACACGCACCCCAGGTTGCGGTGAGCGGAGTCACGGGCGATGGCGGCGTGCTGAAATATCCAATTGCTGTGAACTGGTATGCACCGCTCGCGGGGGCAGTTGCCGATGTGGGACTAACGGTTACGGACTGGGCGGTACGAGTCGCCGATGTGCCACAGGCGAGGGCAATTGCAGCCAGAGTTAAAAGTAGAAACGAAAAAAGACGAGGCCCGAGGCAGTTCATGGCAAGCCTCCACACCGGGGATTATAACGCCGCAAGGCAAGCCGATTCTGTGACGGGATAGGTCAACTGACGCAACCAGGCCGTAGCGCGTTTTGACCGCCGGTGATTTCACCGTAATCGCCATGTTGCGATAGTTGTTCGCCGATGCAGATCAGCAGAACGGAAGACAGGCAAGTGAATGTCGCTTTCTACGAGCAGTTGAAGGTACAATGCGGATTCCTGGCGTCTCGGTTTTCTGCCTAATGGCATCTCTGCTCGTCACACAATTACCTCACCCAGATCTCTCCGGTAAACGGCGGATTGATCGGGCAAGGGCAGGATAACGTGACATGAAACCACGTTCAGATCATCAATCCTCAGAAGCGAAGGACCTCGTTGTGTTCGACATCCTCCGGGAGTCGAAGTGCACCGATTGCGGAAAAGAGCTATTGAGAGGCGATTTCCTGTTTATGGAGGGCGATCGACCGCTTTGCCTCACATGTGCCGATCTCGACCATTTGGTTTACCTGCCCAGAGGCGACACCGCTTTGACCCGACGTGCGCGCAAGCACAGCGCACTTTCCGCCGTGGTGGTTCGATTTAGCAGGGCTCGCAAGCGCTACGAACGCCAGGGAGCGCTGGTCGAAGAATCTGCGCTGGAGCAGGCCGAGGCAGAGTGCTCGGCCGATGCTGACCAGCGCAATGTCCGGCGCGAGCGGGCCGAGATCTGTCGCGATAAACAGGATCAGGTTCTGGCGATACGAATGGCTGAATCGATTCGGCAGATGTTTCCAGGCTGCCCGCCTGAGGAGGCGCGGGCCATCGCAGCACATACGTCAGTTCGGGGCAGTGGCCGAGTGGGTCGAACCGCCTCTGGGCGAGCACTGGAGGAAGAAGCGTTACGAGCGGCCGTGGTGGCATACATCCGCCATAGGCATACGAAATACGATCGCCTTCTTATGAAGGGACTTGACCGCATGGATGCCCGAGACACAGTTCGCGACGACATTGATCGTGTGCTTGAAAGCTGGCGTCGCGCTTCTGGTTAGCGCCGGCACTGTGCTCCGGAGATGGGACACCGGCCGTCTTCCGGTGGGGTTTGGGCTCCTTTCAAGCGATTGCATTCCATTCCTGCTAAGAATTTGATACAAGAACGGATCGACTGATCGCCTGGCGGAAAATATCACGGCGAAAGGCAAGGCCGACGGCGCGTGGATGACCATTGAGGGAATGAAGGAGTTCTTTCCCGAGGAACAAAGCGCGGCAGGAGTCGTCTCGGCGGTGAAGTCGGTCTCCCAACAGGCCGGGTCGCAGCATGGCCCAAGTAGCGCTCGCGTGCCAGCTTGGATCTTGAACTCTCCGCCGAAGATTTGAAGACCCTCGATGGAGCAAGCCAAATCGACCTCGGATTCCCACAGAGTATTGATGAGAGGGGAATGGCTCGTGGAGTTTGCTATGGCGCCCTGTGGGACCGCCTCGTTCTCCAGTGCGATCAGGATATGATGCACACGATAACCAGCACTACCATTTGAGCGCAGTTAGGGGCGAGAAGCCATTTCAGGTACTGATTTTCAGAGTCAGGGAGCGGAGCTAACCCTGGGCAGTGGGACGAATAATTATCTCGTTCACATCAATATCGGCGGGCTGCTCGATCGCGAACGCGATAGCCCGGGCGATCGCATCGGGTGGCATCGCGAACTTGTCTCGGGACTCGGCGAGTTGGGCCTTCACCTGCAGATTTGTGACACCTTCGGCGAAGTTCGTCCGGACGAAGCCCGGCGAAATGATCGTCACTCGCAGCTTATCGCCGGCCTCTTGGCGCAAACCCTCGGAGATGGCGCGCACTGCGAACTTCGTGCCGGAATAGACCGACTGGTTCGGCACGGTCTTATGTCCCGCTGTAGAAGCGGTGTTGACGAAATGCCCGAAACCCTGTTGGCGGAAGACAGGCAGCGCCGCGGCGATGCCGTACAGAACGCCTTTAATATTGATGTCGATCATCTCGTCCCAGTCTTCGACGCGAAGGTCGTCGAGGGGAGAAACTGGCATCACGCCGGCATTGTTGACGAGCACGTCCAGCTTGCCGTAGCGCTCACATGCCAACTTGACGAGGTTGGATAGGTCGTCGCGCCGCTTTACGTCGGTGGGTGCATAGGCCGCTTCACCGCCCGCATCTGCGATACGAGTTGCAAGAGCCCTGAGGCGATCCGGTCCGCGCGCCCCAAGTACGACCTTCGCACCGCGCTCAGCGAGCAGGAGTGCAGTCGCCTCGCCAATTCCGCTGCTTGCGCCCGTGATTACCACGACCTTGTCTTTGATTCCTGATGAATTCTGCATATCCGTTTCTCTCGCTTGTCTTTCTTTTACGATGATTTGATGAATAATCCTTCAGTTTTGGACTTCGCATTGTGAGACCGTCGGCCTAAATACGTTTGAGCCAAGAAAGACGCCCGTTCAGAGGCGCTCGATCGTGACGGTCGAGGCAATTTCGGAAGCCACTGTTCAGGTTTTACAGGCCGTCGGGTTGGATCGACTGACGACGACGCGGGTAGCAGAGCGGGCGGGAGTTTCGGTTGGAACGTTGTATCAGTACTACCCGAACCAGCAAGCGCTCCTCTACGCGGTGCTGAAGGTAGATTCGAGCAAGGTAGCGGAAGCAGTGGAAGGCGCGTGTCGCGCAAATCGCGGCGCTGCGGTGAAGGTACTGGTGGCGGCGGTGGTAGAGGCCTTTATCAATGCAAAGCTAGAACCCCACGGACGTATCGACGCACCTGTATGCGGCCGCCTTAGAACCGCAAGGGGCGGCAATTGTGCGACGGTTGTCAAAAGCGCGTGCATCGAGCGCTGACGACGGCATGTGCCGAGGCTGCGGGTGCAACGTTGGGCGAGATGGAGTTTGTAGCGCTAATACTCTATTCGGCGATTGCGGGGGCGACACGTTCGGTGTTGGAGGCTGGTGCATCGGAGATGATGGTAGTTCGGTTGCGCCAGGAGTTGCTGGTGCTCTGCCAGGCGTATGCGGCTAAGTCGGTGCGGTCGAACTGAAGACTCAGCCGTGTCTTGAAGAGTAGCGGCGCGATCGCTCAGGAAGTCAACACGAGTAAGCGCGACTCTCTTTACCGAACTCTAGCTTCGAGTTGCCGACTATTCGTCAGCAAACGACGTGGCCATCTCAACCTCAACGCGCCGCCGTGGCATTTCGTCGATATTCCTTAGGTGCCACACCCAGGACGCGTTTGAAAGCCTTGCTAAATGCCGCGTCAGAGTCATAGCCCACCGACTTTGCTACTCCGAACAGCTTCCTGTCATTTTCCTGCAGCAATCCGGTCGCCTTGTACATTCGCCAGTTGGTCAAATATTCGAGTGGCGTTTCCCCAAGCAGATCTTTGAATTTCAATGCAAAGGCTGAGCGAGACATGCCGGCCGCTGCGGCCAAGGTCTCCACCGTCCAGGGATTCTCGACCCTGTCGTGCATTGCTTCGAGGGCCGCGCCAATTTTTGGATCGAAGATGGCGCGAAGCCATCCGCTCTTACAGGTTTCGGAACTCGACGCTATGTGGGCACGGACACACTGGATGAACAAAATATCCGCGAGGCGGTTGACCATTACCGCCGAGCCGGGCGCTGGTTCTGCCATTTCCGCCGCAAGCAACTGCAAAGTGGCGTGCAGCGCGAGAGTTTGGGCTTGATCGGACTTGACCAGTATCAACTCCGGAAGCAAACGTTTTAGGGGCCTGACGCTCATCTGGCTAAAGCTGAACCATCCTGAGATTATGGTGGTCGGGACGCCGCCTCCGCCGTAATGGATCACGTTGCTGCGGTTTTTCGGCGCAGCCTCACAAAAGCTGCGCGCTCGTGTGCGTGGGTTGTCCCGCAACCCGTACGTGCTCGCCGGTGCTAACAGGAAGCAATCTCCGCCAGTGAGCGGAATCGGGTCCGGCATCCCTTTTACGTTCAGCCAGCAATTGCCACGGGAAACCATGCCGAAGTGCGCTAACTGCGATGGTGAATTCTTGCTTGCAGACGACAGAGGAGTTGCTGGTTTCACTTCCTCAGCCTCATGCATGAGGCCCCAGGGGGCAGTGGCTTCCAAGCGGGCGTGCACAACGCTGGCCACGTGCATCGTGTTGAACAAATCCGTAATTGGGTCCAACGTAAGCCTCCTGGATGGACGAATAGACAAGTTATGTGGATTAAATGACAGGTCGCGTCCACCAACGCAGACATCTACCTCTATCAGTTTGGATGAATCTTGCAGTTCAAGAGGTGCATATGAAACTGCTTCAAATTGATTCCAGTGCTCGCTCCAGTTCAGTGACTCGCCAATTAACGGTGAAGTTCGTTGCGGAATGGAAAAAGAATCACCCTGCCGGCGAAGTCACACAGAGAGATCTCACCAGAACCACGTTCCCGCACATCACCGATGATTGGGGCGCGACCCATCTCGATCCGTCTCAGCTGACTCCAGATCAGCGGAATTATCTGTCCATTTCCGATCAGTTGATCGAAGAACTGGAAGCGGCGGACATCATCGTAATTGGCGCGCCCATGTACAACTTTGCGATCCCTTCTTCCCTCAAGGCGTGGATCGACCAGATTGTGAGGATGGGGAAGACGTTTGGTTATGGACCAAGCGGTGCGCACGGACTTCTAGCCAAGAAAAGAGTGATTGTCGTCACGGCGCGAGGAGGCGCCTATGAGAAGGGCACTCCGGCAGAGAAGTTCGATTTTCAGGAGCCCTATTTGCGTCACATTCTCGGATTCGTCGGTCTCAGTGATGTGACATTCATTCACGCTGAGAACCAAGCCCGCGAGGGATCTGGTCCATCGTTGGCGGCCGCGGCGGAACATATTGGACACCTGGCGGCCGAGCAAAGCCACCAAGTTGCTCATTGAAGTCTTGAAATCTGGAGATAAAGGAGAGCAATCATTATGAATGTGGCTCTATGGATCGTTCAAGGCCTCCTGGCGTTTGCCTTCGCGGCCGCCGGTGGAATGAAGCTGCTTGCCTATGAGAAGTACAAAGCAACCTCGGAGAAAAATGGGCCAAGCGGCCTGACGCGAGGGCTCATTTCATTCATCGGCGTCGCTGAACTCGCTGGCGCCATCGGGATCGTTCTACCGATGGCGGCAGGCGTCGCTCCGTTGCTCAGCGCCGGGGCGGCCGTCGGACTTGCAACCATCATGGTGCTGGCAATCGGCTACCACGTGCGCCGCCGGGAATCGCCGGCTGCGCCCGCTATTCTTTTTGCGCTCTCCATGTTTGTCGGGGTCGGGCGTTTTTCTCAATGGAGGTAAGCAAGGGCAACGTTGCCGCCGCCGGTTCTGTTCGGATCGGTCTTACTCGGAAGTGCTGTTTGACTCTTACAAACAGGAAACCATAGCTCGAATCCGATGCTCGAATCAGCATCAACGGAGGTCAGCGTGAAACCGCAACGTCGTATCGCTCGTGTCGTTACCGTTCCTCCACTTGCGCCCGGATTTGTTGGTTCTGGACACCTGGCAGCGCAGGTTGTGTCGCCTGAAGATTTCCTCCTCCACGACCCGTTCATCCTGCTGATGGATGACCACCTCGACATCGGCGATCGCACGGTGGGCGAGCCGCATCCACACGCAGGCTTCGAAACAGTGACGCTCCTCCTCGATGGCGCCATCTACGATCGCGATGAAGGTGGCGCGATCGGGGCCGGCGAGGTGCAATGGATGACTGCCGGGCGCGGAATCATCCACGGCGAAAACGTGAAGACGAAGGGGAAAGTTCGTCTGCTGCAGTTGTGGTTGACGTTGCCCAGGGATCAGCGCTGGACCACGCCAGGGTTTCAGACGATTCATGCGGATGCCGTACCCGTCCGCCGTGAAGCTGGAGTGGAGGTCCGACTATACAGCGGCGCATCCGGGAGCCTCCGTTCGACCGCGCGGAATCGTGTCCCCGTCACCTTGGCGGAGATCACGATGGACCCGCACACGTCTATAGATCAGGAACTTCCGGCGTCCTACAACGGCTTTGCCTACGTTATTAATGGCTCGGTCCAGGTCGGCGGAGTGGTGCTGACCAGGGGCCAAGTCGGGTGGCTCGATCGGCCCAACGACAAAGGCACGAGCATCCTGCCCGTCGTTAGCGGAGAAGAAGGCGCGCGTCTCGTGCTGTATGCTGGCCAGCCTCAAGGCGACCGAATCGTCTCCTACGGTCCATTCGTTGGAGACTCGAAGGAGGATGTCGTCAGGCTCTTCGCCGAGTACCACGCAGGGAAATTCGTGCGCATGAGCGAACTTGCAGAAGAGGCGGGTAGAGCCGAGGTGCAACGGCATCGCGCGTAGCGCCGAAGAACTCTCGACTCCCGGAGGGTCGGCAAACCTTGCTTTACTGGATAACGGAAAAGTTGCCCGTAATCGGGGAGTTGGCGAAGGGATGCCCTAGTTGTAACGATCGCTTCCGACGTGCTGACTTTCGGAAGTAGCGAAGCATATTGTGCAACGACCGGATCACGAGTTCCGATTTTTCTCATTGCTGTTGCGGTTCACTTCATGCGGCGGAGATCTGGGCTCCTCTTGTCTCGACAACGTTGTGCGCTGACGCCGCGGATGAGAACAGAGATATGAGACCTTCGACCAGTGTTGGGTGAGTCAGGACCGCATCGCGCAGCGCGGCGTAGGGCAGCCCGGCGATCATCGCAATCTGGACGGCAGCCATGGTTTCCCCCGCACCGACGCCGAAGGCCGTGAACCCGAGGATGCGATCGCTATCCGCCTCCACGAGGGCCTTCACAAACCCGCGAGTCTCCGAAAGCGTGCGGGCACGCAGGTTGGTTTCCATGGGGACCTTAAACAGGCGATACGCTATCCCCTGAGCCTCCGCTTCTGTTTCACTCAGGCCGATACGAGCAAGTTCGGGGTCGGTAAACAGACAGTATGGGACTTGCCTGCCCGTGATCACACGGTTGCCGCCGGTTAAATTGGCATGGACGACGCGGAAATCATCGATGCTGATGTGCGTGAACTGCGGGCTACCTGCGACCTCGCCGATCGCCCAGACGCCGGGCGCGGTGGTCTGCAGCCGCTCATTGACCTTGATGTATCCCCGGTCGGTGAGCTCCACGCCGGCCAGTTCCAGGCCAAGTCCTTCGGTGTTCGGATTGCGGCCTGTGGCGATCAATACATGACTACCCTTTAGGACTTTCTCAATTCCATTCTGCTCGACGACGACACTCACTGAGTTGCCACATTTGCCCGACAGTTGCTTGATCCGTGCATTCAGGAGAATGTCGATGCCTTCATCTGCGAGCAGGCTGCGAAGGGCCTCGCATACGTCCGGGTCTTCTTTGGACATCAGCCGCCCGTTGCGATCGATCATCGTCACCTTGCTGCCGAAGCGGCGCATCGCCTGGGACATCTCCACTCCGACGTAGCCCCCACCGACAACCAGCAGGTGTTCGGGAATTTCATCGAGTTCGAGCGCCTCGATGTGCGTGAGTGGTTGAGCTTCAGCAAGACCAGGAGTTGCCTCCAGCGCGGCACGCGTGCCCGTACTAACGATCACATTCGCGCCCCGCAGTTGACGTCTGGTCCCATCGGCCAGGGTGACTTCCACTGTTCTCGGAGCTAGGAACCGGCCCGTTCCCAATATGAACTCGGCTCCCGTGTTCCTATAATTTTCCATATACATGTCGTTCAATCCACGCACCATCCTGCGCTTGCGCTCGCGCACGCCCGCCATGTCGATCGCAAAGCCGTCGTGGGTGATGCCGAATTCCTTGCTTCGGCGAAAGTACGACGCGACTTTCGCGCTGTGGATGATGTTCTTGCTCGGCAGGCACGCGATGTTCGGGCATGAGCCGCCGATGTATTTGCGCTCGACGACTGCGACCCGCTTTCCTTCGCCAGCAAAAGTCCACGCAGCAATGGTCGAGCCCGTGCCGCCCCCGAGAATCACCAGATCAAATTCCTCCGGCTGGTTTTTCTTAAGTACCTGAGCGGATGAGGTGCTTTCGCTGCGCTTCATGCGACTTTTCCTTTCTGAGCGACAGCTTCATTCTGGGCTCTCATTGATTTCACCAGGTCAGCCGCTGACGCACCCTCAAGCGATAGTCCATAGCCGACTTCCCGGACAATGCGCTCCTTCAACGGTTGAATGAAATGTACGCGCGTATTACGGCGGGTCACTTCGGGAGCCTTCAAGTACAACTTGGCCAATTCCCGTGCTCGGGGCAGCGCCTTACCGTTCGGCACAACCTCTGCAATCACTCCCCATTGGTGCGCGGTTTGCGCCGTGAGCGGCTGGGGGTTGAGCAGGAACGCCTCCGCTCGTCCCGCTCCGGCGCGATAACTCCATGTGGTAAAGATTCCGTCGCCCGGCACAATGCCTCCCGCGAAGTGCGGGACATCGTGGAAGGTCGCACCCTCGCCGGCGACAATCACGTTGGCCAGCAACGCATACTCTGAATGCACATGGGCTCGTCCCTCGATAGCCGCGATGACCGGTACGCGTATATTGGCTATATTTTCGAGGAGCTGAGCGCCTTCGTCGTGAACCTGGCTCCAAACGCCAGGATCGGCGACGTTGCCGAAGGATGAGAAATCGATTTCGGGAATGAACTCCCCGCCCGCTCCCGTCAGAATCACAATCTTGTTCTCTCGATCCTGGCCGATCCGGTAAAAGGCATCAACCAACTCCGTATGATCTTGTGCTGTGAATCGGAACGGCCCGCCCTTGCTGTGAAATTCGACAACGAGCACACCATCAACATCCCGCGTCAGCTTCAGGCTGCGATAGGTAGCAAAATAGTCATCTTGAAGTTGCATAGGATTCTCCTTTCTGGGTTGCCATGACTGCATTGTGATTGCGATCTCAGCACGGTGCACTCAGGTGGCCACAACGAGACCGCCTGCGGCACGAATGACCTCCCCGGTGATCCAGGCTGATTCGTCTGAGGCTAGGAAGACCGCCAGCGGGGCGATATCGGTGACGCGACCGAGCCGGCCGAGCGGCGTCTTCCCGGCCAGAACGGCGCCGGCACCACCCTCAAAGGTCCCCGCGGCTAGATTGCCTTCGGTTTCTGTATGACCGGGAGCGATGGCGTTAACGCGTATCTTGCGCGGCGCCAGTTCGACTGCCAATCCCCTGGTCAGCGTTTCGATGGCGCCTTTCGTGGAAGCGTACAGCAGGGCTCCCGCCACCGGATGCGAGCCGACGATAGAGCTGAGGTTGATGATGCTCCCGCCGTCGGCACCGAAGCGCTTGATCGCCTCCTGCACGGCGAGAATCGCGCCGAGAACGTTGATGTTGTAGTGGAGGTGAAAGCTCTCTTCGGTGATCTGCGCGATGGCGCTGAAGCGGAATACCCCGGCGTTGTTGACCAAAACGTCCAGTCTTCCGAACGCAGAATCCACTTCTTTGAATAACCGCGCGACATCTGCGGCCTTGGACACGTCGGCCCCGACCGCGATCGCCTCGCCCCCGTTGCCGGTGATCGCCTGAGCGATGCGCTCGGCGCCTTCCCGGTCGGAGGAATAGTTCACGGCCACGCGCGCGCCTGCAGCTCCCAAGGCCGTTGCAATCCCACCGCCGATGCCTTTGGACGCGCCCGTCACGATTGCCACTTTATTAGACAGACTGCTCATAATTCACCATTGTTCCTGATCCGACTCCCGTACGTCCATCGCCGTGAATTGCGCCGCCCGCGTACGAAAATCTCGATTTATGCTGCTTATCTTGGGAGCTGCGTAAAACTTCGCCCTTCAGGGCGGAGATGTAAGCCGTGTTTTGCTATAATATTCTTGGGTCAAGGTTTCCTCTTGACGTACTAAGTAGGCTCGGTGCGAGCCTTCAGGCGTTAACGTAGTGCGCTTTCAGGCACAAGCGTAGCCTGAGAATCTTCGCCCCTTCAGGGCGGAGAGGTTCAAGCTAAAGAGCGTTTTGAAACGGCGCGTCAATATTCAATTTTGCCCTCCTGAACGAATCGTCGGCGAACCGGAAGTGATCTGAGGCTGGCTTCCCGCGATTAGGAGTGGGAATCGGCATAGCTGAACTGAGATGCCAAGTCTCACTCGACGCTAAATCTCGACGGTTTTCAGACATTTCGTTCAAAACCCGCGGTACCAGGACGATACAACCGCAGCCTGTACCTTAGCGTTTCTAGCCGTTCCTTACAGGGTATTGCAGTGCGAACGCTGCCTTGTAATTACTACGTGATCCCACCGATCAGCGCCCCTTCACTGAGGTAACCCGGGTTCAAATCCCGTCGGGGACGCCAAAGCTAATCCAATGAGTTCCGGCAACTTCTAAGAGACGCAACCGCTCATTTCGAGCCGCGCCGCCGGACGCGCGCGATCAACGTTCACTGGGCGTGGACTTTGCTTCCGTACCCAAGACTCGGGTACCAATTGCCGCGGCCGCGGGGCGTAACGTCCATCAGGTTAAAGACCGGCGTAAGCAGGTCGATCCCGCGTTCGTTGATGTCTTGCGCGAGCCTCGGGTGCTGCGTATAGAAGTGCCGTACGGTTCCGTCCGCGTTCTTCGTGAAAACGTTCAGCGAGGAATCCTCCCCGCCGTCCTGGTTCTCGCCGCCCAAATCATACTTGAACGAGCTTTCGCCCGCGCTGAGCAGGCGCAGATTGTGCCAGCCGCGTTCGCGGGCATACGCGCGCAGCAAGATCGGCTCGGCTGCGGCGACGATCGCGAAGTCCATGTTCTGCGCGATGTGATGAGCCACTCCGTTATAACCGTCGATCCACAGCGTACACATTGGGCAGGGCTTGGTTTGCTTCTTGCCGAACATCAACTGGTAAATCACGAGCGGGCGTTCGGGCGCGGAGAAAAGTTCGCCGATCTTTACCGTTCGGATCGGCGCGTCGCCGGCATCGAGCGTTCGCGGGCCCACGAGGAATTCGTAAGCGGTGATCGCAGCGCCTTGCGGCAACGCGCGCCGAATCTCCGCCACACGCTCCGGCTGTTTCATCAGCTCGATTTCGGCGAGACGCAGCTGTTCGCGCTTGGCCAGGTAGTCGTCCGATTCGTTTTTTAGATTGGTCTGCCGGAAGGTGCCATCGATCATTTCGTGCGTTACAGCGTTACCAGAAGCTCAGCCTAGCAAATCCTCGCCGCGTGCGGCAAGGGACTCTTAATCAGGTCAACGATCCCGCAAACCGAGAGGCTGCGAAGACCGGTAGCCTAGTGTTCTGATGGATTTGGGTGTGGATGAGATGGCGGGGGAGATTCGCAGGAAGTTTTGAGGGCCCAGATAATAACATCGGGGTGACTTGATGGTGATAGTGCTGCCGGCGATCGCTGCGTTCGGTATGGATGGTGCGCTGCCAGCAGCCGGCGCAGTGGCGCCGGTAACTGGCGTGGCTTTCGTGGCCGTCCAGCACAGCCAGGCCGATGCCGTGATGATCGGGCAGAGCCTTGTTGCGTTTCAGCTGTTGATAGACCAGGAAGATAGTTTGCAGGAGTCGGTCAGGGTAGAGTCCAACCGGAACCCGCCCCAGAGTGTCGGCACTGGCCAACGGTTCGCGCAGCCATTGTTTTCAGAAGCGGGGGGAGGGGCCTTGGGCCAACGCGTTGAGGCTGGGCAGGAGCGTCCAGAGGTGGAACGACGCGGATCCAGTCTGCGATCTCCCAGTGGCGCCAGCAGCGTCTAACCCAGGTCCGTTGCCGGGTTATGCGGGGTGGAGATGGTTAGCAATATGGTTGGAATTAAACGGGGTCTATGTCTTGAGACCCGGGGTGAACAGTTTCTACAAACTGTAGATTCTGGTAAGGCTTCAGAGTTTGGTTTTGTCCGGTCGGTGGCAGTCGCTCGTATGCCCTGCCTTCGTGGCCAGAAACAGATGGTATTATCGCGGCGGGAGTCAACCAATGGAACCGACAGAACCCAAACTTCCGAGCGAAGCCATAGAGCTCTACAACGATTTCATTCACGGTGAGATTAGTCGCCGCGCCTTTATGGAGGGCGTGCAGCGACTAGCGGGCGGTCTGGCGGCATCCACGGTTATCAGTGCGTTGATGCCGAATTATGCGCTGGGCCAGCAGGTTTCCCGCACCGATGACCGAATCAGGGCCACTTACGAGACCGTGCCCTCCCCGAAGGGCAACGGAAGCATCAAGGGATATCTCGTGCGGCCTGTCAGCGCCGACACCCGCTCCGAGACGGTAACGAAGTTGCCCGGCGTAATCGTAGTCCATGAGAATCGGGGTCTGAACCCCCATATCGAGGACATCGCGCGGCGGTTTGCGCTGGCCAACTTCATGGCATTTGCGCCGGACGGACTCACATCTCTGGGCGGCTATCCTGGCGATGACTACAAGGGCGGCCAGATGTTCAACAAGATCGACAAGAGCAAGATGTCTGAGGATATGGTGGCTGCGGCCATGTGGTTGAAGTCCCGCCCTGACTGCACGGGAAAGATCGGAGCTACCGGCTTCTGCTACGGGGGCTCGACCGCCAACATGCTAGCGGTGCGGCTGGGAGGCGACCTGGCGGCAGCGGCGCCGTTCTATGGCGGTCCTCCCGCCCCAGAGGACATCCCGAAAATCAAGGCGGCGATCCTGGTGCATCAGGGGGAGCTCGACACGCGACTGGCAGGGACGTGGCCGGCTTACGACCAGGCCCTGACCGCGGCGCACGTTCCGCACGACGGCTATATTTACCCCGGCGCCGTACATGGCTTCAATTGCGACGCGACGCCGGAACGGTATAACAAAGCCGCGGCCGATCTGGCCTGGCAACGCACGATCGACTGGTTCAACAAATACGTGCGTGGCTGATTCCGCCCCCCGTGGGTACAATTTGCCGTGCCGGACGCGCCCAAGCGGGTTCGAGTGCTCGGGGTGCGAGGTTGCTCGCGATTACCAATCCATTTGGCGCATCCGCTCAAGGATGCGCGCTGTAGTTATTCATCCGCTCGGGCCGTCGCTTCAAAGGAGCCGGCAGAATCGCAGCGAGCCGTGCCGCCTGTTCCCGACCAACGTTCCGGGCAGCGGTTCCGTCGTAGTAACGACACGCCGACTCTGCACCATAAATACCAGGACCCCATTCGACCACATTGAGGTAGATCTCTAGAATGCGCCGCTTGCCGAGGACGAATTCGGCCACCGGTACCAGTGTGAACTCCGCTCCCTTGCGGAGGATTGAGCGGCCCGTTCCGAAAAATAGGTTCTTTACAAGTTGCTGCGTAATGGTTGAAGCTCCGCGAGTGCGATCGCCTTCCAAATCGTCTTCGGCAGCGATTCGGATCTGGTGCCAATCGAACCCATGGTGCTGGTAGAAGCGCGCGTCCTCCGCGGCGATTACAGCGTGCTGGAGATCGGGCGAGATTTGGCCGGGGGGAATGAATTTGCAGCGTTGGTGATACGGAGTGTGATGGATCCAGGCCTGCACGTGGCGCTGGATGTGCACCGCCGTTGACGGTGGGTCGATCCAGCGAGCGGCCAGAAGGATCAGCGCGGCAAGCGACCAAAGAAGCACTACGCCGATGGCAAGCCATCGAACAAAGGATCGGAGAAAACCCTTGCGAAGCGGTGTCTTGGGGGGTGTGTCTGGCTTTTCAGTCACATTTCAGAATAATAGCCTGGGCTGGGGAACATTCTTGACTTGTGTATCGGGGGTCGATTTCTTCCACGGAGAGGTTCAACTTAAGGGGTTGCAATAGCTCTCTGAAAGCCGCCTTTGCAGACGATAACGCCATTACCCGTTGCATGGTAATCGATCTCGCCGATCAACCCATGCACGGCTTGGATCTGGAACCACTTGAGGCGCTCCTCCCAGAAGCGCTCGCAATACGTGGAGAAAAGCACCCTGCCGTCGGACCGAGTGACGCGAACGGCTTTGCTGAACAGCTCACTCTGGTCTGCCCCGAAAGCTGAGATGCCATTCTGGATGCAGACTGTGAGATCAAACGTGCGATCCCGAAAACCAATGTGTGCCGCGTCCACGGCGACCGGATGAAGAGCGCCCTTGCGGCCCGCGAATTCAGTTGCCATTCTCAGACTGCTCAGCGAAGTGTCAGTTCCGACCACACTCCGCACCCGAGGCAAGAGCTGGCGGAGCACTCTCCCGTAACCGCACCCGACCTCCAGAATCGCCATTGAGAAAGATGTCTTCTGAAGTACGAATTCGATCTCCGCGTTCAAGTAAACCTTGGTTCTGGGCGGAGCTAATTTAGTTCATAGCAGGCACGGAGGCGTTTGGAAGAGAGCTTCTCAGCGTAGTAGCTGGACATGGCAAAATACTTACGGTAGCGCGGGAGCCCGGTGCTGAGGGGCAAACTTCCTTCTGATCCAGAGGTCGCGGGTTGGCAAACCTTCCTTAATTCGAGCAGGGTAACGCTTTCCGTAACTCGCGAACTGTTGTAGCTCGAAAGGCCGCCGGTCAGCGAAGGTAAATCAATGAGAGGCTAGGCTAAGCATTTTCCAGTTCGGAAAGCTTCGCCCCTATGAATAAATGCCCTCCCGAGTCAAACCCAGGTAAGGAGTCGTTTACAATACCGGCATTCCTAGCTCGTGAGGTGCCGTGATGATGACACTGGGAACGATTAGGCCCAAGAGTTTCTGCGGAATATTGACCGTGGCCTTGATCACAGGTGGCTACACCTGGGGCCAAACCAGATCAGCTCCGGTAGACCCAGGCGTGCGGGGTGGGGCCGCGGGTGCGGGCGGTCCGCTGCAGGGCCTTACAGCGGACGAGACCGCATTTTTCCTGGATGGGCAAGCGAGGTTCGCTCAAATCGAGGTTGTAAACAAGAGCGCGAACAATGGCCTTGGTCCGCGCTTTAACTCAAATCAGTGTTTCTCCTGCCACTCGCAGCCCAATATGGGCGGAACGAGCCCGGCGAAAAATCCCCTGCCCGCCGTTGCCGCCTTGGATGGCGCCAAGAACGCGGTGCCATGGTTCATCGTGCCAAACGGTCCCATCCGCGAAGCGCGGTTTAAGAAGAGCAATGGCAACGCGGATGGCGAAGTGCATGACCTCTTCGTGATCACGGGGCGAGCTGACGCGCCCGGCTGCAATATCGCCCAATTCGATTTTCTGCCCGCGGGAAATCCGCTTACGGGCCAAGGCGGGAATCGAAACATTATTTTTAGAATCCCGACTCCTATCTTTGGCGCAGGGCTTATTGAAGGGATTTCCGATTCGGCCATCCTTGCGAACCAGCAGGCCAACGCATCGGCGAAGTCGGAGCTGGGTATTCACGGACACGCGAACGCGCATCTCAGTGGAAACGTGAATCTTAGTGGCAATGATGGAACGATCACCCGTTTCGGGTGGAAGGCGCAGAACAAATCCCTTCTCATGTTCGCGGGCGAGGCCTACAACGTCGAGATGGGAATCTCGAACCAGCTATTCCCGCAAGAGCGCGATGAAACGCCCGGCTGTATCTTCAACCCCACTCCGAACGACACCCTTAACTTTACAACCACTCCCTCGAGTACCGGCAATCCAAGCATTTCGAACCCCGCGGTCATCTCGGACATCGAGGCGTTTGCGAACTTCATGCGGTTGCTAGCTCCACCCATGCCTGCTCCACCCACACCGTCCAGCGAAAAGGGACGCGAGGTGTTTGCGAAGGTTGGGTGCGTGCACTGCCATACACCGTCGTTTACCACAGGAGCAATGATTGCGAGCGGCTCGGCGACCAGTCCGAGTGCTGCGCTTTCCCATCAAACTGCGAACCTTTTTTCCGACCTGCTCGCGCACCACATGGGCAAAGGCCTGGCAGATGGCATTACCCAAGGTGGGGCTGGCCCCGACGAGTTTCGAACCGCTCCTCTCTGGGGCGTCGGACAACGCGTCTTCTTTCTCCATGATGGACGTACATCCAATCTGGTTGACGCCATCAGGGCTCACCACAGCCAGGGCAGCGAGGCCAATAAGGTCATCGAACACTTCAATCGGCTGAACGTACAGGAGCAACAGGAAATCATCGATTTTCTGCGCTCACTCTAACGGACGCGATCGACACATCGCCAAATCGGGCCCTCGCAGCATGGCTCCGTCCGTGGGAGATGGCCGGAGGCTGGCTACGAAGTTCGCAAGTAAGCCATAAGGAATTGCACAAGTCTCCGGTCGAGGCGGACTGGTTCCCGCGATAACGCACTTTAACTAGCGAGCCTTGCGTCTTCCCGGGACGCAAAGGCGTAGTCGAGCGCAAACTGATCGAAGGTGATCGGCTTGTGTTCGGACCAAAGTCCGGAAACCGGATCAAGAAGAGGCTTGTCGGCTAGGTGACGTGGTCGCGTACAACCAGAGATCTTGGCGTTTGAGTGCGGGCCGCAAGTGAGTGTCTCGAACAATGAACCAGAGGGACACGGAGCTTTGACGCTTCCAACCGGTCGGCGTCGGATCGCATACTTGAGCCACAGTGCTGACGGAAAAAACTCGGCTCGCCATCTTCTGGTTTTCACTGGTAAGGTTCCTATTATTCCGCGTAAATTTTTGCCAGGCTGGGCGCCGTTCCCGCCCGCAGACAAAGTACCCGGCCGTGATTAAAGATGAATTCCAAGTGCAATGCCCACTCCCACACGTGATACCAACCAAGGGGTACAGAAAAATCCCCGTGCTACGATTGTCAACAGGCAGCTCGCTCAATGTGGATACGGAAACACTGAACAACGATTGTGCGCAAGCGCCGCCATTCGGCAGCGCGAGAAGCGCGAGAACGAGCTATTGCGCGACGGAGCCGCCTGGAGCTAATGTACAATCATGGCTTGGTTTGCGGCCCGGGCCACATCCGTTCTTAGGAGGCTGTCATGAAGAAGAGGATATTAGCATGCGCGATGGGCGCATTGTTGCTTGCAATCACCAGTTGGGCAGACGACAAAGAAAAAGACGAGGATCGTCTAAAGAATTCCGGCACGGTGCTGTCAGAGATTCTGAACATTCCAGAAGACATTCCTCAAGATTACCTTGATAAAGCCGACTGTGTGGTTGTTTTTCCATCAGTCCTGAAGGCCGCGTTTGTGGTCGGTGGTAGTTATGGCCGCGGTGCGATGACGTGCCGCAGGGGCGAAAATTTCAACGGCCGGTGGGGCGCGCCCTCAATGATGGCCCTTGAGGGTGGCAGCGTAGGCTTTCAGATTGGCGGGCAAGCGACTGACTTCGTCCTTCTGGTGATGAATGACCGCGGTGCGAATGGAATCTTGAGCAGCAAAGTGAAGCTCGGAGCAGATGCGTCGGTAGCAGCGGGACCGGTCGGTCGTAACGCAACGGCAGAAACCGATGCCTCGATGCGTGCTGAAATATTGAGCTATTCACGCGCGCGCGGCCTATTTGCAGGAATTTCGCTGGAGGGGTCGAGCATCCGACCTGACAACGACGCAAACAAGAGAATCTACGGGGAGAAAATCTCGGCGAAGGATATTGTAATTGCTCACGAGACCCATGTGCCTGCTGCAGCAGAAGGCCTTATCTCGACGCTTAACGCGAAGACGCCGAAGCACAAGTCGCCATAGCAGCCTATTCGCCGGAAGAGGCCGAGTTTTTGAAAAGTGTGCCTTTCCGCCAGCGACGGGCTTCGCGCCTGACATTGCAGCCAGCATCATTATATTGCGAATTCGTCGGGTGAAGTCCTTGTCTCGGGTGCTGACCCTAGCATCACCGGGAACGTACCGGCGTTCGAACGGGTTCATCGGGCCCGGGAACGTTACTGGCGCAAGATGCTGAGCAGCCGGAGTTGGCAAGGGGAGGTCTGGTGGAAGAAATGGCAGCGATCACGGAGCGGTTTCCCTTGCTGCGACCAAAGCCGTACCTCCCTTACGCGGAGCTGCATGCCATCGCAGCGCTGTGAAGCGACTTCTGCTGAGCGTAGTGCGGGGAATCTGCACCCTACGTTCCGTGGGAGGGCAACCGCCTCCGGCCTCAGGCACGCAGTCACGGGCCAACCAATTTGGCGGCTTGAAAGGCGTCGTAGAGACCAGGTATAGCCACAGAATCGCCAGCCATTCGCCTTTCGGTTGAACTCGGAAACCGCAAGGGCTGGCCACAGTCTGGAACGTAGAGAAACTTGGCTGCACTGCTCTGAGAATCGCTGGAAATTGCCGCAATTCCGTAGGTCTCGCTTGCCAAACCGGACCGGAGAAAATCTCCTTCTGCGTTCAGCTGGCAAGCTTTGTGGCATTTTCCTCTGCAGGGCGCATGTGTAGTCTGGTTTCAACGACTCGGGCGGGCGAAGGCAATGCCATCACAAACCGATTGTACCGGGCGAAAGCGACTTGATTTTTGTTGGCACCTGCCAGGCCCATAGAGCAGCACTGTTGTGCTCTACATCAATTCTTCAACGAAAGCGCGGCTCACCTCCACTGGCATTTGTGTGTCTGCGTATGCAAGGGGGCCTGCGTTCAGCACTGGCTCTGCTCCATGCAGGGTGGGTACATCGGTGCGTTCAAAGAACTTCCCGATTGGAATCTCTTCATCCCAAAGCAGCGACTTCCCCATTGCGGCCATCCAGTCCGCAGGATCGTACGCCGCATCGTCCTCCAGCTTTTTCACGCGCGGGCGGAACCATTGGTAGGTATTGTCGTGGTTATAGGTGACGCAGGGGCTGAAGACATCCAGGAACGAGAACCCCTTGTGCTGGATGCCTTGCTTGATCAGTTCTGTCAGGTGCTTCTGTTCAGCGCTGAACCCACGGGCAACGAACGTGGCTCCGGCGGCGAGAGCCAGCGAAATTGGATTCACCGGCGCTTCGATGTTGCCGAAGGGCATGCTTTTCGTTTTCATGCCGACACGGCTGGTGGGCGATGTCTGGCCCGTGGTGAGACCGTAGATTTGGTTGTCCATCACGATGTAGAGCAGGTCAACGTTCCGTCGCATGCTATGCACGAAATGATTGCCACCGATGCCGAAGCCATCACCGTCGCCGCCCGTCACCAGTACGGTCAGATCGTGATTCGCAAGCTTCACTCCGGTAGCCACAGCTAAAGCGCGGCCGTGCAGAGTGTGCATGCCGTAGGTGTCGATGAAGCCGGGGAAGTTTGAGGAACAGCCGATACCGCTAATGGTAACTACGCTGTGGTTCGGGATCTGCAACTCGACCAGAGCCTTTTGAACCGCGGCGAGCACACCAAAATCGCCGCATCCGGGACACCAATCGGGATCGACTTTGCCTTTCAAATCGGCCAAGGCCACATGGTTGGTAGATGCTAGAGCTGTCGCCATTTTTAGTTCTCCTCAAACCAGAATTTCATGTGCGGGTACAGAGAGCTTGGTCTTGCCACTCAGCTGTTCCTTTACGGCTTCGACAATGTGGTGCGGCATGAACGGTTCCCCATCGTACTTTCGGATGTATCCCTCCGGGACGAAGCTGGTTTCACTGCGCAGGTAGCGGGCAAACTGGCCACTGTAGTTGTTTTCTACGATGATCGTGTGCCGCGTGCCTTTGAGGATGTCGAGAATCGCATTGCCGTGCAGTGGCACGAGCCAGCGAATCTGGAGCTGACTGGCCAAAATGCCTTGCTCGGTAAGAATCTCGCAGGCCTCCTCGATCACTCCCTTCGTCGAACCCCAACCGATCAAGGTGACATCGGCATCCGGCGGGCCCCACAGAACAGGCGGAGGCACCGCGGCTTCAATACCAGCAACCTTCCGCATCCGCTTTTCCATCATGGCGCGGCGCTTCGTCGGATTCGTAAATTCATCGCTGATCAGGACTCCATCTTCATCGTGTTCGTCACTCGCCGCGGTATGGGTGTACCCGGGAACGCCCGGGACCGCACGTGGGGAAATGCCGCTTTCGGTAATCTTGTAACGCTTGTAGGCGCCGTCGCCATTGGGTGCAGAGCAGGCTGAGGTAATCAGTTCCCCGCGATCGATGACGGGCGCAAAGTCCAAGTGCCTGGGATCAACGCTGAGCCTTCCTTCCGACAGCAGGAGATCGCAGAGCACGATGCCGGGGCATTGGAACCGGTCCGCGATATTGAAAACCTCAGGGATGATTTTGAAGCAGTCTCCAATGTCGAGCGGTGCCGCGATCGCGCGAGGATAGTCGCCAAAAGCCGCGCCCAGCATCTGCCAGAGGTCACCCTGCTCGGTTTTGGTTGGAACTCCCGTAGACGGACCGGCACGCTGGCAGTCGATTACCACCACCGGTGTTTCCATCATGGCGGAGAGGCCCAGGCCCTCGGTCATCAAAGCAAAACCGCCGCCGGAAGTGGCGCACATAGACCGAACGCCGGCATGGGCAGCGCCGATCGCCATATTCACCACGCCAATCTCGTCTTCCACCTGCCGGACCATGATGTTCGCCTTCCGAGCGTGAGCCGCCATCCAATGCAACACTCCGGTCGAGGGGCTCATGGGATAGGCGCAATAGAATTTCACTCCCGCGGCTACCCCGCCCATCGCCATCGCGGTGTTGCCACTGAGCACCGCATAACGCGCCCCGGTCATGGGAAGCGGCCAGGCAAAAGGCTTGAAATTCGCAGTCGCATAGTCATATCCGACCCGTGCGATGGCGATGTTTTCCGCCACGACCGCTTCGCCTTTTTTCCTGAACTGCTCGGTCAGAACCTCCTCCAGCGCCCGGAAACCGATGCCCATCATGCTGAGACCGGCTCCCACTGCCAGCGTATTCTGGGCCACCTTGTTCCGGGTAATGTCTGCCAGCTTGGAGACGGGGAGTGCGCAGAGTTGGACGCCCTTTGCTTCGACACCCGGCTTGATCGTGTCAGAGTTGTAGACACACGCAGCGCCGTCGGTGGGCAGTTTGAGATGCCGATCCATCGCGTCCTGGTTCAGCGGGATCAGCAAGTCCACTCGATCACCCATGTTGGTGACTTTTTCCGGGCCGGTGCGGATCGTAAGAAAGGTGTGCCCACCGCGAATGATCGACTGATAGGCGTTGTAAGCGTTCAGATGCAAGCCGCGGCGGCTGAGAATCTTCGCGAAGATGTCGCCCGGGGTGGCGACGCCCTGACCGGCCGCGCCTCCAATGCCGATGGCAAAGGTCTTCTTCATAAGCAATCTCCTAGCGGGGATACGCTCCCGAAATGTAGCCTTCCAGCTCCTGAATGGTTTGTGCCTGACCGGAGATAATCCATTTCACCAAGTCGCCGATGGAGACAATCCCCACCACTGTGTCGTTCTCTACCACAGGCAGATGTCGAAAACGGTGCTTGGTCATCATTGCCATACACTCGTCCACCGTGTGTTGCGGACTCACGAACACAACCGGGCTGGTCATGATCTGCCGAACCAGCGTCTCTTTGGAGGAATGGCCCAGGAGGATCACTTTGCGGGCGTAGTCACGCTCCGAGAGGATCCCGGTCAGTTTCTCGTTCGAGAGCACCAGCAAGGCGCCAATACCGTGCTCGGCCATCTTCTCAATCGCCTCGTAGACCGACTGCTCAGGGGCTACCGATAGGACTCTGTTCTGGTCTTTACCCTTTAATACCAATCCAATCGTGTCGGAGAGTTTCATCCCGCCTCGTTTCCAATGCATTCATTTGACGGTACGCGCAAGCCGTCCCATATCGGGCAGGCGACCGTTTTCTAGTTGCGTTTTTTGTGACAGTCCGGGCGTGACACACAGGAGCAAAAACAAAGCGACTCGGAGAGGTATGCGAATGCTTCTAGGTGGCGAGATGGAGCGTTCCAGACCGAGTGACACAACCCCTCCTCGTTGCTAACCGAGAACCCAACGGTGAGGGCGAGGTGCCTCTCTAGTTTCGGCACGGCCCCGAGAAACAGATTCGTCGGTTCCCGGATGCCTGAAGGTTTCCGCTAACGATAAGGCCGTTTACTTGGTCGCTTACGAGGAAGACAGGGGAATAGTACACCCTCAGGGCTATCTCGGGCCAGGGTTGGAGAAAGCATCTTAGCCAGAACCGGGCCAGAACCGGGCCAGAACCGGGCCAGAACCGGGACAGGACCGGGACAGCACCGTCGAGTCGCGTTTTGGGCCGGTTGACTCGATCTCCTTGACTTGAAAAGCCATTTTTCTGTTTACTCTATGCACCGCTAGGCGGTGCTACTATGCCGGCAGGTTCAACCACTGGGGGACAGCGCCGTCTCGGGGCCACGACGCGCGAGG
>Ga0210406_10002149_pt1 | contig 22916 bp, 22 predicted proteins | sample IncBWC30MmetaG_FD_155454 | JGI IMG/M metagenome (GOLD analysis project Ga0210406, IMG submission 155454) | Forest soil microbial communities from Barre Woods Harvard Forest LTER site, Petersham, Massachusetts, United States - Inc-BW-C-30-M | ecosystem: Environmental > Terrestrial > Soil >...
TCCTTTGCCATCGTGGTGCTGGCTCGCTCGGCAATCCCTTAGGGACGGCGCTCGGCGGTATCGTCTATGGCCTCTGCTACATGCTGGTGCAGACCTATCTGTCGTCGTGGGCCGATCTGTTGCCCTATGTGCTGTTGATCCTGATCCTCTTGCTGCGTCCGAGCGGCCTGCTTGGAAGGCGGGTGCGCGTTGCCTAGTCCGCTCAGACACATACTGTTTATTCTAGTGCCGCTGGTCGCGGTGTTCGCGCTGCTGCCGGGCGTCTACCAGAACCATCTTCTGCTGTTCAATTTCGTGATCTTTCTAATCCTGGCGCAGGGCGTCAACATCATCTACGGCTTCACCGGCTATCTGCCATTCGGCTATGTCGGCTTCTTCGGCGCTGGCGCCTATGGCTTTGCGATCATGGTGATGCATTTCCAAGCACCGGCGCTGATCGCGGTGCTGGTGGCGGGGCTGCTCGGCGTCGTGCTTGGATTGCTGCTGACGCCGCTGCTGCGGCTGTCCGGCGCTTATTTCGCGATCGCCAATCTCGCGGCCTCGCTTGCGGTGCTGCATCTCGTCGCAAATCCCGCACTGGAGAACATTACACGCGGCCCCTATGGCGTCTCGCTGACTGGCACCTTCAATCCGACGGATGCCTATGTCGCCGCGCTGGTCGTGCTGACCCTGACGGTCGGCGGCGTGGTGTATTTGCGCAATTCCGGCTTCGGCCTCGCGCTGCAGGCCGTGCGCGAGGACGCAGTCTCTGCTGCGATGGCCGGCGTCAATGTCGTGAAGATGCGCGTCATCGCGTGGCTCGCCTCCGCGCTGATCGCCGGGCTCGCGGGCGGCATCTATGCCTGGTATGTCTCGGTGTTCTATCCGGACAACGTGTTCAGCGGCGAGTTCTCGATCTTCGCCATCGTGTTCGCGCTGTTCGGCGGGGTCGCGACCATCATCGGCCCGATTGTCGGTGTCATCATCCTCTACGGCATCTACAATCTGATCGGCTTCACCACGCCGCAATATTTCCAATTGATCTATGGTCTTCTCATCATGGGGCTGGTGCTGTTCCTGCCTGCTGGTCTCGTCTCGCTTGCAACGCGGAAGGGCTGGCATGTCCCTTGAGCCGAGACCCATTCTCAATGTTGCAAAGCTCGTGAAGCGGTTCGGCGGCTTCTACGCGCTCGACGGCCTCAGCTTCCATGTCGCGTCAGGTGAAATCTTGGGGCTGGTCGGCCCCAACGGCTCGGGCAAGACCACGGCGATCAATGTCGTCTCCGGCCTCTACGCGCCCGATGGCGGCGAGGTCACGTTGGATGGTTCGCCGATCGGCGGTGTCGCGTCCCATCGTCTCGTGCATCGCGGCATCAACCGCACCTTCCAGGTGCCAAAGCCGTTCCCGACGCTGACGGTGCGCGAGAACGTCAAGGTGGCGCTGGCCTATGGGCGTCCGGCGGTGGCGCCGCCGGCGATGGATGAATTGCTCGACGAGTATCGCCTGAAGGAGCTCGCCGACCGGCCAGCGGCCGATCTGAACAGCGCGCAGCAGAAGATGCTCGATTTGGCGCGCGCGCTCGCGACCCGTCCGCGGCTCCTCTTGCTCGACGAGCTTGCCGCCGGCCTCAACCCGGCCGAGCTCGACTGGATCGCCGGAAAGATCAAGGCGCTTGCCGGAAGCGGCATGGCGATTATCGTGGTCGAGCATCTGATGGGCTTCATCGAGCAGATCACCGACCGCGTCATCGTGCTCAATGCCGGCAAGGAGATTTTCGAGGGCAAGCTTGCGGCCGCGATCAAGGAGCCGCAGGTGATCGAGGTGTTTCTGGGAGGCGAGCATGCCGCCTGATGCCGCCAGACTCCTGGATGCAACCGGCATCGATGCCGGCTACGGCACCATGCAGGTGTTGTGGGGCGTCGATCTCGACGTCCGCGCCGGCGAGACCGTTCTGCTGCTGGGAGCCAACGGCGCCGGCAAGACCACGTTCCTGAAATCGCTGGTGGGCCTGATCGATGCGCGGCATGGCGCGATCAAGCTCGATGGCGAGGACATCACCAGGATGCGCTCCAGCGACCGGATGCGGCGCGGCATGACCTATATGTCGGAGCTTGCCGTGTTTCCGGACCTGTCGATCGAGGAGAACATCCGCGTCGGCGCGCAGGCGCTCGGCCATGCCGATCCCGGCGCCCGTGTCCACGAACTCTATGACCTGTTTCCCGTCTTGCGCGAAAAGCGCAAAGATCCGGCATCCAGCCTCTCCGGCGGCCAGCGCAAGATGCTCGGCATTGCGAAAGCGCTGGCCGCCGAGCCGAAGCTTCTTGTCATGGACGAGCCTTCAGCTGGGCTGTCGCCGCTGTTGGTCAAGGACGTCATCCGCGTGCTGACCGGCCTCCGGGGCCAGGGTCTGGCGCTTCTGATCGCGGAGCAGAATATCAGTTTCCTTGAGGTCGCAACCCGCGTATTCGTATTGGAGGGCGGGCGTATCCGTTTCTCCGGCACGGTCGCCGAGATGAGCAGCAACGAAGCTCTGCACCGCGCCTATTTCGGACTGAAGTGATGCGGACCATCAGGATTGGTTCCGGGGCTGGCTATTCGGGCGATCGCATCGAGCCCGCGGTCGAGCTCGCCGACAAGGGCGGTATCGACTATCTCGTGTTCGAATGCCTCGGTGAGCGCACGGTGGCGCTGGCGCAGCAGGCGCGCATGAAAAACCCCGACAGCGGCTACGATCCGCTGCTGGAAGAGCGGAAGCGGACGGTGCTGCCGCTCTGCGCCGCGAAGCGCATCAAGATCGTCACCAATATGGGCGCGGCCAATCCGGAAGCCGCAGCGAGGAAAACCGCAGAGATTGCGAAGTCCCTTGGGCTTCGTTCGCTCAAGATCGCAGCTATCGTCGGCGACGACGTGCTGGAGGCCTGCAAGGCGGGCGACTTCCCGATCATGGAGTTCGACGGCACCATCCGGCAGCTCGGTAACCGGCTGTTGTCCGCCAACGCCTATCTCGGCGCCGAGCCGATGGCGCAGGCGCTCAAAGCGGGCGCCGATGTCGTGATCACAGGGCGCGCGTCCGATCCCGCGCTGTTTCTGGCGCCGATGATCCATGCCTTCGGCTGGCCGATGGATGACTGGAATCTGCTGGGGCAGGGCACGGTCGCCGGCCATCTCCTGGAATGCGCCGGCCAGATCACCGGCGGCTATTTCGCCGATCCCGGCTACAAGGACATCCCCGATCTCGCGCGGCTCGGCTTTCCGATCGGCGAGGTTGGTGAGGACGGCTCGCTCGTCATCACCAAGGTCGAAGGCAGTGGCGGCGCGGTGACCGCGCGAACCTGCAAGGAGCAACTGCTCTATGAGGTCCACGACCCCCGGCAATATTTCCAGCCGGACGTGGTGGCGGATTTTTCGCAGGTGAGGGTCGAAGAGATCGCAAAAGACCGTGTGCGCGTCAGCGGCGGGCGCGGCGCGAAGCGAACCGGCACGCTGAAGGTCTCCGTCGGCTATGTCGACAGCTTCATCGGCGAAGGGCAGATTTCCTATGCCGGCCCCGGGGCGCTCGCGCGCGGCAGGCTGGCGCTCGACATCGTGCGTGAGCGGCTGAAGCTCACCGGGGTTGCGGCAAGCGAGCTGCGCTTCGACCTGATCGGCGTCGACTCCCTGCACGGGCGGCAAGTCTCCGCCCACGCCAACGAGCCCTATGAGGTGCGTATCCGCGTCACTGGCCGTACCGAGAACCTGCGCGAGGCCGTCAGGATCGGAAACGAGGTCGAAACGCTCTATACAAACGGCCCGGCCGGCGGAGGCGGTGCCTGGAAATCGGCGCGCGATGTCGTGGCTGTCGCGTCCGTGCTGCTGCCGCGCGAGCTTGCGGCGCCTTCCGTTCGTTTCGTGGAGGCATAGGCCGTGAAGCTGCGCGAGATCGCCCATTCCCGCACCGGCGACAAGGGCGACACGTCAAACATTTCCGTGATCGCCTATCGCGAGACGCATTATCCGCTGCTGCGCGAACAGGTGACGGCCGAGCGGGTGAAAGCGCATTTTGCCGGCGTTGTCGAAGGCGATGTGGTCCGCTATGAGTTGCCGAACATCGCGGCGCTGAATTTCGTGATGAGCCGGACGCTCGGCGGCGGCGTGACGCGGTCGCTGGCGCTTGATGCGCACGGCAAATCGCTGAGCTCGGCGCTGCTCGATCTGGAGATCGACGTTCCCGCGGATGTGAAATAATCAGGCGGACTGAAATCATGCCGAACCCGACGCTTGCCAAACTCGCCGGCGATCTTGAAGCCGGCCGCAGCTCTTCCCGCAGACTGGTCGAGGAATGCCTCGCAAAGATCGCCGACCCTGCCGGCGAGGGGCAGCGCACCTTCGTTCATGTCGACAAGGAGGCAGCCCTCGAGGCCGCCGACGCGATGGATCGGCTACGGAAAGCGGGCGCTGCGCCGTCGCGCTTTGCCGGCATTCCCGTCTCGATCAAGGATCTCTTCGACATCAAGGGGCAGGTGACCCGCGCGGGCTCCCGCGCGTTGGAGGATTCCGCGCCGGCGGAGGCAGACGCGCCCGCGGTGATGCGGCTGCGTCGCGCCGGCTTCGTCGTGATCGGCCGCACCAACATGACCGAGTTCGCCTATTCCGGCATCGGCATCAATCCACATTACGGCACGCCGCAGGGCGCCTGGCAGCGCAGCGTCGGCCATGTGCCCGGCGGCTCGTCGTCGGGCGCGGCGGTGTCGATCGCCGACGGCATGGCCTATGGCGCGCTCGGCACCGATACCGGCGGCTCCTGTAGGATTCCCGCAGCCTATAACGGCATTGTCGGCTACAAGCCGACGCAGCGGCGCGTTCCGCTGGACGGCGGCGTGCCGCTGTCGTTCACGCTCGACAGTTTCGGGCCGCTTGCGAATTCGACGCAGTGCTGCGCGACCCTCGACGCGTTTCTTGCGGACGAGCCGGGTGCGCCTCTGCAGCCGCGTCCGATCAAGGGCATGCGGCTCGCCATTCCGACCACGGTCGTGCTCGACGAACTCGACGACGCGGTGGCGCAGACTTTCGAGCGCGCACTCGCGACACTGTCCCGCGCCGGTGCGCTGATCGAGCACATCGAGGTGCCGGAATTTCTCGATGCCGGCATCATGAACGGCAAGGGTGGCTTTGCCGCATCCGAAAGCTATGCCTGGCACCGTTATCTCCTCACCAGCAAGGGCGACGTCTATGATCCCCGTGTCTCGATACGAATCCTGCGCGGCGGGAGCATGAGCGCGGCGGATTACATCGATCTGCTCAACGCGCGCCGCTCGCTGGTCGCGCGCGCCGCGGCCCGGCTTGCGCCCTATGATGCGCTCATCATGCCGACCACCGCCAATACGCCGCCGCGCATCGCCGATCTCGCCGACGACAAGGCGTTCACGACAGCGAACATGCGATCGCTGCGCAATTGCACGCTGATCAACATGATCGACGGCTGCGCGATCTCGCTTCCGTCGCATCGCGAGGGCGACGTGCCGGTCGGCCTGATGCTGGCATCATCGGGCGGAGCTGACCGCCGCATCTTCGAACTCGCAGCCGGCATGGAGGGCGCCATCCGTGTTTGATCTCACCTTTACCATCGACGCCCAGGGCACCACGACGCCGCTCACCTTGGCGATCGATCAGGCCGTCATCGCCGGCTGGACCGGCCGCGATCCGGTCGCGCGCGACAAGCATATCGCGGAGCTCGAAGCGCTCGGCGTCGCCCGGCCGGTGACGACCCCGATCTATTACCGCTGCTCGGCGCGGCGGCTGACGACGGAGGACTCGATCGAGGTCTGCGGCGCCGAGACGAGCGGAGAGGTCGAATTCGTGCTGATCGGCTGGCAGGGCCGCATTTTCGTCGGCCTCGGCTCCGATCACACCGACCGCAAGGTCGAAAGCTACAGCGTCACCGTGTCCAAGCAGATGTGCGACAAGCCGATCGCATCGGTGCTGTGGGAGCTTGAAGATGTCATCGGCCACTGGGACCGGCTGATCCTGCGCTCTTATGCCTGGATTGACGGCAAGCGCGAGCTTTACCAGGAAGGCACGCTGGATGCGATGTTGCCGGTCGACGATTTGCTCAAACGCGGTTTTGAGGACGGCCGATTGCCCGACGGCTGCGCGATGTTCGGCGGCACCTTCGCCGCCAAGGGTGGCATCCGTCCCGCCGACCGCTTCGAATATGAGTTCGAGGACCCGGTGCTCAAACGCACCATCCGCCATGCCTATGATGTGATGGTGTTGCCGGTGTTAGGTTAATTCTCCTCCGTCGCCGGGACCCATGGCCACAGGGCACGGTGTGGGGCAAAGCCGGAACTGCTAGTTCCTCGAACGATACTCGCCGATGGTCACCGGAAAGCGGGTGGTCGTGCCAGGCGCGATCTGCAACACTGCAGCCATGATCGCAAACGCAAAGAAAAACGCAGAGAGAAACATTCGCGCCGTTCCGTCGTCGGACATCGCCGCCCGCGTCGATGCCATCGATTGGGCACAGGTGGAGAGTGAGCTCGCCGCGCAGGGCGGTGCCGTGCTGAAGGGCATGCTTGATCCTGACGAATGCCGCGCGCTCGCCGCGCGCTATCCTGACGACGCGCAGTTCCGCAGCCGTATCGTGATGGGACGTCACGGCTTTGGCCGCGGCGAATACAAATATTTTTCCTATCCGCTGCCGGATGTGATCGCGGCGCTGCGGCCTGTCCTCTACGCGCGTCTGGCCGGCGTCGCCAATCGCTGGAACGAGGCGATGGGCATCGATATTCGCTATCCCGGCAGCCATGCCGCGTTCCTCAAGCGCTGCCACGATGCCGGGCAGACAAGGCCGACGCCGCTGCTGTTGCAATATGAGGCCGGCGATTACAATTGCCTGCATCAGGACCTCTATGGCGAGCATGTGTTTCCGTTGCAGGTCGCGATCCTGCTGTCGGAGCCGGGCCGCGACTTCGAAGGCGGCGAGTTCGTGCTGACCGAGCAGCGGCCGCGCATGCAGTCGCGCGCCGAGGTGGTGCCGCTCCGGCAGGGCGATGCCGTCGCTTTTGCCGTGCATCATCGCCCCATGCAGGGGACACGCGGCACTTATCGCGTTAATCTCCGCCATGGCGTCAGCCGGGTCCGCGCGGGGCGCCGCCACACCGTCGGTGTGATCTTCCATGACGCGAAGTGAGTGCAGTCGGTTTGGACCTGTTTGACAGCATTGGCGATCTTTCTCCGTCAGTGGAGGCGATGGCCGAAGGCGCGATCGTGCTGCACGGCTTTGCCCGGCCGCGCGAGGCCGAACTGATCGCAGCGCTGCAGGCGATCGAGGGACAGGCGCCGTTTCGCCACATGCAGACTCCCAGTGGCCACCAGATGTCGGTGGCAATGACCAATTGCGGCCTCTTGGGATGGGTCACCGACCGCCGCGGCTATCGCTATGACGGGATCGATCCGCAGTCCGGAAATCCCTGGCCTTCCATGCCGCCTGCATTTCAAGAGCTGGCCGCGCAGGCGGCCGAGCGTGCCGGCTTTTCCGGCTTTGCTCCGGATGCCTGCCTGATCAATCGCTACGAGCCCGGCGCGCGCATGTCGCTGCATCAGGACCGGGACGAACAGGATTTCGGTCAACCCATCGTCTCGGTGTCGCTGGGACTGCCGGCGATCTTCCTGTTCGGCGGCGCGAAGCGGAGCGACAGGCCAAGCCGCTACCGGCTCGAACATGGCGATGTCGTGATATGGGGCGGGCCGTCGCGGCTGTTCTTTCACGGTGTCGCCCCGCTCGCCGAGGGCGAGCACGCGATGCTCGGCCGAAAACGCATCAATTTAACCTTTCGCCGGGCGCGTTAGACGCTCTCCCGAGGTGAAGATCAAGCTGGCCGGATTTCCATCCGGATTTGTGCTGGCGCGCCCAGAGCGACGAATGTCAAGGCCGCGCCGGATGGATGAAGGTCCACGGCGTTGTTTCCGAATCCTTGGGCACCTCGATCGCGACGAGATAGGGCCCGCCATGCGCCAGCGCCTTTTCCAGCGCGGGCCGGAAATGATCGGGCGATGTCACCCGGCTCGCCGCCACGCCGAAGGATTCGGCCAGCTTCACAAAATCCGGGTTGACGAGGTCGGACGCCACCACACGGCCGTCGAAACGCTGCAACTGGTCGCGCCGGACATTGCCGTAAGCATTGTTGTTGAACACCAGCGTCACCACGCCGATGCTGAACTGCACGGCGGTCGAAAGCTCCTGCACGCCGAACATGAAGCCGCCATCGCCCGTGATCGCGATCACCGGCCGGTCGGGATGGGCGATCTTGGCGCCGAGCGCGGTCGGAAAGCCCGAGCCGAGCGTGCCCTGATAGCCTGAGGTAATGAAGGTGCGCGGCTCATAAACCGGGAAGCCGTACCAGGAAGCGAAACCGACCTGCGACAGCTCGTCGGTGACGATGGCGTTGTGCGGCAGCACCTCGCGCAAAATGTTCAGGTAAGCCATTTGCGGCTGCACCTTCTGAATTTCCTGCAATGCCGCCGCTGACGCCTCGCGGATCGCGGCGCGGCCGCCGGAGGTCTTGCGATAGCCCGCTTTGGCGACGGCCGCGAGCAGCTCGCGCGCGCCCGCCTTGGCGTCGGACACGACGGCGACATCAACCGTCAGCCGCCGCATCTCGACGGGGTCGATGTCGATGCGAATCGATTTCAGCCCCTGTGGCTGAAATGGCCACCGGAACGACGATGCCGGCAATTCCATGCGCGTGCCGATGCCGATCATCAGGTCGGTCTGCGGCCAGAGCTTGTAGGCGGCCGCGATGGTCAGGCCAAGCTCATGCGCATTGGAGACGATGCCGCGTCCGCTGCGGAACGCCACGACAGGCGCGTCAATCATCTCGGCAAGTTCGAGGATTTCCTCGCGCGCATGGATCGCGCCGCTGCCGACAAAGATCATCGGCGTTTTGCTGGCCGTCACCAACGCGACGGCCTTCTTGATGAGATCGCGATCGGGCTCGGGAGCCGGGAACGGGTCGAACACCGTGGCGACGGCGGTTTCCGCCCGCTGGGTGAAGACGTCCCAGGGCATTTCCAGCGCGGCCGGGCCGCGGCGTCCGGACAGCATCTCCTGGAACGCGCGCGACACCGCCGTCGGCGCGGCGGCCGGATATTCGATGCGGTCGGCCCATTTGATGAACGTGCGGAGTGTTGCAAGCTGGTCCGGCATTTCATGCAGATGGCCGCGGCCCTTGCCGAGAAAGGCCATCGGCACCTGCCCGGTGAGGCACAACACCGGCTCGTTCGACCCGAACGCGGTGAGCAGCGCAGCACCCGCATTGAGCACGCCGGGTCCGGGAACGACGCTGAACACGCCCACCTTGCCGCTCGCCCGCGCATAGCCAAAGGCCATGTACCCGCAGGCCTGCTCATGGCGGGCGCCGATCACCTTCAACTGCGCCTGATGAAGGGCGTCAAACAGGCCGTAAGTCTGCGCGCCGGGCAGGCCGAACACGGTCTCGACGCCGTGCGCGACAAGGCCGCTGACGATCGCTTCGCCGCCGGTCATGGAAGTCATTGCAGGTCCAATCTTGTTTCACGGAGTTTCGTCGATGACCGCGTTGCGCAGCACGCCGATGCCGTCGGCCTCGACCTCGACGATGTCGCCGGGCTTCAGGTAGCGCGGCGGATCGAACCGTGCTCCGGCGCCGGTCGGCGTGCCCGTCACGATGACGTCGCCGGGCACCAGCGTGGTGAAGGTCGAAATGTAGTTGATGAGATAGCGGAAGCCGAAGATCAGGCGCGAGGTGCGGTCGTCCTGCCGCGTCTCGCCGTTGACGCCGGTGGTCAGCCTGATATCGGCGATCTGCTGTTCACCGGTGTAGGGAACGAGCCACGGACCGAGGCTGCCGGTGGAATCGAAATTCTTGCCCTGCGTGACGTTGAATTTCGCATGCCGCACCCAGTCGCGGATGGTGCCTTCATTGCAGAGCGTGATTGCCGCGACATGATCGAGCGCTGCGCACTCTTCGATATGCCGGCCGGCTTTGCCGATCACGATGACAAGTTCGCCTTCGTAATCGAGCTGTGCTGACGCGCGTGGCCGAACCAGGGGCGTGTTGTGTCCGACAAAGGAGCGCGGCGTGCGCATGAACATGCTCGGATATTTCGGCGCGTCAGAGCCATCCTTGTATTCGGCGTTGCGGTCGGGATAGTTGACGCCGATGCAGATGATCTTTTCCGGCGCCGGAATCGGCGGTAGCCAGGTGATCGCATTCAGCGCATGATCCGGCGTGCGCTTCTGCGCATCCTCCGCGAGCCGCGTCAGGGCGCCGGCGGCGATCACCTCGCGCAGCGTCGGATAGTCTTTTTCAAAGCGCGCGGAGAGATCGACGATGCCGCCGTCGACCACGGCACCATAGCGTGTCGATCCGTTGACGGCGTAGCTTGCGAGGCGAAGGGTGGTCATCGGAACTCCCGCTCAATCCGCAACGGTCACATCAGCGACGAACCTTGGCTCGCGTACCTTTTGTCCGGTGAACGGCGAGCCCTCTTCGAACCAGGAGCGTGGCGCGGGCGCGCCCCATAGCGTCTGCCGTCGCGGGTCCTTCAGCGACCAGCGCAAGGGTTCATGGTCATGGTCGCCGGTGAAATAGTCGCTGGTGTAGAGTTCGAGCCGATGCCCATCGGGATCGCGGACATAGAGGAAGAATGCATTCGAAATGCCGTGGCGGCCGGGTCCGCGCTCCATGTTCTTCAGATAGCCGCTGGTCGCCATCACGTCGCAGAGATGCAGGATGTTCATCGCGGTCGGCACCCAATAGGCGAAATGATGCAGGCGGGGGCCGCGGCCGTTGGTCAGTGCAAAGTCGTGCACATTACCCTTGCGATGCAGCCAGGCCGCCGCGATGCGTCCGTTCGGGCCATCCTCTTCGGCATATTCGGTCAGACGGAAGCCGAGCCGGGCGTAGAAATCCATCGTGTCCTGGACTTCGGCCGCGAATACGTTGAAATGATCGAGCCGCTGTGGATGGCATCCCTTGTAGAGGTCGTAGCGCCGCAGAAGATGCGCCCGCCTGTCCATCGCGGCATAGAGCTCGATCTGGTAGCCGAAGGGATCGGTGAACTGCAAGGTGCGGCCCTGGAACGGCTGTTCGGCAAACGCGTAGACAATGCCGTTGTCCGAGAAAAAGGCGGCGGCCTTGTCGAGGTCGGCGTCATTGCCGACCTTGAAGCCGAGACGGTTGCAGGCGGCGCTCTGCGCTTTGCGCAGCACCAGCGAGTGATGCTGCCGCTCCTCGCTGCCGCGCAGATAAACGATCTCGTTGTCGCTGTCCTCGACATGCAGGCCGATCGCATTCTCATAGAACGCGCGGCTCGCGTTCAGATCGGTCACGTCCAGCACCGCATGGCTGCAGCGGATGATGTTGAACGGCGGATCGAAAACATGCTGCGGAACGGGCATCGGGTTTCCTCGATTTGACGGTCGTCATTCCCAGATGGTGCGCCAGCACCAGACCACAGATGCGCAATTGTGCATCGGGGAATCCGGAGATTCCGGGTTCGCTCGCTTTGCTCGCGCCCCGGAATGACGGCCTTCGTTAAATTCCCAATTTCTGGATCTTGTGCGTGCCTCGCGCGAGCGAGACGTGCTTGGTCTCCATGTAGAAGTCGAACGAATAGTCACCGCCATCGCGGCCGATGCCGGACGCCTTCATGCCGCCGAACGGCGTCGGCAGATGGCGGACGTTCTCGGAGTTGAGCCAGATCATGCCGGCTTCGAGCGCATCGGCAACGCGCAGCGCGCGGCCCATGTCATTGGTCCAGACATAGCCGGTGAGGCCATATTTCACGTCATTGGCGATCTCAATCGCGGCGGTCTCGTCGCGGAATGGAATCACCGTGAGGAATGGCCCGAACACCTCCTCTTGCGCGATGCGCATCTTGGCATGCGCGCCGGTGACGAGCGTCGGCTGCACATAATGGCCGCCGCCCGGGCCGTCATGCCGGGCGCCGCCAACCGCGATGACGGCGCCATCCTTCTTTGCGACGTCGAAATAGGCGCAGACTTTTTCCAGATGGCGCTCATGGATCAGCGGTCCGATCTCGGTTGCGGGGTCGAGGGGGTGGCCGACCTTGAGTGCCCTCACGCGTGCGGCGAGCTTCCCGACGAATTGATCCGCGATGCTCTCCTGGATCAGGAGCCGGCTGGAGGAGGTACAGCGCTCGCCGTTCAGCGAGTAGATCATGAACACGACCGCATCGAGCGCGCGGTCGAGATCGGCATCGTCGAATACGATCACCGGATTCTTGCCGCCGAGCTCGAAATGCACGCGCTTCAAGGTCGGCGCGCCCTGCGCCATGATCGCCGAGCCGGTCGCGCTCTCGCCGACAAAGCCGATCGCCTTGATTGCGGGATGCTCGGTCAGCGCCTTGCCGGCTTGCTCGCCGAAGCCGTGCACGGTGTTGAGAACGCCGTCGGGCACGCCGGCCTCTTTCACGAGCTTGGCGAGAAGATCGGCCGTGACCGGCGACCATTCTGCGGGCTTGTGCACCACCGTGCAGCCGGCCGCGAGAGCGGGCGCGATCTTCCAGGTCGAGAGCATGAAGGGCGTATTCCACGGCGTGATCACGCCGACCGGACCGATCGGCACGCGGGTGGAGATGTTCCAGTGCTCCTCGCTCGGCATGTTCAGCCCATCGCGGGCGTCGGCGCATTTGTCGGCGAAGAAGCGGAAATTCTCAGCCGCGCGGATCGCGGCCTTGGCCATGAAGCGGTGCGCCTGTCCGGTGTCGATGCATTCGAGCACGGCAATGTCGTCGGCGTGGTCCTCGATCGCGTCGGCCACGCGATGCAGCAGCTTGCGGCGCATGGCGGCGGACATGTCGCGCCACGACTTGAAGGCAAGGGCAGCCGCGGTCGCCGCGCGATCGATGTCCTCTCCGTTGCCGCGTGCGACGCTCGCGAGCACGGCGCCGTCGATCGGCGATCTGGTCTCGAAGGTCGCGCCTGAGATCGACGGCACGCATTTGCCGTCGATCATGTGGGAGATGCCTTCCTCCTTCAGCCTGGCAAGCAGGGGCGCGGCGCGTTCGCGATTGGCCTGGAAGACATCCGATTTCGGCGTGGCTTTATCCATGAGCCGCCCCCGCCTTCAGAGCGTCGTGGATGTTGTTGCGTTTCCAGCTCGTGTCCTTGTCGTTGATCTGCATATCGAACGAGAGCGCGAACTTGCTCTGTGCAAACACCGGGTCGAGATGGGACGACAGCGCCTTGAAGATATGCTCGCCGGCCGTCTTGCGGGTTGCAAGATCGCGCCCTTCGCCGAGACGCAGCACCATGTCGAGAAAGCCGAAATCGGGGCTGCCATCGGCGATCGCATAGTGCTCGCAGCGGATCGCGCGGATGCGGATGCCGCCGAGCGGGAAGATGCCGGCCTCGACCGCGGCCTTGCGTACCACTTCGACAACTTTCGCGATATCGACGCGCTGATCGAGATTGGCCGAATATTCAATCGTGAAATGCGGCATGGCGTCATCGCTCCACGTTTGAGATCGGACAGCAGCTGACCGGACCATAGAGACCACCATCGGCCTGAATGATGGTGCTCTTGCGACTAAGAAAAAAACCGCGTGCGGCAAGATGATTAACATGTTAAATGTATCCGATCAAACCCAATTGGTTGATATTGCAGCGCAAACCGGACGACGCGGTTGAAGGGCGGGTTGCGGCGAGACACGGCTGAAGACGATGGCGCGTAAGAAATCACTCGACGGGACGGGCAAGTTGTTGGCCGCCGCGCCGACGCGTCGCATTCCCATGCGCGAGTTCTCGCGCTCGCTGCCGATGTCGCTGCTCCGTGCCCGCGAAGCTGTGATGCGGCAGTTCCGGCCTTCGCTGCGCCGGCATGATCTGACCGAGCAGCAGTGGCGCATTCTGCGTGCGCTCGCCGCAATCGATGCGATCGAGGTCACCGAGCTCGCGCGCATTGCGTTCTTGCTCGGTCCCAGCCTGTCGCGGATCTTGCGCGACCTCGAGGCGAGGCGGCTGATCGAGCGCAAAACGCCAAAGACCGATCTGCGCCGCGCCGTGGTGTCGATTTCGAAGAAAGGGGTGAGGCTGATGGCGATGGTCGCGCCCTCGTCGGAAGCGATCTATGCCGCCATCACCAAGCGCTACGGTGCGCGCAAGCTCGCCGAACTGCAGGAGATGCTTGGCGCGTTGGAGCAAAGCCTTGCCGGGATGGAATTGGCGGACGAGGGAAGGGCCGGTATCGGGAGTGAACGCAAATTTGCATGATGAAGCGAAGCGAATGCATAGCTGGCGCCGATGCATAGACTTTGAGCATGAAAAACGCGTTTCATCCGCTGGGAATTTAGGCCTGACCTCCGGCGTTAATACTTACAGTCGGATTGGCATTTGCCGTCAGTCGAAATCGCTGCGATATCAATTTACTCCGGGCGCGAGAATCCTTAAACAGCACCCGGTTTTCGCGGATGCCACTGACCGCCAACACCAAGAAGGGCCGACAAGGATGCCCGGCCCCAGGGAGGTTTTTGAATGAAGCTTACGAGACGCGATTTCGCGGCCGGCATCGTGGCCGGTATTGCCGCACCCCATGTCATTACCCACGTCATTACAAGTGCACGCGCGCAAGGCGCGACGATCAAGATCGGCATGTGCGCGCCGGTCACCGGCCCCGCCGCGGAGTCGGGCGGCTATGCCATCAAGGGCGCCAAGCTCGCGCTTGAAGCGGTCAACAAGGCCGGCGGCATTTTGGGCAAGCAGGCCGAACTGATCATCGAAGACGACCAGACCACCAATCCCGGCATCGTGCTCGCGTTCTCGAAGCTCGCCGCGCAGTCCGACATCGTCGCCTTCCTCGGCTCGATCCGTTCGACCCAGGTGCACGCCATGGCGCCCGATGTGCTCAAGCTCGGCAAGCCCGTGATGATCGGCGGCACCGATCCGAATCTCACCCATATGGGCAATCAGTGGCTGTTCCGCTTCCGTCCCAATGACAGCTATTCCGGCCGTGTGATCGCCGATTATGGTGTCAACACGCTAGGCAAGAAGAAGTGGGCGGTGCTGCATTCGACCGACGCGTTCGGAACCGCCGGCGGCAAGGCGTTGAGCGCCGCGCTCGAAAAGCTCGGCTGTCCCTCGGTGCTCGACCAGGGCTATGCCAACCAGAGCCAGGACTTCACACCTGTCGTGCTCGCGATCAAGCAGTCGGGCGCGGACATTCTCGGGTCCTACTTCACCTTCGAGAACGACCTCGGCATCTTTGCCCGCCAGTTGCGTCAGCTCGGCGTCAACATTCCGTGGGTCGGCTCGCCCTCGATCGTCAACATCACCGCGCTGAAGCTCGCAGGCCCCGCGCTCTACAACACCTTTGGCGTTGCCGACTACGCCGAGGAGTCGAGCGACGCCGCGAAGGCCTTCGGCAAGGCCTATCGCGAAGTCGCCAAGGTTGCGCCGGATAACCAGAGTTCTTGGCCGTACGACGCTGTCACGGTGCTGTCGGCAGCGATCAACAAGGCCGGCTCGACCGAGCCCGCCAAGATCCGCGAGGCGATCCTGTCGATCAAGAAGTTCCCGGGCGCCGAGGGCGAATATAATTTCGACCAGAACGGCGATGGGCTCCACGGCTACAACATCGTGAAGAACGACAAGGGCAATATCGTCTTCGACAAGCACATCGAATTCACCGATTGATTTCGCGTGTCGGCCTCCTCCTGATCGGGGAGGCCGACACACTTTCGGTGAACTGAATAGCTGAAAATAGCTGTCTCTCAAGACCCGCACGCCTCATGGATCTCGTCCTTCAACTGCTTTTCACTGGCATCGGCATCGGCGCCGTCTATGCGCTGGTCGCGCTCGGATTTGTGCTGATTTTTCGCGCCACCAATGTGGTGAACTTCGCGCAAGGCGAGTTCTCCATGGTCGCCGCCTATCTGATGGTCGTGTTCGCCGTCGATCTTGGCTGGCCCTATTGGCTCTCCTTCCTGATCGCGCTCGCCGGCATGGCGCTGCTCGGCGTGATCTTCAATCTCGGCGTCTACTATCCGCTGCGTCACCGCACCTTTCTGCCGGTCATCATCGCGACCATCGGCGCCTCGATCCTGCTCGCCAATTCCGTGCTCGCGATCTATGGCCCGCAGCCGCAGGTGCTGCAGGGCTGGTTCGAGACGCCGGGCATCCAGCTTGGGCCGGTCTATCTCGACAGCCAATATCTCCTGATCATCGCGGTGACGGTCGCACTGGTGATCTTCAACTACTGGTTCTTCGAGCGCACGCTGTTGGGAAAGAAGCTGCAGGCGACCTCGCAGGACAAGGAAATGGCCTCGCTGCTCGGCATTTCCGTCTCGACGATGATCATGATCACCTTCATCTATTCGGCGGTGCTCGGCGGCCTTGCCGGCATCCTAGTGGCGCCGGTGCTGTTCGTGTCGATCCAAATGGGCTCGACGATCGCGCTGAAGGCGTTCGCCGCCACCATCATCGGCGGCTTCGGCGATGTCGCGGGCGCGATCATCGGCGGGCTCGCGCTTGGCGTGATCGAGACGTTTGGCGCGGCCTATGTGTCGGTGCCCTATAAGGACGGCTTCGCCTTCCTGGTGTTGATCGCCTTCCTGATCTTCAGGCCGCAAGGCATCTTCGGCGAACGCGTGGCGGAGAAAGCATGAGCGCGCCAAGCGAGAACCTGCCGATCTCGATCGCGCGTCCGAAACCTCTGTGGCTTCGGCATTCGCCTTACTTCATTGCCGCCGCGATCCTGGTCGCGCTCGCCGCCGGATTGCAGTTCGACGGCTACATCCTGAACATCCTGTTGCAGGCGACGACATTCTCGATCGCTGTGTTCGGGCTGTCGGTCGTGCTCGGCCTGTGCGGCCAGATCAACCTGGCGCAAGCCGCGTTCTTCGGCTTCGGCGCCTATGCTGTCGGGCTTGGTACGACCGATTTTCACATGAGCTACTGGCTCTGCCTGCTCGCGGGCTGTCTTGCCGCGCTCGTCGCGGGCGCCTTCCTCGGCATGTCGACGCTGCGGCTTGGCGGGCATTATCTCGCCATGGTGACGATCTCGTTCCAGCAGATCGTGACGCTGGTCATGATCAACGCGATCTGGCTCAGCCACGGGCCTGATGGCGTCTCCAATATCGGCCGTCCCGAGCTGTTCCGTACCTCGCAAAGCTATCTCGCCTTCTGCGTCGCGGTGCTCGCGATCGTCGGCTATCTGGTCTGGCATCTGCCCGATACCAAGCTCGGCCGCGCGATGCGCGCGGTGCGCGACAACGAGCTTGCCGCGGGCGTCAATGGCATCGACGTGTTTCGCACCAAGGTCTCTGCGTTTGCGCTTTGCGCCGCGCTTGGCGGTCTCGCGGGGGGCTTGTTCGCGGGCGGTTTTGCCTATGTCAGCCCGGATCAATTCTCTTTTGCCGAGTCCATCGTGTTCCTGACGATGTCCTTGCTCGGCGGCGTGGCGTCGCCGATCGGCTCGGCGATCGGCACGGGCCTTCTGATCCTGATCCCGGAATGGCTGCGCTTCCTGAAGAGCATTCCAGGGCTTTATCTCGCGATCTACGGCCTGTTCGTCATCCTGATCATCCGCTTCATGCCCGATGGCATCTGGGGCTTTGTCGCTGCCGCCTTCGAGCGCTGGCGCGCCCGCACCAAGGCGCCGCCGGCCGCGAAGGCATTGCAGCTCAAGCCCGCGACAGTGGGCGGCGACATCGTGCTGGAGGTGACGGGCTTGTCGAAGCATTTCGGCGGGCTGAAGGCCGTCGATGACGTCGATATCTCGGTCAGGCGTGGCGGCGTGCATGCGCTGATCGGGCCGAACGGTTCAGGCAAGACAACCACGCTGAATGTGCTCTCCGGCCTCTACAAGGCGACATCGGGCAGGATCGTGCTCGACGGCACCGACATCACCGACATGCCGCCGCATCAGCGCACGGCTGCGGGACTGGGACGAACGTTTCAGAACATCCGCCTGTTCCGTTCGATGACGGCGCTGGAGAATGTCGAGATCGGCGCCGAGCGGCCGGGCAACAGCATGATCGGGAAGGGCGGCGACGCCGCGCTGACCGAACGCGCGATGGAGGCGCTGACCTTCGTCGGTCTCGGCAATCGCGCCAACGAGCTGATCACGAGCTTCTCCTACGGCCATCAGCGGCTGATCGAGATCGCGCGCGCGCTCGCGGCCAACCCCACGCTGTTGCTGCTTGACGAGCCGGCGGCCGGCCTGAACTCCACCGAGAAGCTCGAACTGCATGAGCTGCTCAAGCGTATCGCAGCGCAGGGCCTCACCATCCTCATCATCGATCACGACATGACGTTGGTCAGCGAGGCGGCCCAGCACATCACCGTGCTCAACTTCGGACGCCGCATCGCGGACGGCGAGTCGATGGCGGTGCTGCGCCATCCCGACGTCGTCTCCGCCTATCTCGGAAGCGAATGATGGCACTGCTCGAAATTCGCGATCTCGTGGTCCGCTATGGCGAAATCGAGGCGCTGCGCGGCGTCACGATCAGCGTCGAGGAAGGCAAGGTGGCGACGCTGCTCGGCGCCAATGGCGCAGGCAAATCGACCACGCTGCGCGCCATCTCGGGTCTGGCCAAGCCCGCCTCCGGCGACATTCTGTTCGACGGCAAGTCGATCGCGGGCCTCGGACCCGAAGCGATCGTGCGAATGGGCATCTCGCATGTGCCGGAAGGGAGGCGGGTGTTCCCGGGTCTTTCCGTGAAAGAGAACATCATGCTCGGCGCATCCAACCGCCGGGCCGCCACCTCGGAGATCTCACGCGAAGCCGATGCGATGTTCGATCTGTTCCCGGACATCCGGCCATTCACCAACGCGCTCGGCTGGACGCTGTCCGGCGGGCAATTGCAGATGGTCGCGGTCGCCCGCGGGCTGATGGCGAAGCCGCGGCTTCTGTTGCTGGACGAGCCGTCGCTCGGGCTTGCGCCCGTCATCGTGCAGGCAGTGTTCAAGATCATCTCGGAAATCCGGCGCAACACGACGGTCTTGCTTGTCGAGCAGAATGCGCGCATGGGGTTGTCCGTCGCCGACTATGGCTATGTGCTGGAAACCGGGCGTATCGTGCTTGGCGGCAAGCCCGACGAATTGTGGGGCAATGAAGCCATCGCCGCCGCCTATCTCGGCGGGCACGCCAAGGTGAGCGCGTAACAAGGCCAGTGCATAACAAGGCTCACGCATAACAAGGCCAGTGCATAAACTGACGGGCGATCCATCCATGGTTACCATCAAGCTCGAGAACCTGATCGATTTCGTCGCCGATGTGTTCGCGCATGCGGAGTCCTCACCAGAGGAAGCGCGTCGCATCGCGACTTACCTGACGACGGCAAACCTGACCGGCCATGACAGCCACGGCGTGATCCGTGTGCCGGTCTATATCCGCTGGAAGAAGATGGGCTCGATCGTGCCCAACCAGACGGCCGAGGTCGTGGTCGATACGCCGTCGCTCGTGGTGGTCGACGGCAAGTTCGGCTACGGGCAGACCGTGACGCCGCAAGCGGTCAGGATCGGCATCGAGAAGTGCAAGAAGGCAGGGCTTGCCGCGCTGGCGCTGCGCAACTCCGGCCATCTCGGCCGCGTCGGCGACTGGGCCGAGATGGCCGCCGCCGAAGGCCTGGTGTCGGTGCATTTCGTCAACGCCGCGGGCTCGCTGCTGGTCGCGCCCTATGGCGGTGTCGAGAAGCGGCTCTCGACCGCGCCTTATTGCGTCGGTATTCCGCGTCAGGGTCAGGACCCGATCGTGCTCGATTTCGCGACCTCGATCGTTGCCGAAGGCAAGGTGCTGGTCGCAAGCCGCGGCGGCAAGAAACTGCCGAAGGGTGCGCTGATCGATTCCGACGGCTCGCTCAGCGAGGACCCGGCCGTGTTGTACGGTCCGTACCAATCCGACGGACCGCGCGACCACACCAAGGGAACGGGTGCGATCCGCGCTTTCGGCGAGCACAAGGGTTCCGGCCTGGCGTTCATTTGCGAGCTGCTCGGCGGCGCCTTGACGGGCACGGGCGCGACCGCGCTGGACCGGCGCTTCGCCAACGGCATGCTCGCGTTCTATATCGATCCCAAGGTCGTCGATCCCGGCAACTTCTTCGACGGCGAGATCGCGCGCTATGTCGATTTCATCCGGGCGACCAAGCCGGTCTCGGGCGTCGATGCCGTGTTGATCCCCGGCGATCCCGAGCGGAAGATGCGCGCCGAGCGCACCAGAAACGGCATCCCCTTGCCGGATGATACCTGGGCGGCGATAGTGAACACCGCGCGAGAGGTCGGCGTCAGCGAGGCCAGCATCCAACGGGCAACCGCGTAGGGCCGTCATTATAACAGGGAAGGACAGCAACGTGGCAAATAACAAAGTCAAGCAAGTCTGGGCCTCGGGCAAGGCGGTGGTGAACGCGTGGCTTGCGATCCCGTCGGGCTTTTCCGCCGAGGTCATCGCGCAATGCGGCTTCGACAGCGTCACCGTCGACATGCAGCATGGCGTGCAGGATTATCTTTCCATGGTGCAGTGCTTCCAGTCGATGCATGGCCATCCCGTGACGCCGATGGTGCGCGTGCCCTGGAACGAGCCCGGCATCATCGGCAAGGTGCTCGACGGTGGCGCCTATGGCGTGATCTGCCCGATGATCAACACGCCCCAGGAAGCGAAGAACCTCGTCTCCTATGCCAAATATCCGCCGCAGGGCGTGCGCTCGAACGGCCCGATCCGTGCCGGCATGTATGGCTCGGTCGGCACCTACCAGAAGACCGCCAATGATGAGATCGTGCTGCTGCCGATGATGGAGACCAAGACGGCGGTCGAGAGCATGGAGGCGATCCTCGACGTCGAAGGCATCGACGGCGTCTATATCGGACCATCCGATCTCGGCTTCTCCTACGGTCTCGTGCCGAAGCTCGATCGCGAGGAGCCGGAGATTTTGAAGATCTATGAGAAGATCGTGAAGGAATGCGGCAAGCGCGGCCTCAATCCCGGCATCCATTGCAGCGGCGCTGAAGGCGCGGTGCGCGCCATCAATATGGGCTTCAAGCTCGTCACGCTGTCGAATGAAGTTGGCTTGATGTCGACCTACGCCAGGATGCAGGTCAACCAGACCCGGAAAGATTCCGGCGGCAAGGCTTAGTCTTCTCCCTCTCCCCGTCCTTGACGAGGAGAGGTAAGGGAGCGAACTCAAGGAGACGCACCATGACCCCAGCACCCGTCATCCGCCTGCATCCCGACGACGGCGTACTGATTGCGCGCGCGAGCCTGCCGCCGGGGCTGGTCGTCGCCGATGGCGTCACCACGGTCGAGCGCATTCCGGCCGGCCACAAGGTCGCGATCAGGCCGATTGCGGTGGGCGAGCCGATCCGCCGCTATGGCCAGATCATCGGCTTCGCCACCGCGCCGATCGCGCCGGGTCAGCACGTGCACACGCAGAACTGCGGCATGGGCGATTTCGCCAAGGACTATGCCTTCGGCGTCGATATGAAGCCGGTGCCGAATTTCGATCTGCCAGCAACGTTCGATGGCATCCGCCGGCCCGACGGGCGCGTGGCGACGCGCAACTATATCGGCATCCTCACCTCGGTGAATTGCAGCGCGCATGTTGCGGGCCTGGTCGCCGACGTCTTCAAGAAGAACCCGTTCACCGGCGACAATCCGCTGGCGGATTTTCCCAACGTCGATGGCGTGGTCGCGCTGACCCACAAGACCGGCTGCGGCATGACCCAGGATGAACCGCTGAAGCTGTTGCGCCGAACGCTCGGCGGCTATGCGCGGCACGCGAATTTTTCAGCCGTCGTCGTGCTCGGCTTGGGCTGCGAGGTCAACCAGATCGGCGGGCTGATGGAGGAGCAGAAGCTCGCCGGCCGCCTGCGCGCGATGGACATCCAGGAAAAAGGCGGCACCCGCAAGACCGTCGAAGCCGGCATCGCGTTTGTCAAGGAAGCGCTGACCGACGCCAACAAGGTCAAGCGCGAGCCGGTGGCGGCGAGTGAGTTGACGGTCGCGCTGCAATGCGGCGGCTCGGATGGCTATTCCGGCGTCTCCGCCAATCCGGCGCTCGGTGCGGCCAGCGATCTGCTGGTGCGGCATGGCGGCACCGTGATTCTCTCCGAGACGCCGGAGACCTACGGCGCCGAGCATCTCCTCACGCGCCGCGCGGTCAGCCGCGAGGTCGGCGAGAAGCTCGTGTCGCTGATGCGCTGGTGGGAGGAATACACCGCGCGCGAGGGCGCGGAGATGAACGCCAATCCAAGCCCTGGCAACAAGGCGGGCGGCCTCACCACGATCCTGGAAAAATCGCTCGGCGCGATGGCGAAGGCGGGCAGCACCAATCTCGTCGACGTGCTGCACTATGCAGAGCCCGTCACCAAGAAGGGCTTCGTGTTCATGGATACGCCGGGCTACGACCCTGTGGCGGCGACCGGGCAGGTCGCAGGCGGCGCCAATCTCGTCTGCTTCACCACCGGCCGCGGCAGCGTCTTCGGCTGCAAGCCCGCGCCCTCGATCAAGCTCGCCACCAACACGCCGATGTACAAGCGGATGGAAGACGATATGGACGTCAACTGCGGCACCATCCTCGACGGCGAGGAAACGGTGCAGCAATGCGGCCAGCGCATCTTCGAATTGATGCTGAAGACGGCCTCGGGTCAGCCGACCAAGAGCGAAAGCTTCGATTTCGGCGGCGCCGAGTTCGCGCCCTGGACGCTCGGCGCGACGATGTAAGTTTCGTTGTTGCCGCGACTTCCGGTGTCGTCCCTGCGAACGCAGGGATCCATCACCACAGGCTCGGATTGTTGCGGATGGTGTCAGCCACCGCGCCACGTCGTGAGAGCAACGCGGTATGGGTCCCCGCGTTCGCGCTAGGGCATGCACAGATCTCTGAGGCTCCAGCCGATCGCGACGGCATGGAAGTATTCGAGGCCGTTTTTGAAGGTGATTGGGCCAGGCGGTTTAGAGGACGGGTA
>Ga0210406_10002151_pt1 | contig 22905 bp, 23 predicted proteins | sample IncBWC30MmetaG_FD_155454 | JGI IMG/M metagenome (GOLD analysis project Ga0210406, IMG submission 155454) | Forest soil microbial communities from Barre Woods Harvard Forest LTER site, Petersham, Massachusetts, United States - Inc-BW-C-30-M | ecosystem: Environmental > Terrestrial > Soil >...
CAGGACCACATTTCACCGCGCACGTCGAGCGACCTGCTTTACAAGAATGCGCTGGACGACAAAGCGCGTTGCACGTTCGGCGGCTTGATTCGGGTCGAGCCGCACGCCCATTTCACCGACGCGTATCAAAAAGTCCGAAACCTTCTTTTGAGTGACGACTCCGAAGCGAACTCGATGCCCGGCTTGGAAATTCTCGCCGACAACGTTCGTTGCACGCACGGAGCCACGTCCGGCCAGATCAACGAAGACGAAATGTTTTATCTGCGTTCGCGCGGAATTCCGGTGCCCGCGGCTCAGCGTCTCATTGTCGGCGGTTTCTTAAACGAGGTTATCCAACGGCTCGATCAGCCGGCCATCGCCGAGCATCTCAATCGGCTAATCGAGCGTAAGTTTGCGCAGTCAGCCTAGCTGAAATCTGGGTTGGGCTTTAACCACGAGCGGTCCGGCTTCAATCCTTTCGCGCGGGCTGCATTGTAAACCGAGACAAGATCGCAGACCGCAGTCTCCAGCGCTTCACCTTCTGACGATTCCTCGTCGTAATCGTGCGTCTTCGCTGATTTGATTCCATCAACGGCAATGTCGTGGCTTCGGCGAATCATAATCCGCCCTGAATGGACCGGCTGATACAGCTGGACCGTGATCTCAATGGGAATGTCGCGCAGACAAAACCGGAACTCCGACAGGAATTTCATCGGCTCACAAATTGCCGGATCGGTCAGCGCTTCTTCTCTGCTCCAGCTCATAAGACCGGCGATCCTAAGCGAGGCCAGAGTTTCGACTCAACGACAATCGCCCGCATCGTGCTGAATTTCTTTTGCATCACCGTCCCACAGTGTTGTAGTTTAAAGCTCCGCGATTTTTGGATTTATGGACGTCAGCGGAAACATCAGCGCAGTTCTCGGGCAGAAGCCGTCCGAGATTTTTTCGGTAACACCGGATACTTGCGTCGACGACGCCGTTAGGATGATGGACGAGAAAAACGTCGGCGCGCTGTTGGTAATGAAGGGAAACAAGCTTGTGGGCATGCTTTCGGAGCGCGATTACACGCGCAAGGTGATGTTGCGCGGCAAGAAATCGTCCGAGACGAAAGTCTCCGAGATCATGTCCACGAATTTGACCGTGACGCATCCGAACGAGGGCGTGGAGGAATGTTTGCGCGCGATGACCGACAAACGCTTTCGCCATTTGCCAGTCCTCGATAGCGGCAAGGTCGTCGGCGTCGTTTCAATCGGCGACCTCGTCAAGTACGTGATCTCCTGTCAGAGCGCGACCATCGCGCACCTGGAGAGCTATATCAGCGGCGGATTTTCAGGCTAACTTCCAAACCGTTTTTCCGCCGACGATCGTTCGCACCGCTCGGCCTTGTAATTTCCAACCGTCAAACGGCGAGTTGCGCGACAATGATTGGAACTGATCGACCTTCACCGTCCATTCAAGGTCGGGATCGATTAAGGTGATGTCGGCGGTCGCGCCGACCGACAACGTCCCGCCTTGGAGATTCAAGAGCCGCGCGGGCTCGACCGTGTACATCTCGATCAAGCGCGCGATGTCGATCTTGTGATGTTTATGGATGAGCAGATCAATGAATAAGCCAAGCTCGGTTTCAAGGCCAACGATCCCGAACGGCGCCTGATCGAACTCGACTTCTTTTTCGAACCCGGCGTGCGGCGCGTGGTCCGAGCACAATATCGACAATGTGCCGTCAACGATTCCTTCGAGAATTGCGTCGATGTCAGCTTTCGATCGCAGCGGCGGATTCATTTTGCAGTTCGTGTCGAAATTTTGGATCGCTTCATCAGTCAACGCGATGTGGTGTGGGCAAACTTCGCCGCTGATTTTCACGCCCCGTGCTCGCGCTTCACGAATTAATCGAATACTTCCGGCCGCACTGATGTGCTGGCAATGAATCCGATGATCGCAGAGCTCGGCGAGCAGAATGTTACGCGCGACAATTGCTTCCTCACCGGCAGCTGGCCAACCGGGCAATCCCAGCAGCGTACTCCAGTAACCTTCGTTGACCACGCCGTTGCCGACCAGATTGTAATCCTGGCAATGATCGAGCACCGGTAGACCTACCATGCGCGCGTACTCAACTGCGCGGCGCATCAATTCGTGATTTTGCACGCAATGGCCGTCGTCGGTGATAGCGACGACGCCGGCCTGGCCTAACGAACCGATGGGTGCCAGCTCCTCGCCGGCAATATTTTTCGAAATCCCGCCGGTCGGCAAAACATTCACGCATGCCGTCTCGGCCGCCCGATCTTTGATCCAGGCAATCGTCGCCGGATTGTCCGCCACGGGCGAAGTATTCGGCATGCAAACAATCGTGGTAAATCCGCCGGCTGCGGCTGCGCGCGCCCCCGACCCGATCGTTTCTTTGTGACCGAACCCTGGCTCGCGCAGATGCACGTGCATGTCGATCAAACCCGGGCATACGATGAGATTGCTTGCATCAATCTCATCGGGTTGAGAGTTGAGAGTTGAGAGTTGAGAGCGATCGCCAATTCGGCCATTGACAATCACGAGATCGCCGACTTCATCGCGTTTGTTCGCGGGATCGATGATGCGGCCGTTGCGAATAATGGTCGCGCTCACGTCGAAATTCCTCCGCAGAGATAGAGAACGGCCATGCGGACTGCGAGACCGTTGGTGACCTGATCGAGGATCACGCTTTGCAATCCATCAGCGACTTCACTGTCAATCTCGACGCCGCGATTGATCGGGCCCGGATGCATGACAAGGCAATCGGGCTTCAAAAGTTTGGCGCGTTCGTTAGTCAGACCAAAGAGCGTGGTATATTCGCCGATTCCCGGGAAATATTCTTTGCGCTGACGTTCGTGCTGGATGCGCAGCAAGTTCACGACGTCGGCTTCGGGCAACACGTTGTCGATCTTGTGCGAAACGGTTACGCCAAGTTTTTCGAACTCGCGCGGAACGAGCGTGCTCGGACCGACCAGTGTGACGTTCGCGCCAAGTTTGGTGAGGCCGAAAATGTTCGAGCGTGCGACACGGCTGAACAAAATGTCGCCAACAATGGCAACGTTAAGTCCGTCGATCTTTCCGCGTTTCTCGCGGATCGTGTAAATGTCGAGCAGACCCTGGGTCGGGTGTTCGTGCGCTCCGTCGCCGGCATTGATCACGCTCGACTTCAATCGTTGGGCGAGAAATTGCGGCGCACCCGCTGAGCTGTGACGCAACACCAGGATGTCGGCGTGAAGTGCTTCTAGATTGCGCGCGGTGTCCTTGAGGGTTTCACCTTTGGTGAGGCTCGACGTCGACGCGGAAATATTAATCACGTCTGCACTGAGTCGAAACGCCGCGAGCTCGAAGGACGTGCGCGTTCGGGTGCTTGGCTCAACGAAGAAATTGATCAGCGTCTTGCCGCGTAGCGCCGGAACTTTCTTGATCTCGCGCGTGCCGACTTGTTTGAAGGCGTCCGCAGTTTGGAGAATGAAATTGATCTCGTCCGCGGAGAGTTCGCGGATGCCGAGTAGATCTTTGCGGTTCCAGTTCATTCTTTGACCAACCAGACGGCGTCCGGTTCGTTGTCGACGGTCTGAAGTCTCACTTGAATTTGTTCGCGGGTTGCAGTTGGCAGATTTTTGCCGACGTAATCGGCGCGGATCGGCAACTCGCGATGACCGCGATCGACCAATGCAGCCAATTGAATTCGGGCCGGCCGGCCAAAGGAACTGATCGCGTCGAGCGCGGCCCGCGCCGTCCGGCCGGTGAAAAGAACATCGTCGACGATGATAACCGTCCGACCTTCGAGTGGCAGCGGAAGGTTCGACGCGTGGACCATTGGCAATTCCGCGCGCGTGCCGACATCATCCCGATGCATCGCCACGTCGATTGTTCCGGTTTCGATCTCGATTTTGCCGACTTCGCGAATGAATTCAGAGAGTCGGCGCGCGATTTCCACGCCGCGCAACGGAATTCCGGCGAGCACGACCGATTTCAAATCGGCGTTCTGCTCAATAATTTCGTGGGCGATTCGTCGCAGCGCGCGCCGGATCGCTTCCGCGTCCAGGATCGGGACGCTTTGATTTTGTTTGGTGTCTTTCATCTACATCCTTAGCGACCTCACCGGATCGCGTTAAAGGTGCACAAAATTTAGGAGGCTGCCTTTTCTACCCGAGCCTCCTTCAGTCGCTTCGATCGCCAATTGGAGCGATGTTTCACTATCCAATCGAGCAGCGCTTTTTCAAAGCCAATATCTTTGCCAGCTTTTTCGCTCTCGATCCATTTATGTTTCAAAATCTCTTCCCGCTCGGCCAAGAACTCCTTGTAGAGAACAGAGTTCTTAACGAATTGCGACTTTGCTTTGTCTGCCTCGGTCGAGGGCATCTCAGCAGCTTTTTCCATAAAAATCACAATTGGTCAATAACAACTCACTTTGCGACTATGTATGACGTAGCATCAGGCATACCTATTTAACCCAAGCCAGTCTGAGGAGTTACGCAAGGACCTCACCAATGCGCGCTGCGATTTTCATGAACTCCTGCGCGGCAGGCGATTGTGCATCCTCCGCGACGATCGGCTGTCCGCGGTCACCGGCTTCTCGGGTAGCAATATCGATTGGAATCTGACCGAGCAAAGGAACACCGAGCCGTTTCGCTTCGCGTTCGCCGCCGCCGCTGCCAAAAATGTCGTAACGTTGGTTGTCGGACGGCGAAACGAAGTAGCTCATGTTTTCAACCAAACCGAGCACCGGCACGTTCACTTTTTCGAACATGGTGGCCGCTTTACGCGCATCAATGAGTGCGACCTCTTGTGGCGTAGTAACGATGATTGCGCCGGAAAGGGCGACGGTTTGCACAATCGTGAGTTGGATGTCGCCGGTGCCGGGCGGCAGGTCGAGCACGAGAAAATCGAGCTCGCCCCAATCAACCTGCCGCAAAAATTGCTGGGTGTAACGCGTCACCATCGGCCCGCGCAGAATCGCTGGCGAAGCATCGTCGAGCAGAAATCCCATCGACATCAGTTTCAAGTTGTACTGCTCGATCGGGATGATTTTGTTTTCGTCCGTCGCGGTCGGCCTTTCCCGCGTCCCGAACATGAGTGAAATGCTCGGCCCGTAAATATCGCAATCGCACAAACCGACGCGCGCCTTGGTTTGCTCGAGCGCGACGGCGAGATTGGCCGCGACAGTAGATTTGCCGACGCCCCCTTTCCCGCTCGCGACCGCGAGGACGTGTTTGATTCCGGGAATGCGCGTCGCGCCGACTGTTGCGCCCGCGCCCGCAGGCGGCGCGTGGATGTCGATCAAAACCTTGGCCTCGCGAACCCCGTGTAATTCGCGCAAAGTCTTTTCGGCGTCGTTTTTGATTGTGGCGGGGATATTTGGATCGTTTGTCGCGAGCGCGAGCTGAACTTTGACTTCGCCGTCGTCGATCTGGATGCCTTTAACCAAACCGAACGAAACGATGTCGCGACTGAATCCGGGATATCGCACTGAGCGCAAAGCGTCGCGCACTTGTTCTTCTAATATCGCCATCGATGCAATTTAAGCGCAAAATCAGTAAAGACGACGGCTTCTTTACTTGAAAAGGCCGGGTATTGCCGACAGCATCAGGGTGTGAAGAAACAAATTTCCATTGTTGTCGCGCTAACAGCGATCGCACTTCTTGGCGGATGCGCAATGTTCCGGGAGACTCCGCAAAACTCACTCGTCGGAACGTGGACGAATGCACTGGGCACGGTTTGGGCACTCAAGGATAATGCTACTTTTGAAGTTGCTCTTAATAACAGCAATCATCCAACGGTGTGGGGCAAATACAGTGTAGATGGCGACACAATCACAATTAAGGAAGCGCGCGGATCGCACACGCCGAAATCGTGCAAAGGAGACGGCGTTTACAAATTCAATCGCGACCAGGACAAGCTGACGTTCACATTGGTGAGCGACAAATGCCGGTTGCGGACGAAGAACGTGCTGTTGCCGTGGAAACCGTGGACCGGTAAATAAGTCCGAGCCGGACCGACTCTCCAGAAATACACCAGCGCGAGCCGGTGATTTAGGTCACATCACCTTTTTCCCGATCGATATGCCGATGATGAAAAAGATCAGGCATACGACCAGGAACAGGAAGAACAGGCACTTCGCAATGCCGGTCGCGGTCGATGCGATCCCGGTAAATCCGAACAGGGCCGCGATCAGCGCGATGACGAGAAATATAAAAGCCCACTTCAGCATTTTGATTACCTCCTGAAATGATTCGCCGGCCGGGGCCCGATTGCGCGTCTTGAAGGTATCAGATCCCGCGGTCAAAAGCGAAGACCGTTGCGGAAGAAAATGCGTTCCCGTTCGATATCCGCTCCACGGCTAGTGAAAAATTCGTGCAATTCGGGCGTCCAATACTCACCTCTCGGGAGCGGATTAAGCGCGAGATAGATTTTCCCACCGGGCACAAGTCGCAGTTGTAAATCGCGCAGTAGAAAATCCCATTCCTTTGTTCCCCATCGCACGTTGGACTCGTGATTTCGGTCGAAGCCGACTGAAAACGCCGTGATCCAATCGAATTGCTGATGAAGATCAGGCAGCGGCTGAAACGGTTTGATTTCGAAAGCAATGCGAGGCACGCCGAATGCCGCGAGAAGTTCACGGAAAAGTTTCGACCGGTCGACATCGAGGCCGAGCACAGAATGATTATAGCGTTTCAGGATGAAGAGGAAGTAACCGCCGCCGCAGCCGAGATCGAGCACGCGTTGCGGCGGACAGCGATGCAATTTTAAATCCTGGACCCGTTCGCGATTCACCCGCAGCCATTTGTCGATGTTGGCATACTTCGAACCGGCGTAGCGCTGTTGAATTTCGCGTAGCCGATTTTGATCGACCTGGGCAAGCACTGGCCCGAACGGCAACCGAAAAATAGATCGTTGCGCGCGGCGCCAGGCCCGGCGGTGGCCTTCTCGACTCACCAGTTTGCCGAGTTTGCGCGACAATCTCATTTCAATCCCGCCGAGATTTCACGAAGCAAACAAGGTCCGCGATAGATCAGGCCGGTGTAAACTTGGATTAACTGCGCTCCGGCTTCGAATTTTTCACGTGCGGTCTCGCCGTCGACAATTCCACCCGATGCGACGATCGGAATTGTCGATCTTGCTGCGATTGCGCGAATCAACGTAGTGGATTTCTCACGCAATGGCGCGCCACTCAGCCCGCCCTGCTCGTCTTTGTCCGATGGAATCGCCGAGTGATCGAGCGTGGTATTCGTTGCAATGATGCCTGCGACCTTGTCGGCTTCGCACGTGCCGACGATTTGTTCGAGCTGGTTGAGCGATAGGTCGGGCGCGATTTTCACAACGATCGGCTTGCGCGTGATCACATTTTTCTCGCCAATCGCGCGCAACAGCTCGCCGAGGGCTTCCGACCCTTGCAACTCGCGCAGGCCGGGAGTGTTTGGGGAGCTGACGTTGAGCACGACGTAGTCCGCGAACTCGCGCAACAGTTCGAACGAGTAAAGGTAATCGGCGCCGGCTTCCTCCAGCGGTGTACTCTTCGATTTGCCGATGTTGATTCCAACCGGCACGGCCGGCCAACGTCCACTTCGCTTCAATTGTTTTAGGCGTTGTGCAATCGTGTCGGCACCGTCGTTGTTAAACCCGAGTCGATTGATCAATGCGTTTTGCTCCGGCAAACGGAAGATGCGCGGTTTTGGATTTCCAGGCTGCGCTTTGGCAGTAACGGTGCCGATCTCGATGAAGCCGAAACCGAGCGCTGCCCAAGCCGGCAGGGCCACGCCATTCTTGTCAAAGCCTGCGGCGAGGCCGACCGGGTTTGGGAAATTGAGACCAAAGACTCTCTTAGGTCTTGCACTGGGTTGAAATCGCTTCAGAGCTCGGAGAACAGGATCGACGTGCGAGCCTGCGTGCAGGCATCCGAGAGCAAAATGGTGCGCGCTCTCGGGATCAATCGAAAAGAGGAGCGGCCTAACGAGTCGCTCATAGGCATTCTTCATTTGCCGATGCAAAACTGACTGAAGACCGAATCCAGGATTTGTTCGACACCGGTCGCGCCAATCACTTCGCCGACGGCGCGAAGCGCTTCGTTTAGATCCACTGCCAGAAATTCCGGTGAAAGCCCCTCGTTCAATCCATGTCGCGCGCGATCGCACGCGTCGAGCGCGCGGCGCAGGCAATCATGATGACGTAGATTGATAGCGACGGCGTTTTCCGACCGCAAATTTTGTGTACCGAGCCGGGCGATGATCTCTTCCTGAAGCTCCTTCAGTCCTTCTTCGGTAACGCAGGAAATTCGAAGCGCGTTGAAATTTTCCCAGTCGTTATGCTTTGTCAGGTCGCTTTTGTTTAGAACGAGGATCTCATTTCGGTCGCTCGGGTTTTTTTCGAAATGTGCGGGCCGGGGCGCGCTTTGATCGACGATGTGAAGACGCAAGTCCGCCTGCTTTAGCGAACGTTCCGTGCGCGCGATTCCTTCACGTTCGATGTCGGACGTCGATGTTCGCAGTCCGGCGGTATCGAGAAGACGCACCGGAACGCCGCCGAGATTTACAGTTTCCTCGATCGTATCGCGAGTTGTTCCATGAGTGTCGCTGACAATCACGCGTTCATAGCCGAGTAAACGGTTTAGCAAACTCGACTTGCCGGCATTGGTCGCCCCGTAAATCACGATCCGAACGCCCTCACGCAAAATGCGGCCCTGGTCAGCGGTCGCGAGCAACGCGCGAATTTGCTCGTAAACGGCATCAAGGCGGGCCTGTAATTTTTCACCTTCGTCCGGCTCAATCCCCTCCTCTGGAAAATCGAGCGATGCTTCGATGTGGGCGAGAAGATCGACCAGCGCATCTCGAATACTTCTGATTTTTTCCCCGAGCTTCCCTTCGAGTTGTTCTGTCGCCGAGCGCAACGCCAGATCAGTACGCGCGCGGATCAGGTCGATCACGGCTTCGGCCTGAGTGAGATCCATTTTGCCGTTGAGGAATGCGCGCTCGGTGAATTCACCCGGCCGCGCGCCGCGCGCGCCGGCGCACAAGCAAGCGTCCAGAACTTTTGCCGTGACCAGCGTTCCGCCGTGGCAACTGATCTCAACCAAATCTTCGCCGGTGTAACTCGCTGGTGCGCGGTGGATCGCCATTACTACCTCGTCGATCAGTTTTCCTAATACGGTGACGATTTCGCCGACGTGCTGAACGTGCGAAGCGAAACGGGAAGGCGTTTCTCTGCCCCGAAAAATTTTGTCGGCGATCGTGACAGCGTCTGGTCCTGTGATCCGCACGAGCGCGATTGCCCCTTCCCCGGCCGGCGTAGAGATCGCAGCGATCGTATCGGACGAGATGAGATCGGCATTGTTGGCCGACGACGACGTCGATTCTACGAGAGCACTTCCTTTAACGCTGCGATGCATTTTTCGTTTTGTTCCATAGTCCCAACGGTAATCCGAACCGACTCGGGTAAACCATAGCCGACCAGAGGGCGCACGATGATCTTGCGGGCGAGCATTTTCTTAAAGACCGCCGGACCGTCGCCAACATGGACAAAGACAAAGTTACCGGCACTTGGGACAAATTGTAATTTCATTGCGGCAAATTCCCTTTCCAGGTAAGCGCGACCGGCGTCCACCAGTCGTTTTGTTTCGGCGACGTAATCGACATCCTCGAGCGCGGCCAAGGCTGCGGCCTGGGCGATTCCATTGACATTGAACGGTTGTCTCGTCTTTTGCAAAACGTCGATCACTTCGCGGTCGGCGACGCCGTAACCGACTCGGAGGCCGGCTAAGCCGTGGATTTTCGAAAAGGTGCGCAGGACGATCAAATTTCGATAGCTCCGGATATGACGGATCGTGTCGGTAGGTTTATCGAGAAATTCAAAATACGCTTCGTCCAGGGCGATGACGATATTTGCCGGCGCGTGCGATAGGAAATCGTTGATCTTTTCCGGTCGAATCAATGCGCCGGTCGGATTGTTAGGGTTGGCGATAAAAATAATTTTCGTCTTTGACGTGATCGCGTCGAGGAGAGCGATCGGATCGGGCTGAAAATTCGGCGCACCAACCTCGATCGTCCGTGCATCGAAGAGACCGCCAATAAGCTTGTAGGCAATAAACGCGTGTTCGAAGGCGATGACATCGTCCCCCGGACGCAAAAAAGCATGGCCCAGGAACTCGATGATTTCGTTTGAACCGTTTCCGAGGATAATGTTTTCGCGGGCGCATCCGAGCTTTGTCGCGAGCGCATTGCGCAAACGAAATCCGCCGCCATCAGGATAGAGTTGGGCCGAGCCGATCGCCGATTGGATTGCCGCGACTGCTTTCGGCGACGGCCCCAGCGGATTTTCGTTCGATGCTAGCTTGATGATTTCCGAAGGATCGGTTCCGAGCTCACGCGCGGTTTCTTCGATCGGCTTCCCTGGCTGATAAACCCCGAGATCCCGCAGCTGCGGATTGGCCCGGCCCCAGATCGAAGTCATGGGCGCAATCTAGACGGAATTGCAAGCCGAACAAAAGGCTCTTCGGAACGTAAATTGTCTTCGAGTATTACTCTCAGATGCAATTTGTCCGTAATTTTTTCAGTTGCCAGAAAATCACCAATTGTGGTGTGATATCTTACAACCGTTCAGAAATTATAGAAAATCTCAATCAGTAAAGGGAATCAATCGAATGAAAACGAAACGAAGTCTATCTGTCGCTTTGCTCACGCTCGCGCTGACGTTCGCCGGCCGAAATGCGCACGCGACGTTTGTGCGCGGCCAGCCATACACCCCGACTGGTGCTGACTTTAACATTTCAGCAGTGCAGGGAATCAACCCGTCAAATCCGACGGGGACGAGTGGTTTCCATCCTCAGGTTAACGGCGATTTCGAGTTCAAAGATTCGATCGGCGTTTCGTGGGATGATGGCACGGGCAAACTGAAGGATTTCGGGATCGGTTTGTATCAGGACTCGGCCAAAGCATTGCAATCAACTGGTCTGATGATCAATTACAATCAATTGGTGCAAGCATCGAGCGTGACGATCACGGTTGAAGATTTCGACATCACAGCCGGCAAAGACACGTTTTTTAACCCGAGTAAAGTCGAACCCGGGTTAATTCTGTTCGGTCCAGGCGGAAGCGTGTTCGCCAGCTTGAATCCGACGCAGATCTTTCCATATCTGACTCCGAACACTACGACCGGTTCAAAGACCGACGTTTGGGACCTGAACTTCGGAGCTGCCTTGAGCGGCTTGCATTTGGCTGACGGCCCGATCAGCGGCTTCCTCCTTTACGCAGATTCGCTTAACGGAGAGAAAGCTAACAGCGACCCATACCTTTTGGTCGCGGCCGGTAGCGGCATCCCGACGATTCCCGAACCGTCGAATTATGTCGCCGCAATCGCGGCGATCGCAATTCTTGGCGTGTCGCAGCTAACAATTCTGCGCCGCAAGAAGGCGGCGATCTGAGGGCTTTGGTTTTTTCGAGGAGCGGCTCGCGCGGGCGGGCCACTCCTTTTTCTTGCTATTTACGAGGTAATTCGCTAGACGGAAGACCGCTTGGCTTTACGGGGCATAAAAATTGTTATTGACGTTGCGACGCAGATATGAGAATTATGGGAATTATAAAGATGAACACAGTCATTCGTTTAGATCGATTCCTTCTCGCTACAGTCGTTGCGCTCGCAACCGCCGCCCTCTCTTCCCAAGCCACTGCGTCTATGATTGGCGCGGTTGATCTTGGCACAGCCACTAACTTCAGAATGCTGGCTCTCACCGGCGGCATCGATGATTCGGGCCCGTTAACCGGCGCATACACGGCCAACGGCGCGGTTGGTGTCGCTTCACCCGGCCAAAAATTCTCGGCGTCCGGGAGCGTCAATTATGCCGGACCGGTTTATCTCCATACCGGCGACACGTTCCAAAGTTCGGCTCCTGGTGTGCCTCAGCCCCAAATGAGCGCCGCGATCGATGCAATGCTTGCTCAGGCCAAGGCCGATGCGTTTGCCGCATCAAATTTTGCGTCGTCGCTGGCCGCGACGGCGACGTTTGGAACGATCAACAGCTCGATGTCGATCACTGAAAGTGCTGTTGGTAATTATGTGTTCAACATCAACACGATTGATTTTTCCGGCGGCAAGACGTTGACCCTGGATGCTCCGACTGGCAGCAGCTACGTTCTGAATGTCTCCGGGTCGATTACATTGTCACCCGGCAGTATTGTCCTCGCTGGCGGTCTGACTGCGGATCAGGTTCTGATTAACTACACTGGCACGAAGGACATTCAGTTTTCCGGTGGCGGTAACGCCTCGGTAATTTACGGAACGCTCTTGGCGCCCAACGTGGCGGTTGGTTTGCACCCTGGCGAAATCGTTGGCTCACTGATCGCAGGTAGCATCACGATGAGTTCGGGCGCCGTGGTTGTACCTGAAGTCACGCCAAGCTCGGTAATTTTCGGTTTCATCGGTTTGCTGGTTGCGTTTGGCTCACGCCGCACTTTGATGGCGCGCGTCCGGGCGGCGAGGGTGCCTGTAAACTAGCAGGTTTTCGCTTTGTTTGTTTGCACGAAAACGGCGCTCGAGTGAGCGCCGTTTTTGCTTTCGTGTTACGCGATTCTGCCGAAGAAGTACGGCCCGAACGATCAATAAACAATTGCGTGGAGAGCGCTAGTAACGTCTCTAGCGTTGCGCGTCGGATCTGAATTGTCTTCGAACCAACTCGCATACGCATAGCTGCCGATCGCCGGATTGCTAGAGCCTCTTAGACCTTCATCGAAGTGGAAGCTACCTTGACCGCTAATCGTTAGGTTACTTGATATAACGGCACCGGTATAAGATCCACTCCCGGAAATGGTCGCGCTTGCCAAGGGCGCATCGATCGTACCGGTAAAGGCGGCTTGGCCGCTATCTGTGATCGTATGGCTGCCGACAACCACGAAGTTCGTGGACGCGGCGTTTGTGGCGTAACCTGAATTATTGCTCGCCCCATAGCCATAGGTGGAGTTGCCGCTAAAAGTCATGTCGCCGTCGACGATATAGGTAACATTTACGCCCGACACCTGCGATATACCCCCGCTACCTTGGACTTTGATCTGTCCTTTTACCCAAACGGTGATGTAACCGCTCCCAGTGTAGGTAAAAGTGTTATTAGTTACAAAGTCGCCATTAATAATGACTAGTTGGGGCGAGCCGGCGCTCCCACTAACGGCGATCGAGCTTACCGAATTACCGCCACTCGTCGTCGGAAGGTTGCCGCCACTTGCGGTGAGAGTTGTGTAGCTGCCCGCGGTCGATGAAAGAGTGCCGGAATTCCAGGTATAACTGCCAGAAGTCCAGTTATAACTAGTGGTGGTTCCTTTCCAGGGATTTTGATACGTCCAGCTGTAGCTACCGCCTGACAATGTTGGATCCGAGGTCGAAGGAATTGTGATGTTATCCGGGGTCGATTTTTGTCCTGCCACCGCACTCGCCGTGTTTTGAGGAGTGCTCCCGCTGTAAACCATTCCACCGTAAACGTACGTTTGGTTGTTCTGTTCAAACTTCCCGTGGCTGAGATCCGTAGCCCCTTGCGCAACGAGGAGCGGATTACTGGCATCCCGGTAGGTTGAGCTCCATTGTCCATTCGGGGAGCTAAAAGAATCGGCCGTCCCTGATCCGCTCATTTCCAGCCAGTTGGCGAGGGTCATGCCCACGAAATTCCCGCCCTGCGGAAGAGGCTGCAAAATGACTTCGATTGTGCGCGTAGGACCGAGAGTAGGGTTACCGTTGCTAGTATCCTTTCGGCTTCGATTCATGACGATCGTATTTCGTAAATCGTTATCCCACTTGTTATTGGAAACACGCTTGTAGACTGAGTTCGATTGGAACGTAGCCTGGCCGGTTGATCGAATTCGGTACCACGTCCCATTGGAATCCGACAACCCACCGGCCGTATCAACCGTTACCCAAGCATTAACACTCGTTGTTCCCTCGGTGTTTGGGTAACTGATACCAAGTTTCGATGAAGGAAGGAGGTTGTAATGCGTCGAATTCGGAGCGCCTGATGGAGTCGCTGTCGACGCCGGCGTTGGCTCAATCGTGGGGAGAGCCGTTCCCGACTGAGACATCTGTACCCAATTGCTCCAGGCGTTCGCGCCACTCGTCCCGGTTTCATTTAACGCGCGCACGGCAGCGTCGACACCGGCTTCCGCGCCGGTTAACGCCTGCTGCCAGGCGGCTGTCTGCATCCCCGTGCCGGTGTTCTGCGTTGCTATGTAGAGGCTGGTAGCGGAAATCATTGCCAGAATCGTCATCGTCATTAGGGCGATGATTAAAACGCTTCCTTTGTCGTTGTCGGTGTGATCGGTTTTCATAAGAAGACTTAATGTCGAGCTGCTGCGTTTCGAAGAAAGGTCTTGCAGGCCACCGTAGTGGCTTTCTCATTTTGCACGAGCGAGTAGGCGCCGCCGGACTTAAAGTAGACGTTGCCTACTGTTGACGGGGTGGTTGCAGTAGTGTTGATCACATACCAGTCACCATTGGAGCCGACGCTGTTGTCTGGAGCGGTGTCGGGGTTGTTGAGTCCGCTTCGCCAGGTACTGCTCCCGGCATTGCGCGCAAATGTGGGGAAAAACATGATGTTGCAGCTCACCCAGTTGGTAAGATCAGCGTCGCTAACTGTGAAAGTCGCAACGTTTTTTGCTATCGGCGTGATTACGTCGGTTGTCGCCGTGACTACCTCACGCACAAAGTAGGCGATGTTACCGGATCCCGACGCCGAAGAATTATAGTAATTGACGTTATATTTGACCGTAATCGTGTTGCCGGTTCCGTAAGTGACGACGCCGGATGACAACGCTGGTGTATTAGGCGCAGCTGTGCTGTCTACCGCGCTGTAATATTGCGGCAGAGTCAGGACGAGTTGGTTCACGGATATGTTCGTACTACCGTTATTTACCGTGACAGTTCCGACACTGGCTGCAGTTGCGCGCCGGCAATCCATTGCAATGTAATCGAGGACCCGTAACTGGTTACCCTCAGCCGTAGAATAACCTTCCATTGCCGCGTAACTCTTTTGCAACGACACGCCGGCAGCTACGATGGCCGCCAGGATGAGCGTGCCACAACCCACACTCATCAACATCTCAATGAGAGTGAAGGCCATGCGTTTGCTTTTGATCGGAATCTTCATTGTGACAGATTTCCTTTTCCGAAAACTGACGAGAGTTCTCGGTTGCGTGTACGTCCGTTCGCGCTCGTCCATGACAGTCTGATGTCGACCTGGATTAGGTCGTAGGTAGTGGCAATGGTTGAATTGGATTGAGCGAGAGTGACCGTCGTAGAACCGCCGCTTCGCGTCCATTGGTTAGGCGTCGACCCGTCGCTGGGATACCCTGTGCCACCGGTCGACGCGGTCATATAACCGCTAATTGTCACCGTTTCGGTTAGGCTGGAGCCAAGCTGTGCTTCGGAAGTGGTCAAGGTCTGAAGAATGTCTGCGGCATCCATGGTCGATGGGTCGGTGGAACCCGTCGCAGCGGCATTGCTGGCGGCGTGAGTGTATGAAATCCCACGAAGCGCTTCCATTCGCTCCTGCAGCATCATTGAGGCGGCGGTCGATTCTCTTTGAGCTCTGAGAGAAAACAGCAACCATTTGTTTGTCGCGAAGGATGCCGTCGCGAAAATGACGGTGACCGCTACCGCGATCAGAACTTCGGCAAGGGTGAAACCGGAAGTCCGGTGTCTTAAATGGCAAGAAAGGCGCATTACGATCGAAAGATCGCGGCCTATAAAAGCAATAAATATGCCGATTTCTAGGCTAAGCCGGCGGGTGTCGCCTGATTCAAACCCTATCTAGAGCCAAATCTGCAGGACCAGGGAATCTTGTCGCGCGTCCGTGTCCGCCGCTGCGCTTTCAGCCTGCTTTAGCGGTACACCTATCGTTAGGTATAATTATTGCTGTTATGGAAACTCCAAGCATTCCTTATGCGCCTTTCGATTGACCAAGCCAATGAGGCCCAAGGATTTACACTCGTCGAGGTAGGCATGGCCATAGCAGTAGCCGTAATATTTGGTGTTGCAGCGTTTGCTACCAATGAGCGCCTTCTACTCATGCTGAAGTCGCAGCGAGAAACCGCGGCAGCCAGCATGATGCTTCAGGAGCAGATGGAGGCTTTCCGGTCCCTGACCTATGGCCAAATTGGTAGTACCACGGTATCGGCCCAACCCAGCCCATCGCCCGCGTCCGCTGCGGATATCGTTTATAATGGGACGGTTTCAGAAGCACAGGTCGGGGGAGGGGTTTCTGGCACCTTGCAAGAGACGGTTACGGTTAGCGGTTACATGGACAGCAGCGGAAACATGCCACCTACAACTGCGGCTCAAAATTCCTGGACCCGGAATGCGAGCTACCCGACCGGTACTCCCGCGGCTGGTAATAGCACCATTTCGATCACTAGTTACGACCTTCTAAAGGTGGACATCCAGCTCTCCTGGACCAGCGCTAATGGTCGGACCCGCAGCCGAGAAGTCGCTTCCATCTTCGGGAAAGGGAACAAAGGGATTGGCCAATGAAAGCCCGAGAGACGAAGAGGTGCGCCGGTTTTACCTTGGTGGAAATGCTTGTCAGCGTTGGCTGCGGCGCATTGATCCTCGCCGCCGTCGTTGCTGCCGGTGTTTCGTTGCAAAAAAGTTACGCCGCTATGGAAAGCTATTCGATGGCGGAAAGCAATCAGCTCCGAGTGTTGGATTACATTGCCATGGACTGCCGCCGGGCGAACAGCGCAACCGTCAATACCGCAACAGTCAACGGCGTGAGTGAACCTCAACTCGTAATTACCGTCCCAGCGTTTTACAGCAGTTCAACCAGCAGCAGTGCCACAGGTAATTCGCCTACGATCAGCAGCGGTTCCGCAAGTTACGGGACCGATATCGTCACCATAACCTACGAGCAGCAGGGCACCAGTTTCACCCGCGAAGTAAAAGTTACCGATTCCACCGGATCGACAGTCAGGAGCGATGTAACGACTGCGATCGCGACAAATGTGTCGTCATTTGACGTCAATTCGACTGATCTGACTACAACCGTTAGCTGCAAAATCATGTTTTTCCCGAACTTCCTGCACTACGCCGGGACGGGCACATGGCGAAGCGGGCAATATTCTCCCGATCAGGCGCCGGCCAACAGCCTGGGGGCCAACGGCGACTGGTACTGCATTAATAGCACGGCGAGCGACCAAACGACGGTTGGAGATGTGTATTGCAAATCAAGCGGAAGCTACTCAAAGGTTGAAAACGTAAAAGCAACCACGGTGGCCATCAACACATTCCTTCGAAACGCAATTGCTCGACACTAGGAATCTTATGAAAATCAAACTGTTCACTAAGGAACACGGAAGCGTTTTACTCGTTACCCTGCTCACGATTACGATCATGACATTGATCTGCGCCACGACTCTTTATATCGGAATTCAAAACACCAGCTCCGGAATGCAAACGGCGGGGTGGCAACAGTCGCTCATGGCGGCAGAGGCCGGGATTGATGCGGCAATTCGGGCCTTAAACAGCACCTCAGCATCGCGGGCCTGGACAAACTGGAGAACGGTCAGCTCGGCGTTGCCCACCTCCGGCGCAGGCTACTCCTACGAACCGGCCAGCGGTAGCGGCAGTGCTGCTTCTGGGTTGCCTTCCTCGAGTCAATACAACTATCTGCCTTCGACCAACCTGACGATCAATTCTTCGAGCACTGAAGGCGCGGCCAGCGTGACGGCGTGGACCACGATCGATACTGCCGGGGCTTCCAATCTGGTCTCAAGCGGTCAGCAATGGTATCGGATTCGTTCTACCGGGCAAACGGTTTACTCATCAGGATCGCCTCTGTTGAAGCGAGTTTCGAACAATCGACTCGACAACGATCTGCGCAATACCCTTGCGATGAATTTCAATCGCAAGGGTGGCACGACTAAGGGTCCGACCCGGACAATTGAAGTAATCGTCAACCCCCTCCCTGGTAACGCTGCCGGCCTTACTCTGAAGACCTGGTTGGTCATGAGTGGTTCAGGTACGGTGGACGCTTTCAATTCTCCGAACGGCGTATGGTCACAAGCGTACCGGGATACTAGCTACCCTTTAGTTGTTGCTGAGGGCAATACGAGCAACCAAGCCAAGTTTTCAAACAACAACCAAGCGTACGTGTATGGTGGCGTTGTTTATAGTGGAAACCCTCCCCAAAACACGAATACCTCAACCGTCCTAGGGCAGGTCTCCACACCCGACAATATAACCATTCCAACACCCTCAGATCCAACTCAGGTAAATTCCAGCAATATCAGTTGGACTTATCAGAATCCTTGGAACCCGACTTATTCCCCATGGGGCGATAGCAGTACGTCTCTCTCGGGCACCTGGACATCAAATGGTGGCGGCGCCAGCGGCACCTACCCGGCAACGGCTGGAACCTATGCCACGCTAACCGGCGGTGGAAGTCCGCCTGCGAACAATGGAGTTACCGTGACCTCCATTACCGCCAATGGTACTGCGGGGTCACCAGAGTTAATCATCATCAATGGCGACTTCAACCTTTCCGGCTCAAACTCACTCACGATTAATCCAACCACAGTTACTCAGAACGGCACTCAAGTCACCAGCCCCAGTAATAGTTATGTGATAATTTGGGTTAAAGGGAAATTTACGCTATCTGGACAGTCATCTGTTACCCAAGCCAATGGCACGCATGTGGCTTGGATTGTCGACGGTGATATCAACATCAGCGGCCAGACCTACTATAACAATCTAAGTAGCACCTCCGCGGTTACCTCATTTGTCGGAATCGGCAATCACGCTCTCAATTACTCCGGTCAAGATCAATTTACGGCCACGGTCAATGCGCCATCGTTCACCAATAACAGTATTAGTGGAGCAGGCGACGTCACCGGCGCCGTCCTTACCAATGATCTGAACATCAGTGGTAGTGGCAGCTTCCATTACGACGAATCACTAAGCCGCAACCAAACTCTCGGAGCGTATGCTTTTGCCAGTTGGTTCGAAGATAACTCCGATCCTTCGCACAACGCGCGCGACACGAGCGGCGCGCTTCATCCAATCATCTACTAGTCTTGGTCTTAATCCAAAAACGAAACGGTGGTGTTGGAAGCTCCTCTTTGTCTGGACTCACCCGCGCTAGGGTCTGGCCGAAGTGCAACTGTTCCCCCTAGAAGGGGATTTTTAAGGGGACGCGATGAGTCCCCTGAGGCGTGGCTCTCGGCTACGCACCTCGTAGGCCACGCAATCTATTGGGCCCAGACTGTGCTTAGAAAAGCGGGCATGGCGCGCTTCACCGGACTTTGTTGTTTTCTGCTGATGGTCGACTGTTTGGTTGCAACTGTTCTGCCATTTACGGGCAAGGAGTTGAGCTTGATGTTGCGGTCCGGTTACTCGAGCGAAGATGTGCTTCGCGAATTGGCGACGCGAAAGTTCGCGGACACGTTCGATTCGACGCTCGAGAAGGAGCTCGTGAAAGCCGGCGCAACTCAATCGCTCATCGACGCGTTGCGCAGCGGCGTTTATCAGGCATCAGAAACGCAAGTCGCTGCGTTGAAAACAAAGCAAGACGCGGGTGCTCAGGTTCGAAAAGTGAGTGAGGCGGCTCCGACTTCAACAAGCGCGGATCGAGCGGTTGCGTCGACGCACCCGATCGATACCCAAATCGGCGGCAGCATGTATGATCATTTCAAGGACGACCTGGTGTATTGGCACGATGGAACCCTGACGGTATTCGATGACGAGACATTGCAGAAGAAAAAGTTTTTCCTTCTGTTCTTCTCGGCGGTTTGGTCGCGCGATGGCCGGCAATTTACACCGCAACTGGTGGACTACTACAATCGCGTGGCCCCGCAGCATCCGGAATTCGAAATTATCTTCTTTAGTGCTGATCGTTCGGCGTATGCGATGGAGAATTACGTAAGCCAGACCAATATGCCATGGCCGCTGGTCGCCTACGACAAACTTGGAGGTAAAGCCGGCACACTGGCAAACAATTTAACTCATCAAATTCCACGCCTCCTTCTCGCGGAAGCAAGCGGGAAGGTCCTTTCGGACAGCGGTGAGAAGCAACCGAACTTCGGAAAGGTATTGGCTGACACCGATCGAATTCTTGCCGATAACAAGTGAAGTCGACCTAGGATCGCGCGCTGTTACAGATAAACGACCGCAGTGTTCGCGCGCCGAAAACGCATCCTATCAGAAAGAGAACAGGCAGCAGCCCCGACGGTTCCGGAAGGTTGGAGATCGCGCCGTAAGTGCCAACGTTATCGAGATAGAGTTGTCCGCCCGTGTCCGTAGCATTCCATCCATAAAACTTGAACGTCGCGAGCCTGACGGCCTAACTACGGACTCACCACCGGTACAGACGGAGTCGTTGGAATGATCGATGGTTCGTGATTGAAGTTGGAGGCGGTGTTTTCGGCCAAATGGACGTCTTGAGCGCTAAACCAATCAGCCGGGGCGTTACTAAACGCGCTGATTTCGGCAACAGTGAACGCATCATCCGATCTTTTCCGTTTCCAGCGCAGCACAACGTAGCGCGCGCTGCTCACCGACACGTTAACGGTTGCCATCCCGTGTTTGTCCGGAAGACTGACGACGGAAGCATCTGGTTTCGCGAATCGCAGATCAGACAAATTGGTTGGCAATTCACTAAGCAAATACACGCCGAGCTCCGCATCCTCCGCTTTGAAGACCGCGCCGACGCGATGCAGTTCCGTGCTCTTCACCAACTCGATAACCACGGTTGGCGATTGATCGGATTCGGAGAATTGGAAGGACGTCTGCAAATCGTTGTCTATCATCCGTTCGCTCGATGTTCGTGGCCCGGAACTGGTATAGGCAATTCGGGCGCGTGCTTGGGATTTCGCCCAGTCAAATTCGTGCACCTCGGTTCCGCGAACCGTTACGCGCGTGGCGATCGTGGTAGCGTCAGTGGTTTCGGGATTACTGGATGCATTTTGCGTCACGAAAGCCGAGGCGCTCAGGACAATAAGGCAGTGCAGTCGAGGCAGGAGAAGTCTCATCATCTGCCCTAAAAGCTTAGACCGGGCCACAAACTGCCCGACAATGATTTGTCGTTAGGCCTACTGGATTCGTCGCCAGGAATTCAAATTGGCGAGCGCCTTGTCGATCAATTTCTTTTCTTCCGGAAGCAGTACGGCCTGTTGGCCGGTGGCCAGGAAATCACGCGCTTTCTCGTCATGCACGGCAGCCAGACAAATGCCGTAGTAAGCGCTCACCGACGGATCGCGCAATTGCTCCGGTGTCAGAGAATTCATGACTTTGGCGGCGCCATTTGCATCGCCTTTAGTCAAAAGTGAATAGGCATAGGTGGCGACGTAAGCCGCGTTGGTTGGTTCTTTGTGATAAAGATCGGCCGCCATTTTTTGCGCCTCGTCTCGATCGGCATCCAGCAGCAGCGACACTTGGGCCAGGTTGTTTTGAACGTTGAGATCGTTCGGCGCGAGATCTTTCCAGCGGACGAGGGTGCGATAAAGCCCCTGAGTATTTCGGTTGCGGAGATAATACTGATACAACGTTTCGACGGCATCCCTCTGCTTTTCCGGATCGGTCGTGAGCGACCACAACAAGTCGACCATTTCCTTGTCCCAGTTCCACTCGTCAGTGACTCGGACAAGGGCGAGAGCGGAAGAGCTATGACTTTCGGCGTCCTTTACTGCGAGCGCCCATTCGTGCTCCGCGGCCGCCAACTTGTCTTGGGCGCGCAACGCTCGCGCGAGATACGCGTGTCGGATGAACTCACCTTCGCGCCAATTGGAATTCTTTGTCGTCTCTTCCAATTTGCGCCAATCTTTCAGCTGCGCATAAAGATCGGCTATCGCCAGCGGCAGCGGCCATTTAGTTAGCGTTTCAGGCGATATCCCTTTGAGGTAATCGAGCGCGACCAAGTTTAGTTTGCTGCGGCTCATCCATTGAAGCAAGGCGGCCAGATCGCCTGGATTTGAGCTGACACTCCTCTCGAGTTCGCTTAGGTAAGTCGTGAATTCGGGAGCGCCGACTTGATGCAGAAAATCCAGGTATATTAAGCGATCGCTGACGGTTGCTTCCGGATAGCTTTGAAGATCGCGCGCAAGACCAACGAGTTCCTCCCCAGTTGCGTGGCGCGCGATGCCATCAGCAATCAATGCTCGAGTTGCAGCAGCGCGTTGCTTTGGCTCCTCGCGCAGTCTGTTCAAGGTAGTTTTGCCCGCGGCGTGCCGATCTTGATTCGCGCTGTGTAACTGCAACGTCGCGAGTTGAAGCTGATAAGCGGTTTCGCTCGGAGCCAGTTGGACGGCCAATTCCCACTCTCGATTAGCGCTAGCATCGTCTTTCTTACCCTGTGCCAGGGCGCCAGCGACTGCATGGTAACCGGCCTGTTGTTTCCCTTGTTCGTTAATTCCGGACATCGCCTTTTCAGCGATTCCGATTTCGTCGAATTGCAATGCGCAGCGCGCCCAGGCCAGCGCATCGTCAACCGACTGCGGTTCCGCCTCCACCACTTTGTGGCGCCAGTCCAGCGCGGCGCGGTTTCCGGTTTTTTCGGCCAGTTCGGCCATAATACGTGATGCGGGTCCGCTCGATGGCTTGATTTGTAACACGGATCGCGCCGCCAGGCTTGCAGTTGCGTCGTCCCCATGTTGAATCGCAACAACGGCGCGCCGGACCAATCGTCTTTCCTGCCAGCGCGCGTAAAGATCGTGTCCGCCCCAGAAAATCAACACCAGGAGAACGATTCCAATCAGGATGCCGAAAAGGAGCTTTAAATAGACACGTTCGGTTCGTTGATGCGAAGTCTCCATTAGCTCGTCCGTTGGTTTCGAAACAAATGCAGCATTCCAAATAGAAGGACGATCGCGTTCAAGCAGTTGTTGTTCCCCAGGTATTTTGGTCGCTCCAGTTCGGCTCGCAAGTTGCTCGGGCTTCGCTACCCTTATGTTGCAGATGGAAGAGAGT
>Ga0210406_10002152_pt1 | contig 22904 bp, 15 predicted proteins | sample IncBWC30MmetaG_FD_155454 | JGI IMG/M metagenome (GOLD analysis project Ga0210406, IMG submission 155454) | Forest soil microbial communities from Barre Woods Harvard Forest LTER site, Petersham, Massachusetts, United States - Inc-BW-C-30-M | ecosystem: Environmental > Terrestrial > Soil >...
TGCCTTCGGAAGAGGCGTGGCCTTACGCGATGCGCGTGGTGTCGGACATTCTGGAGTCGAACGGATCGTCGTCCATGGCTACGGTTTGCGGGGCGTCGCTATCGCTGATGGATGCCGGGGTGCCGTTGAAGGCTCCGGTGGCGGGCGTTGCCATGGGATTGGTGAAAGAGGGCGAGCAGTATGCCATCCTGACTGACATTGCGGGGGCGGAAGATCATTACGGCGACATGGACTTTAAAGTCGCCGGCACTAAAGATGGCATTACGGCCCTGCAGATGGATATTAAAGTTGCCGGGATTACGTCGCAGATTATGCGGGAAGCGCTGGCGCAGGCTAAGCGCGGACGGCTGCACATTCTGGGGAAGATGGAAGAGATCATCTCCAGCGGACGGGAGAAGATTTCGGACTTCGCTCCGCGCTTCTACACGGTGCAGATCCCTGTCGACAAGATTCGCGATCTGATTGGGCCGGGCGGCAAGATGATTCGCAGCATCGTGGAACAGACCGGCGTCAAGATCGATGTGGAAGATTCCGGGTTGGTGAAGGTTGCCTCGAGCGATCAGGCATCGGCCGCGAAGGCGCTGCAGATCATTGGCGATCTGACGGCGACGGCGGAAGTAGGGAAGACCTATCTGGGGAAAGTCACGCGGCTGGCGGATTTCGGCGCGTTCGTGGAAATCATTCCTGGCACCGACGGGTTGCTGCACATCAGCGAAGTAGCGGAGCATCGCATTGGCGACATCCGCGACGAGTTGAAAGAAGGCGATCAGGTACTGGTGAAAGTGCTGGCGGTGGAAGGCAACCGCATCCGGCTGTCGCGCAAGGCGATTCTGAAAGAGCAGCGGGCGAAGATGGGCGGCGGCGTTGCAGAGGGTGCGCCCGCGGCGGCAGCGGCGGAGGGCGAGTTTGCTCCTGCGGGAGCGGCGACGGGCACGGTGGTGATTGAAGGCGGTGGCGATTTCCCCGACGAACCGGAAGGCGAACCCAACTTCAACCGCGACGGTGCGCCGCATGTAGCCAGCGGCGACCGGCCTCAGGGCGATCGTCCGCATGGTGGAGATCGTGGCGGGCGCGGTGGACGACCGGGCGGCGGCGGCCGGGATCGGGGACGCGGCGGGCGCGGCGGACGTCCCGGTGGCGGCGGGCGCGATCGCGGACGCGGCGGGCCTGGCGGGGGAAGACACTAAGAACCCCTTTGCCACGGATTTGCGCGGATTGACGCGGATACATATTGGGCCACGGCGCGAGTCGTGGCCTTTTTCGTTGAACTTTAGAAAGCTTTCTAGCGGAGCGACGGAGGCGAGTCCCTGTATTTTGCCCCCTCCCCGGTCAAGATCAAAAGCAAAGTCAAGAGCAGCGGACAGGAGTGTCCGCTCCACACGAGCAAAGTCCACACCAACCTCTACGCCAGGAATTTCTTTAGCGGGGTCCAGTAGTGAGATTCCCAGCCTGAGGAGAGGCTGTCGTATTCGCCTTCCGGGAAGCCGGTGTGGTCGAGGATGACTGTGACTTCAGAGGCTCGGGGTTTCAGTTCGAACTTTACCAGCGAGTAGACGCCGGGGTCCCAGTGGGTGGGGCGCCAGGCTTGCACTATGCGCTGGTTGGGGATTAGTTCGATGGTTCGTCCGACGATCATGCCTCCGAACATGGAGAATGCGCCGCCGGTTTTTGGGTCGATCTCGGCTGGCAGGCCGGTGCAGGCGGCGAACTGTTTGGAATCGAGGAGCACATCGTAGATGCGCTGAGGGCTGGCCTTGAAATCAACATCTTGATGAAGAGAAGTGCGCTTCTGGTTTGCTGCCTTGGCCGGTGCTTCTTTCGTGGATTGCTGCCGCGAGCTTGCCCAGACCTTGGAGGTTGCGGCCAGACCGCCGAAGGTGATGGCAATGCCGGAGATGGCTTGCCTGCGAGTGAGTGTGTTGACCAGCAAGGCCGAATTCTTTTTCCCGTTCATCTCCGTCCTCGATTCTGAGACCTTGATTCTGAACCGACCTGGCAGAAGAACACGAGTTTTGACTGTGATCAAGATATACTTTTGTAGCCACGGAATGGCCGGGATGGCGAAATTGGCAGACGCAGCGGACTTAAAAGCCGAGGCTGATATCTTGTACGTCTAAGTAAATAAAGGAGGTACTGGCGAGATTACAGACGCAGGGGATTTTAGGCAGGATTGATCTGTCATAAGTCGCAGTAACGACAGGGTCTACGTAGGGGTACTGCCCGACACAGCGGTTGAAAAGAAAGCCTTGAGTTGTAGACTACGAAACCCGATGTAGAACTGTTCAAAGTCGGCGAAACCTCAAATGGACATTCCGGAGCTAAAGCCGGGAGAAGACACCAGCCGGGAAGACCGCTTAAGACAAGAGGCAGTTAAAATTGACGCGAATGGATGAATCCTATGGTCGGTTTGCCTGGATCTATGACCTAGATGGAAATAAGATTGAGCTCTGCGGGTCGCCGCCCGCAAGGCCCTGTGGCATCTGTGCGCCGTTAATTCTTTGTTTTGCCATTTCAGCTTCCCTTCGAATCTCACTTCTCCGCCAGTCTTCGACCAGCGGCTGTGAACAATGGTGAATACCTCGTCTGTCCCCGCATTTCCGTGACATCCCCTTTTACACAGAACCCGTCATTGAAAACGAGCGTACTCTGACTTACAATCCACAAATTCCAAGGGGCCCCTATTTCTTTTCCTGGAGGAACACATGGGCCGAGAAGTTATTACAACAAAAGACCTAGAACTTGCGGATGCTCAAGTCAAGGCAGCCGGTGCAATCGCCGGAGCGCCGGCCAGAAGAAAACCTGACACTTATGCGGATCGGCTCGCAAAGTACGTTCCAGCAGAAGTCGTATCTGTCTACTTATTTGTTGACGGAACTTTGCGTCCGATCGGTGCATGGATCCCTCTGCAGGCGATGTTGTGGGGAATGTTCTTCCTGCTGATCGCACTGACGCCTTTCTACCTGCTGCGCGTGCAAAAGGTAAAGAAATGGAAGCAATGGGTTATTTCAGAAGCCTCCTTTGTCGTGTGGGTGTTTTCGATAGGGGGCCCCTTTGCGAATCTCGCATTCTATAAGAACCACGATGTCGGGCATGCTCTTGGCTCCGTTGCCGTTGCCTTAGCAACTTTCGTTTTCCCGATCTGGGGAGTGGAGAAGTAGCCCGAGGAGAGGAAGTGTCTATGTGTGACACTGTGGCCGGTGAGTTGATCATTTCTTTCGCAAAAGAGGATGAGGCTGCTCTCGCCTTAATAGAAGATATCCGCGCGGAAAAGATCGGACACGTCGCCTATATTGAAAGTTTGGAAGACAAGGTCCGCAGGATGGAGTTGATTGCAGACCCGGTAATAGACCACGAGTTTCATCGGGTGCGTGTCCCGTATGGCCAGGAACAGTGGAAGGTTACGTATCTTCAGTTTTTCTATAAAACCAAAATGCTGGGGTTCGGTGCAGAAACGGATGTCGATAGGTTTTTGGAGTTCCATAGCTATTCTGTTAATCAGTTTAATGTCGGGCCCAATTATCTTCTTAGCCTCGCTTCAAAAGTCTCGGCGTCCGATGTTCGGTCCACTGATTTTTCTTTTTCTGCTTGTCATGAAGAATACAAGAAAATGCTCGGTATGCCGTCCAAAGCTCCGGATATCCGTCGCGTCAGCATCATCGTGATGGACACCGGAATTGCGGACGACCTCAATCCGAACCGCAGTGGCAACCGCAACTTCGTCGATCCTGCAAGGAGCGGTATCGTGACGGATGACCACGGTCACGGGACCGTTATAGCCCGCATCATTGAAGAGATTGCTCCTGGCGTATCGCTCACGATTTATAAGGTTGCTGACGCCGATGGCAGAGCAAGCGAATGGGACCTGCTGGCTGCGCTTTCGACGTTTTCTTCGGCGCATGTCGTCAACATCAGTTTGGCCTATGGACTCGAAGATCGAAAATGCAAAACCTGCGGCCGTGAATCGCACTCCTCACGCTCGTTGGCGTTCGAAAGTCTGATCACTTCCTCCATCAAACAGGGCGGGCCGATCCTGGTTTCCGCTGCTGGAAATCTTGGCGACAACTGCCTTGCCTACCCCGCGCGCTTTGCACAATTGATTGCCGTGGGTTCGATCAATAGCCACTACGCACTTTCGCCGTTTAGCAATTACGGAGCTGAGGATCAGGAAGGCAAGGCGCATGAAAACCACTACGTGCTTCCTGGCGGCGATAATTCCTATGCCGCCCCGGAGTCGATCGGAGGATACGGCAAGAAGGATCAGCAATGGGGCACGTCGTTCGCTACGGCGTACGCTACAGGGATCGTGGCCAATCGTATCGCCAACGCTGGCATCACAACCTACGATCGCGAGGCGACGCTGGGCCTCTTGCGGAACTCGGCATTGACTAAGAGCCTGCAGAACTACTCCATCGAAAAGCACGGCTATGGACTGATGCAGATTTAATCAGGATCTATTTCGAGCACGCAGCTGGCCCACCCCAATCTTCACTCCGGCGCGACGTGCGTGGCCGCTCCGTCCTGTGCAGCTTTTGCAGGGCGCAACCGACGTTGCGGGTGGCTCATCTGTCCTGAGCTTGTCCAAGGGGTGGGGCGGCGATGTGTGCTACTTGATTCTGTTGTGGACACCTGATCTAAGCCACTTGGCGCCAGCATTTCCGACTCGCCGCGGCAGGCGACCGAAGCAGAGTCCACGACGCACCGCCGCGGAGTTGGAGCGGCGTGTGGTAGAACTGCGGCGGCGCTATCCGGACTGGGGCGCGCGCAAACTGCAGGGTGTTGCTGGCGCGCCAGCATGACCATTTGGGAGACGAAGGGATTAGATACAATCAGTGATCGTGTTGATCTAGAGCGAAAGGAGGCGACACTGAGATGAACTCGCCCCAGTGGAATCCACCGTCAGTCCTTTTCTCATCAATCTCCCTCGCAATCTCCAAAGCTATGGGAGAACCTCTTAGCCACTGAATTAGCATCACAGCTGTTAGAGCTGCGAGCCTCCAATCTAATCCTGGATCCTGCGGTGTTGCATTGAGCATTGTCTCGCATCGTTGCGCGATAGTAGCTAAGCGTGATAACACGTCCTTAAGAGGCCCGATGTAAACCGCGCGCCGGAGTATCTCAATGAGCTTAATAATAAGTTCATTCCTGAGTTCGAATGGCAGAATAGCGTGGGCGACGAGTTGTTCGTCCAAAACAGAAGAGATCTGTACCCAGTCTCCGGTTTGCAAAGCCAAACTGGCGATTCGGGCATAGTTGCGCAAGCCCTCTATACGACCAGAACGCGCGGTCAAGATCATAGACCTGCGATATCTCTCGATCGCGAGCGCCAAGTTACCCTCACCTTCGCTTACCGAACCCAGATCCAGCAGGAAGCCAGCCTGCTCAAAAACATCATTCCTTGCGACTGCCATCACGAGGCCATGCTCAGCCGCTTCTCGGGCCAATACCCATTCCTTCTTTTGTCGATAGGCCTGTGACAATAGGCCATGACTATGGAGAACGCGGTCTTCGTCCATGATGGATCTAGCAATGTCGCCGCCCTCCTTGGCCGAACTGACTACCGCATCTAATTCGAGACGTTGCAAGTGAATGCGAGCGACATCCAGAGTGAATTCAGCTTGCTCGGTCCGATTCTGGAGCTTCACTGATAGAGCAAGACCTTCTTTCGCATGCGCCAAAGCAGCGTCGAAATCGCCCTTTCGCCTCTCTAGCTGCCCTAACAATCCGGCTAGGCGCATACGCGCCTCGTGGTTGCCTCGTTCGTCCGCTTCGCGCTTGGCCCCCTCAGCTATTTCCCTCGCCTGGCTCCAATACCCCACCATCTTCAAAAGATTTGCGATGTTAAGGCGCGCGATCAGGTCGTCGTGGCCGTCAATCGGAGGAGCTTTGGCGCTAGCTTCAAGATCTCGGATCGCGCCCGAAATATCGCCTGCCTGGCGACGGATCTGCGCCCTGGCGTCGAAAAGAAGAGCTCGCTCGTCACGAGCAGCAGCATCCAGTGACCTGCAAAGTTCGTGAAGCGTGAAGCAGTGGGACGCGACGACCAATGCGTCTTCCTTCGAGACCCCGAACTGCAATAAATTCGATGCAAGCACGAGGAGTTGCTTGACGCGCAGTCGATAGTGCAATGGTGGCGCGATGTCCTTCAACTCCGAGCGGTTAAAAAAACTCTCCAGCTGTGAATAAGCGAAACGGAGTAGGGATGGATCGTGGTCTTTTGCTAAGGCGGGGCCATGCGATAGCAATGCGTTCAGGAAGCACTCTGCAGCATCCACAACGTTTTGCTTCCGCCGTTCCTCGCTTTCATTACCACTTGCCAGAAGTCGTGAGTCGGCCAAGCCTGCGTAGACGTATGCCATTCTGGTTTCATCGTCCAAGGGCACACGTCGAATAGCCATCGCGATCGGCGTCCCGTCAACCATGTCTTTCATCGCTCTTGCCGCTAGCACAGCGGCAGTTCCCGCGTTAACCGGCCAAAGTGTGCCGATGTATCCTCGTGCACCGACACGCACGAATTCTCGGCCGACACCAGTCCACGATAAACATGAGTTGTTAAAGATGATGGGATTGCTTGGAAATTCGACCCATTGAACAAGCATTTCATTCTTGACAGGGAGGTCGCCAAGAACTATCGAGTCGTCGCTTCCGTGGGTATTAAAGAAGACAAGCTCCAAGGGAAGTGCGGCTGCAAGTTTGAGGCCATGGAGACCGGATGCTGCTTTGCTGAAAACGAGGCAATGTGCCGAATGTCCATCCATCGACGCGACCACATCGCGAGTCTCGCTAGTGCGAAAAAAGCCCGGGTCGAAAATTGCCGCATATGTCGCTGTCGGACTGGACCGCTGAGATATCGATAAGTCCGTAGCTACAACGAGCGGTGCATCAAAAGCTACATGGCCGATAGCCTTGCAGGACCAATCGTATCCAGCCATGCGCACAAAATTGTATGGGACCCCGGCAGTGAACACTGTTATCGAACGCTCGCCGATTCTTGAGACGGTCTCGGAACTAAGATGGGCACTGACGGCCTGCTCGATATTATGGATCGCTTCTCTCCGCCAGTCGCCTAGGATGTACCTGCGAAAGAGATCCATTATTGAGACAGCCTTTATCCCTTCGGGAGGTGGGACGTCCTCAACTGTGGATATGGCGGCTTTGAGAATTGCGGCTTTTTCGTCGGGTAGAAGGTCGGGTGCAGTTCGTATTTCATCGATGTGGGCGGATACCAATCGAGAAGCCAACTTCGATTGTTGCTGGCTAATCCGAAAAGCTTCGATCGCGGACTTTATGCGATTCTCATCCGGAGGGTCGCAGACGAAAAGACTTAGGCCCTTATGATAGGCGTAAATGACGCCTGCTAGCGAAGATGCATTGTCGTTTGTCTCCACCAGAACGCATCCCGCTTTGTCAGCACCTGCTCGTCGCGAGTTTTCAGTTCTTGCTCGTGCCGCTGGCTCGCTGATTTGAAGCCGGACGTTGCGCTCGAATGCGTTGAGAAGACCCATCAAGATTGAGCCGACGTCGCACGAATCAGCCGATTCTGGTGTTCCAGTCTCTGCACTGTTTCTAAGAACACTCCACGCCAATTGGCTAAGCTCATCCACACTTTCGTAAGTGTAGTTAGTAGACTCCAGTTCTCGAGCATCAGGTCCACCGCGTGCGAGAAAAGTGATAACTTTGATGCCGGCCGGCAAGAGCGCCCGGTCCTTTAATTCCTCAGCCGTCGCTGCAGACTCGCCGACCCATTCATTCCTCGCCTTTACGTTGGGCCACAGCGTCAGATCATCCGCGCTCGGAGGGAATAGGATTACCGCCCGCTCGTAATGTAATGCTGTTAATAGCTCCGACCAGCGTCGGGCGTGCGTAAGCCATGAACGAGGCGCAGTTAACTGAGAATGTAGTTCATGGTGCCGTTTGATGGCCGCTCCGATTTCAGCCGCCTCCTTCTCCGTACCCAGAAATTCGAGGCCGACAACGTTCTTCATAGATTCCTGGCGCGCCTCCGTATATGCCTCATAGATGTCGTCGTATTCACGACGACTTAATGGAGGGGGCTCCAGCACGGAGAGCAAGGTCGTCCCAGAGCCGCCTATGCACGAAAGCACGATAGCCGCCTCCCTTAGCTGATTGGGTCGGCAGATCAGGGCCGTCTTATCGAGAGACAGAGCATTCGTCATAAGCTTCAAGAAAGGACCGCAGCGAAGATTGTGCGGACGGAGCAGCGTCAGTTTGGCCTGCAAAGTCGGTGTGTCCGCGAGAGACCTTTTTCTGGATAGTATTGACCAGCACGGGAGTCGAGACGCCAACGTAGATGGCCCCCCATTTGGTGGTTGCCGGTAAAGCTACCGCCAGGAGTCCTCCTACTGAGGCGAAAAGGATTGAGATAACCACGTAGAAGCTCGACCAATGAACGCGATTTCGTTTCAAGCGCAATGAATACAGCTGCACGATTTCCAGAGCCAACGCACCGGCCGCACCGAAGGAAAACACGAGGGTCGAGCTCATAGAATTCCTCGACTGCAGGAGTATATCGCGGGCACCGGTACAGTGCAGCAATGTCCGGCTGGCTCAGGTCGTGGAGTAGTCACGTTGGAAAACGTTGGATCAAGATCCCAGCTTGCACGCCCCAGTCAAGAAGACCGGATCCTGCGATAGCGGCAGAAAATCGGAAAGGCCACCCACCGGAGCCTTTTCCGGTCCGGACTGCCGTGTCGGATGGTGCAGCGAGTAGAAATGAGTGATCCTTTCTTGATTTAGACGTTTATACTGCCTGCGTGAGTATCGATGACATTTGTCTATCGACGGCGTTGGCGGCCGCTCGCCAAGCGAGTAATTTTATTGCTAAGCGATTCGGCAACCCTCAGTCGTGCCGCCTCAAAGAAGACATGTCTGCGGTCACAGAAACGGATGTTGATGTCGAACAGTTGATAAAACGAATCATTAAGGAACAGCATCCCTCATCCAAGGCTTGCGACCTTCTGCGTCCTTGGCTTCAAGTGCTGGATGTCCTAAATCTGAGAATGGGAGCAGGATGATGAGTCTACTCCACTCTGCTCGATTGCGGGCGCTAAAGGGCATTGCCGCGAGATCGCGGCAAAGTTGCGAGATCAGATGTCCCTCGCCTGAATGCAGCATTCACGGCGTGAGCAGTGCTGCTGGCGCCTTGCAGTCATTGATCTTCCCAAACATCTCAAAAGATATCGTCGAATGACCGGTTAGCGGCTTGGCTGGGTCGAGAGGTGTAATTCCCAAAAAATCGAGGAGGTCATCCGGAACGACGTCTCGAACGAGTGGCTGGTTCCTAGTATATGTAACATTGGGGAAATCAATTTTCCGCTTTATCCCCAGTAACTTTGTCAACTCAGCGAAGGCATCACGAGCGTGTTTATGTTCGTCCTGTCCGTTCTGTGGTTGTGGGGGGATGATGGCAAGTACGAGAATGTGCTCGGTTCCGTGGTCGATCGGCCGCGCTTTCCAGGGCTGCCCCTGACCGTCCATTTCCGGAGCGTCTCCTGCTTGGAAGTCGTACCGAAGTATTGTCAAGGTTGACAATCGAGAGGTTGAGGCGTCAGTCGCCCCAGTTGTTGGGTCCGACACCGTTATTGGGTCGGCGTTCAACGGTAGAATTTCACGCGGCGTGGGCAGTTTGACGGTAAGGTAAGGATTTTTCCTTGCTGTAGTTGAGAGCCCATACTTTGATCTGGAGAACGATAACATTCCGCCGTCTTGCACTGGCACGAGTATCTTCGTTGCCGCGGCGGATCGCAGCCCCTTCGTAAAGTCGTAGTCACCCTTTTCGAATGATCTCGGTTCAGCTCCTTCGCCGAACCCCAGAGGCTTGCTGTGGCCCTTCACATTCGGTATCCACAGAGTCAGACCGCTAGTATCCTGCACGAAGATGAATGGTCCGCCCACGATCAGATCTAGTGTCGGTGGGCCAGGAGCCGGCTTCGGCGCTTCTGTATGAGCCGTTTCAGAAGCGGAAGGTGAAGAAGGCGAAGTGCGACTCGTGCAACTGACGAGGAACAGACTCGTAGCGACTAGTGCGACAGAAAGCAAATTTCTCATACAATCTCCTCAATTTTCTATGAAGTACCAAAGGAACTGAATGCGGCCCAGTAGTACGGGCGATCGGTGCCCGGAGACCTTCTAATCTGAGCAGATGCGGATCTAACTGCTTGTGCGACCGTCTTGCGGCTTAACAAGGTTCTGTAGAACTCAGCCATAAAGGTAACGGTTGCTGCCGAATCCACGTTCCACCTACTCGCAACAACATGTGGGACTCCCGCCTCCAGAAATGCCAACGCCAAACTATTTGGGTTCTCCAGTCCTTTTCCGTTTCCGCTCTCTGTCATGCAAGCAGACAACACTGCCAATTGCAGTCGGGCTGGATGGAAGGAGAGAACACGTGACGCGTCCAAAACACCGGCATTATCGGTCATCATCAGCGTCGTGGTCGAACCTTTGGCCTGAGAATGTCCCGCAAAGTGAAACAACACCGCTCGGCCAAATTCGGTTTTGAGGTCTTGATTATCAATATCGTCGTTGGCGAAACGACGAACTTGATAAAACTTGCGACCGATCTCGTTCACTTCGTCAAGAACGTCCGGCAATGGCAAGAATTGGCCAGATCCGTTGTGCCCGCCCTTCGACGAGGCGAACAAAAGAACTGGATCCGTAGCGGAGATAAAAGACGACTCCCTCAAATGAGCGGCGTAGTAGATGCTCGGAATAGTGGTTATCGAAAAGCCGTCTCCTAAATAGCGACCGCGTTCGTCTATCAGTGCTTGTAGCGGGATATCAACGAATTCGCTGTCACCGTCGAAAATGAGCGTACGATCCGGCGACAGGCGCGCCGAGATGGGCGCCAGCAGTGAAGCAAACAAACCCTTGCTGACGGCCCTCAACAGCTCCATATTAGAATCAGGATCTGCGCACAACCGTCGAAACATCCGGGCCTGTAGAACGAGTTCGGGAGCCTGCGGCACCCAACTGAAGAAAATTCCCCGGTCATCAGCGACCCACACTGCAACCCGGCCGGACAATATCGCAAAGGAGATGAGGGTAGATTCATGAAGAGAGCCTATCAGTTCACTTCCAGCAGACAATTCAGGCAAGTCCGGGGCGGTGCGTGCATGCTGATGAAGCACAAAAATGTCCTCTGGAGAGCTTACGAAATTCGCTCTGTGCAGGCCTGGAACTGGTCTCGATGGAACATCCAGATACCATTCCCAAATCTGTAAAGCCGATAATGGCTCTCTTTTGTTCAGGTGGAACTCCACAAGATCCCGATATGCCTTACCGCTTAGCTGTCGCCACTCCAGCCGCTCCTTTTCCGATGCAAGAGAGGACAATTGGCTCTCAGCGAATGCTACAGCCCAGCGCAATGCCTCCTGTGCCTTCTCATCTTGCTCGGAACGCAACTGCAAATGACCAAGGGTTTCGTAGTAGTCCATCAGGAGGTAGTGATCCGAAATGTTGCGCATCTCTGAACTAGCGTTAGACAAATAAGAGAGGGCAGCACGCGGATTCTTCTCTTCGCTCGCAAGTTTTGCCAAGTCGATTTCAATGCCGGCACGATAATGTCTTGTCACCTCAGTTTGAGGAACGGACTCTAACAATTGAGTTGCTGTCACGAACTCTTGACGTGCCAGACCTGGAATGCCAGCGAGCATTGCCGCTTTAGCCAGTCTGTTGTGTTCGACCGCGCGCATCAGGTGATCGGGGTCGTCACCTAGCGAAATCAAAGCCTGCTGGATCAATATCACCTGCAAATACCATTGCCGCGAGTCTTCGGCGAAGGCGTCCATATTTGCATACAGGCTGTACATAGTCATCGGAGGACAATAGTTTTCCCAGCACTGATGTAGTCCCGCTGTCAAATTTGACCACGCTTCTGAGCTAGCTCCTTCGGACCAGGCGACGAGACCTTGCATCGTTACTGCTCGCATTTCGGAAATCGTATACCCCCACAAATGCGCGTTCACTATTGCAGAAGCCAATGCGGCTCGCGCGCCCCCGTAATTTCCTTCTGTGTTTTTGCAAATACCTTCCTCGATTTCTGACTGAACCTGAATCCATCGAAAATGATTGCGTCTCGTCGCCGCTACAAGAGGAACTGCCAATCGAGTGCATTCCGGTGCGTTGTTGGAAAAATGAAGCGCGAAGACAACCTCGAAAGTTGCGCGCGAAAGCCCTGCAATATTGTTCATTCGGCGAAAAAGGGCTTGAGAGGCGCGCGCATTTCTGAGCGCGGTCACATAGTCTGCGTTCGTGCTCGCCAAAATGGCGTCTCTCAAGGAATGAATAGCAGGAGCGAATTCCGGGCGTGATGTAGTTACCAAAAGCGCATTCAGCCAGCGGTCGCCTCGCCGCGAACTCGAGATTCTGGCAATCAGTCGTACGGCCCGTTGTGCCGCGCTTTTTGTGGCGCCTTCGCGTGGCTCGTCTGGCAAGGGATAAGCCTTCAGAAGCCATTCGCGGACGGCAAGACTTTGATATTCCTCTAGCCGTCGATCTATTCGCCTCCAGCTGCCTCGGGCCTTTTCGTTAACCTGTGTTAGCAGTTCATCAGGTTCTATCAGCTTATCGACTGAGCTCTTTTTATATGTCTCCTGACGCTGCATCATACGCTGAAGACGATCGGCTGCTTCTCTACTCCAAGGTCCTGACGGATCGAGGCGCAAGTAGCTTTTCCAGTCCTCAGCTGCCTGCGAAAATAAATAGAGATGTTCAAGAACAATTGCTCTGTTGAAAAGAGCAACCTTGTTCTTGGGATCTTTCTGCAGAGTTCGTCCAAGAAGATCGACTGCCAGGGTGTAATCTGCAGGCTTATCTTCGGTCAAACCTCGCAAGAAGTATGATGATGCCAAATTCATCTCAAGTTCGGGTGCGTCCGCGTGAACCTCGAGAGCTCGCTGAAAAGTCGTGATAGCTGACTCGTAGTTTCCGTCGAGAAGATCTGCTTGACCTTTGGCTTGGAGCCAGCCTGCATCATTTGGGTGCTTGCCCAGATTTTCGCTAATCAAGGCTTCGGCTTTCAGGAGAGCCTGCGATCGATCCATGCTCGATCCATTCGCGCTCCGCTCCAATCGCATGGGAGCGTAATCTGCCCCAGGAATTCGCATTTCCAAAGTTCTGTGCTCGGTGTACGCCTGTGCAAGCAACTGTTGGGCGGAAGGCGCGCTAAACGCGTGTAGTCCCAGCCAGACAGCTACCACCACGACCGCCAACCCCACTGCCGGAAGTCCGTACCGGTGCCACGACAACCATCCTTGCCACCTGGGGAGCATCTTTTCACGGAGATCTCGATCCAAACTTCTTTGCTTCAAAACCTCGGCCATCTTTTGTTGCCACCGAGGCTGGGAACTACCGAGACTGGCTAACCGGTACTCCTCGTCCGATGTGGCCTCATCCGAGAGGCTCTTGACGGCAGCCTTGAGTAGTGGCCCGCAGTACCCGCATTGCGCCGCGTGGTTCATGCGTTCTTTCGTTTCGTACTCTTCAAACAATCCTGCGGCAACTCTTACCCACTCACTCTCTTCCGAACAATTCGAACCCTTAGCTGCTTGGCCACTCATCACCCGCAGAGAAATTGCGTTTTGCGCGGACCTGTGCATCTGCACCTTCCGATCACAGTCCGGGCAAGACTCAACGTGGCGACGGATCTCCCGGAGTGCCTCTTCCGAAAGCCGCCTCGCTACAGAGACACCTAGAGCTTCCGACAAAACCAGTGCATCCAGTTCGTCGCTGTCAAGATGTCGATCTAATGGCCGTGTCAAAACCAGCTTCCTCTTCTAATACGATTCTGCAGGAAGGAATCCTTTTTCTCCCTGCGACTTCGAACCTAACTGGATCTGCATACCCACGATCCGTTCGCGCAACAGGCGAATCGTCCGGACAATCACGCTCTCCACACCCTTGTCCGACAAATCAATAGTCGGCAGGGCAGCAATGTCTTTCGCAGTCATCCCCTGTTGGTAGTAGAGCCAGAAGATTGTCCGATCTCGGTCTCGGTCTGGGCCTTCTAGGCAAGACTCAATACATTGATCAATCTGCTTGAATAAGACTTCTCGCTCCATCGCCTCTTGACCGCCGGGCTGACTTGGCGCGCCCTTCGGATCAGATTCCTCGGCGATCTGGCTAACCTCGCCCGAACCTCGCTTTTGGGAATGAAGGGACTTGAAATGATCATGTGCGACGTTCATCGCGGTCGTCTTTACATAACCGACGATCTTCTCGGGATGCTTAGCCGCAAATTCTAGAAGCTGGCGACACTTATTGCCGCAGAGCTTAAGGTAGGTGTCTTGGACTAGGTCGTCCATAACCTGCTGCGGAATCTCGCCCCATTGGTAAGCGGTCCTGATGATGGAAAGACTGATGGGCCGATAGAAGCGAGAGACAAATTCATCCCACGCTGCGCCGTCGTTGTCCGCGCAGGCCCTTATTAACTCTTGCCCCGACATGGACGAATGGCGTGACAACAAAATCCCACCGCATGAATGCGGGAATTCTACACGAAAAACAAACCATCTCCCATTTAATCGGGTTAGTCACTGAAGGGCTCTTGGGCTCTCTTCCAAGCAAAAAGGATTTCTCTCTACTTCGTCGTATTGGGTATTGAGAATCGACACTCGATCCTCTGATATCGCGACCCAAAGGAGCAACTTATGGATGGGACTGCCACGACAATCGCGCTTCGTCCGCGAGTTGTACAAAGCGCGATGCTAATCATTGTCTTAGTGTGCTGCGTAACGTGTTGCCTTGCGACTACGAGCCAACATGAGGCGTTTAGAAATGCGATTCCCTTCAGTGCAGATTCTCTTTCTAGCACTGTAAAGGGCCTCGATGCCGGCACCGCTAGCCTCGATAACCCACTCGCTGCGAGAGCCTTGATTAATGACATGAAACAGAATGAGTGTGATTGGCTGCCGAAGGTGGATGGCACTCACCCAGACACTTATGTTCTGATTCACCTCTTGCGATGGACGGATTCATCCACATCTGCAAAACCGGTAGTCCAAACTGATCACTGGTACCTGTATCGCGATGTCGCGGACAAAAAGTGGTCGCAAGAGGATTTTACGAGCCAGAAGCGGCTTCTGGGGGTAACAAAAGCATATGTCTTGATAGTGCACTTTAATGCCAAAAGCATGCTGTCGTCCGGCAATCCTGATTACCAGCCTGACTACGATCTAACCCTAACTAAAAAGACGCCTGCGAACGTTGCTCACCTTTATGCGTTGCTTCAGGCGTACACCGGTGGTGCTAGTGCCGGAGCGAGCAAAGTCGGGGCTGCCGCGAGAGCAGCCGCACCGGATGCGATTTGGTCCGGAGGCATTCTGAACATTCAATATCGTCCCTCCGATATCCTCATCAAGAGTTCCTTCACGGTAAAAGCAGGTGCCCAACCCTCGAAGCTGGCCGATGACATTACATTCGACAATGAGGGTCTTTACTACTGGGATGTCGGATTCGCGGTTCCAATAAGGAAAATTAGCGAGATTAAGCTCGACACAACATCTGGCACGGCAACTCCCGCAAGTATCAACAGCCAGAACGTATTTGCGATACTGAACGGTTACTTTCCTCCAATTGATGTCAAAGGTTCTGGATTTAGAGCGATCCCCCATCCAACAGCCGGCGTCGCATTCGCCAAACAGCCTCTCAGCAAGATTCTCGTAGGCGGTGCCTGGGGCCCACATGCCTCTGAACTGTATCTGGGAGCGATGTTCGTCAAACAACCGGAACTATCGGGAAACACTTCGTGCAGCCATCCGAGTGGCACCTCGTTGACCGGGAGTTCTCACTACTGTGCTCAATTCACTATCGGAATCAACCTATCCGTAAGTGCAATCGCTAAGCAGCTGGGGGCTCCGAAGTAGTTCGGTGCCGAAGAGTCTTCCGGTATGCCAGGACACATTTCATCTCATTGAGGAGAATCTATGACAGACGGACTGGGAGTACCTCCCCATCGTTCATGTGGAGCCTCAGAAGTTCATCATCGGCTGCTCGAGGATCAACGCTACCAGCAAAACAGAATCGCGATTGAGCGCTACAGCGCCCGCTTCATGTTGTGGGGGGCGAGAACTCGCCGCGTCGGAGCAGTAACGATCCCCACAGTGGTCCACGTGGTCTACTCAAATCTCACAGGTAACATTTCGGACGCACAGGTTCAGAGTCAGATTGACGCACTCAACCGCGACTATCGGGCGGCAAATTCTGACAAGGCCAACGTTCCCCCGGCGTGGGCCAACCTTGTGGCGGACGCACAAATTCAATTTGCGCTTGCCGCGACTGACCCAAATGGAAATGCCAGCAATGGGATAACGCGAACGCAAACAAACACGGTCTCGTTTACGACGGACGACAAAGTAAAAGCTACGGCTTCGGGAGGAACCGATCCGTGGCCATCAGACCGTTACCTGAACATTTGGGTATGCACCCTTGGGGGTGGATTGCTTGGCTATGCGCAATTTCCTGGCGGCCCCGCGGCGACTGACGGAGTCGTCATACTCTCCACAGCCTTTGGGACTGTGGGCACCGCCGCAGCACCCTTCAATTTGGGTCGGACCACGACTCACGAGGTAGGCCATTGGCTGAACCTCATCCATATTTGGGGCGATCGTCTGGATTGTAGCGGCACCGACCTGGTCGATGACACTCCTACGCAGCAGGCTCCGAACTACAACAAGCCCGTATTTCCGCACGTTACGTGCAATAACGGACCGAATGGTGACATGTTCATGAACTATATGGACTACGTTGACGACGACACAATGATCATGTTTACTCCGGGACAGGTCGCGCGGATGAGCGCTGCTCTTGACGGGCCAAGGTCCTCGATTGCCGGGAACGGCCAGGCCGGAGCTTTGAGGACCCTCGCCTACTAAGAAGGAAGGGGCACAACAGTGGCTGAAAAAGAAGTCCTAGCGGAACTCTTGAATCGTCGTTGGCTGCATTCACACGAAGAGGACACGGCAGGTGAAATGGTTTTTCGGCCTGCCAGCTATCCCTTCCCTCCATCAAGGGGGAGAACGGGATTTGAACTCCGTCCGGACGGAACTGCAGCCGTCCTTGGGCCAGCTCCGACTGACAAGCCGCTAGAACGCTCGGGCACTTGGAAAATCGACGATGCCAAGCGGTTGATTGTTCACGTGCCCGAACTTCAGCAAACGCAGTCGATGACAGTTGTTTCAAGTAATCCAGACCGACTCGTAGTTCGGAAATGAGAAGTTCGCTTGCGTTGCCGCTTATCTTCATGGGGTCGCGCGGAAGGAAACACAGATGCGAATATCGGTGATTATCACAGCTGCACTGTTGGTGAGTACCCCGAATCTAGCTCCGGCACAGGCCCGGCCTGCCTCTGGCGCGGAGCACGCTCCAGCTACCGCGAGCGCGAATGTGCCTCCCACTCCTCCAAGGCCCGAGCCTCCTAAACCTGAAAATCCTAAGACTGCGGGAACAAACTCGCAGATTCAGATCGTGTATCAGCCCTCGGATATAGTGACCGACGGCGGCGAAAAGGATGTAAAGACAACGTTTGCAATTCGTGCGCTCGCCAATGGCCTCAAAGGACCCCGCATTGTTTCCGGTAGCTTGCGCGACGACGACTCCTACGAGCAACTTCCCACTGACGCCTTCGATCTCGTTCGTGAGGATGGAAAGGGCGCCGATGCAGAAATTCCGACGAATGACCTCACGCGCTTATCGATCCATCTCAAGGACGATTGGCGCCGCTCAGGCAGATATTCCGGCAGCCTTTGGATCGGTGCTACTGGCGACTCAGGCGCACAGTCGGTCCCCCTTAAGGTTTATATCCGGCCGCAGTCGGTTTGGTTCCTAGGCTTTGCGGTCATTGCTGCTGGCGCCGGAATCTCCTGGTTCACACTGTTTTGGGTGAGTCGGCAGCGACAGTTGGCAGCTAACCAGATACTGATCGCGCGGCTGCAGACGGTCGTGGACGGGCTGACGCAAACGCTTCAAGGCATCGGTAAAGCGGGGGCCCCTGCCACTCCACAGAGCTTGGCTCATCTTGCTCGAATCAAGACCGACCGACTACCCCAACTTATGCATGACAAAGAACTCAGCGTGATCGCCGGGGTGAGCGTACTGCCGACCGATTCTCCTTCGGTAATTGACGAAGTCGAGGGCATGAACCGGATCGTACAGAACGGATTTGTGCAGCTATTTCAGCTTTGGAACGCTTCAGGAGCAAATCGTCCGAATCTGATTCCTCTTTTTCAACAGATGGACAATCTTGGCTCGATCGCTCAGCCATTGAATACACTTGACGCAAGTATTCAAACGATACTCGCCAAGTCCACGGTGCCTACAGCCCGTGCGTCGATCGGCGGGCAGTTTCCTCCACTTCCGTCTGAGGATTCAGTCGTACACCGCATCGTCACTACCACGTATCTGCTCGATCTTTTGTCGGTTGCAACAGTAGTTGTCGCGGGTATGTTTGTTCTCATTTGGAAAAATCCAGGCTTCGGTACGATCGGAAACTACATCGAGGCATTCCTGTGGGGACTGGGTCTGAAGCTTGGCAGCGACCTTACAAAGCTGGGTCCTGGCGACGTCAGGACGAGTTTTGGAATAAAAACGCCAGCACCGTAAGCTTGGAGAGCCACCGGACACTCCAGTTCAATGTTTGCGGCTACTCTGCCGATGAACACCTTGCGCCGAACAGCTCCATTCAGTTTCAGCTCTGCTCTTCAGAGGCTCACGTTCTCACAAATACGCTTTACTGGCCTCCCGTTCCAATCAGGGAAAGGAAATCGGCTATCCGCCTCGTTTGTGTAAGAGAACGGGCGGTCAAGAGAACTGCACCCTTGCACCGGCCCGGTGATGTTGTTGTCATCTGAGGCCTTGCGGCGAGGAGGTACACTATGTCGTTCGTTAGAGCATCGTTTCCTCTCCATCTACAGTGGGAAAAGCGCACTCGGGCCGTTATCCCGATTCTGCCGATTTTTTGGGGTGCGGCCCAGCTTCGGATTTTTTCTACCCTAGGACGATATCGGTTGCCCCAGCTTTCCAACAGAAGGAAAGCTGGGGCAGCCTCAGTTAGCGTGTTGACGGCAAAGCTGGGCCAGCCCGCCCCCATGCCATGGGCTTCGTTGATCAAGAGAATCGCGCGTAAATGTCGAAGCCTGCAGTGAGTGAGCCTAATACTGCGGCTCGGGAACAATACCCACACGCGCTAACTTAGGCTATTCGCGTTGATCTGCTTACAACCTTGTCGGACGCTCATCTACCAACTTCGATGAGTTTGAAAGGCCGCGCAGAGGTGCTATTGACATCGGCAGGAGCCTCACTTAAGGTATCGCCCGTCAGCGAGTTGGTCATTTGAGAAGCCAACTTCTCGGTGTGAGGGGGCCTCTCGCTGTCTTCCCGCGGAACATTTTGTGAGTTTTGTGCAGGTATCACGGAAAGGCACCACGGAAAGGTGTGTTCCGATCGCTCTCCTTTGTCAATTGAAAAATGGAGAACCTAGCCACACACGAAAGTCATTTCATGACGCTGCGACCTAGCGTTAGATAAGCCGAGGACTCCACAATGAAAAAGCAATCGCCGACAAATTCCTCACTCCGTTGGTGGTTTCGATCCAGAGAATCCGAAGACGAACTTAGTTCGCTGAGCTACTGGTTGCTTGCCTTCATCGCCGGCTCGTTTGGCTTTGTTTTACTAAGCTTCATTTGGCCGAAGGCGGTCACGTATTATACAGACGCGGAATATAAGGACTGGATTGCCTCCCCACGGCCCCGCGCTCTGTTGGCGGCTGCAGAGGGCGACAGTGTGTTTAGGAAGAAACTTGACGACCTCATTGCCGCAATCGAACACGAAAACCTTGGTCAGAATCCAAACCAAATTCCGCTCGCTCCAGCGGTACTCGGTAATCCCTGCGACGCGAAGATTTCTGCTTCATTAGGCATTACAGCCCAGCCTGATCGATCATTTGGGGAGGTTTCAGTTTATCCTGCCTGCGTTACCTTCACGAAAGATAAGAGCAAGCAGCTCTCGAAAGAAGATCAAGAACACGAGGATGCAGTTTTTCGTAACTTCGCTGCATACGTTGTCACCGAGTTTCAAAAGCAGCCTAAACAAGATGGCGATTCTAGCCACACAGAGCGCCCATTAGCCAGGGCAATGGGATTATCGGACAACATGGCGGGATCGTCTTTCGATGTCCCATGGATTTACGTTGCGAGTCATAACGGATCCATCGCAGTGTTCCCAGGAACTACCGTTATCTCCGATCCTAGCTGGAAGACTTCCTCCCGTCCGTGGTGGCAGGAAACCTTCGGTGGTCAGCTCCACCTAGCATCGGATGGGCCTGGACAGATCGGCGATCGCTTAACCGTGACCTATCTGGACGTTTTAACAAACACTCCTATTCTTGTGAGAACGTACCTCCGGAAATTCCACTCAGGGGAATTTGTGGCGGCAATAGACCTCTATCACCGAGATGATCAGCCCCTGAGGGCCTTGTCCGTTCTCGGGGTTGATTTGACAAAACCGCCGTGGCAGCTAAGATTCGGCATTGCTTTGGCTGCTTCCCTGGTCGTGTTCACTTTGGTTCGCTGGACCGCATCTGCACCTCAGCAGAAATTTGTCTTTGAACTTCATCGATCGGTCTACGGGGATGTGACTGCCGAAAAGATTCTTGATCTCTTGGACGAGGAAGCGACCAAATCCGTAACGGGCTGGAAGCTGATCTTTGGTAGAGAGGGACTAGGAACAATCTCAAAGGAATCTGAACACGAGCGACGGGATGCTGATTCAGGAAACATGCGACTATCGATATCGGACAATGTTCGTGGCTTTGAGAAATGGTTGGTATCACATCAAAGTTATAGATCGTGGCGCCTATTGTGGCGCTTTGCGAGTGTCTCGAAGAGACGTCTCGGGGAGGTTGAATTGACGTATGGCGGCGCGATTTTGCCGAAATCTGAATGGCGTCCTGGCTCTTTCAGAAAGGATCTCTTCTTGAAACGCGACGAAAAGTATTATGAGAATCGTCTGCTGGAAGTCCTTCGTGAGAACGCCGACGCGTGCAAAGACAGACTCGAAGTACCGTCGACAAAGGAAGAGCTGGAGAATTTTGCCACGGTGGCTGAGATACCGGAATGGGTACGAGTGGCAATCGGGGAACCGCAGCAACTGTCGGCCATTCGGCAGCGTCGTGCATACTTGAGCATGGATGATGCAAAGCTTGGCGAAATTTATGACAGAGCTAGCAACGTTAGGGCTGTCATTTTGCTGAGTTACTTCGAACGCCTATTTCATCGGCATCAAGCTGATTTCTTGATCAAAGGCAAGACAATCACTCGCCTCGTCTGCTTCCCGGATGAGACCACCCAACTCAATATCGGCGAAGGGTCACACGAGAGATATGATGAACTACAGTCGTCGTCTCGCACGCTGAGGCGCGTCAACTCTACGATAGACGAAGCTGACAGTCCGAAACCCCCCTATGACTTTGCCATAATCGAAACAGGACCGAGCGACGATAAGTGGGTGATCGTCACGCGTTCTGTTTCTGAAACGAGACTTATCGAGCGGGAGTCATCAAGAGAGGGACCAACCACGTACCGGGCAGACTGCTATATCTCTTGGCGACCATCTGATGTGAAGTTCTACGATGCAAAGTTCGCCGAACTCAACGGTAAATCCATCGCTATGCCCCCAACGGTTGCTCAGACACACCGGCAGAGAGCCTAGCAGTGTGCGTGTATGTCCTCCACGCAAGGTTGGGTTGGTTTGGCGCGAAACGGGCGCAGTCCGAAACGCCCTTGCGGGAATCTGAGGACAGACGGGACGTTCCCCGACGTATTTTTCTTTGGGTTAGCTGTCATGACGGTATCGTCTGACCTTGTTCCGTCATCTCGATGTGTCCCTGCAGCATTTTGCAGAAGGCGGGAATGATCACGTACACACGAGGAAATGTGACAATCGTGGACAAGCCGAAGCTTGCGGCAGCCGCTTGCGACTGCTACCAAATAATCCAAGATCAGAGGAGCAACTGGCAAGCGGAGACACGGTAATGAGGTCGGGCTATTCGGAACTTCAAGCTGGGTCAAGCCAGAGGCCTACGATTGAAGGCAGGCCCTCTCCACAGCTAGACGGCCAAACGGAAATCAATCAGTTGAAGCATTTTATGCAATGTTGGTAGCAGCATGGCGACAGGTGATTCGGTTCCCACCTGGCCTTCCCACGCGCCTCCGACAACTTCGCCGTCGCAATCAGCGCGCGGACGCCCCAGACGAATACACTTCGATATGTGCGCGTTCTCATCTCTTGTAGCGGCCGGAGGGAACGTTCTTGATGGGTGGGACCCCAAGACGGTAGAGATCATTCCTGACCTATTCATTGGCACGCCACGATGTTAAGCTCGCGTTGAGGACCTGATATGGCTCTCATTAGATCGAGACTCGGACGCTTGGTGACAGCTATCGTGTCGGCTTGTAGAAATTCTGCTGCTTGCCGGGGGTCGTAGTAGTCGGTTCAAGGTTGTAGCAGCCGTGGGACGAACGGTACTTCAGAAGCTTTCTTTGGGCCGCAAGGCCCCGTTAAGTAAGGCCAGTTCGTGACCGTGATCTTCCTGCGGTCATCCTCGACATCTGCCTGGGACTTCTCTCCGCAACATCCCAAGACCGCGACAGCCAAGAAAAATGCCAAGAAACCGACACATTTACTTACACACTTTCACATTTCCCGCGTTAGGCTACAACGGCATAGACGAGTACAATACGCTTGTAATCAGTCATTTATAGACATTGCCGGGATGGCGAAATTGGCAGACGCAGCGGACTTAAAATCCGCAGGTCCGAAAGGACTGTGGGAGTTCGATTCTCCCTCCCGGCACCAGTCAACCCATTCGAGGACAGCTAGTTAGCTGGAGGAGT
>Ga0210406_10002153_pt1 | contig 22904 bp, 24 predicted proteins | sample IncBWC30MmetaG_FD_155454 | JGI IMG/M metagenome (GOLD analysis project Ga0210406, IMG submission 155454) | Forest soil microbial communities from Barre Woods Harvard Forest LTER site, Petersham, Massachusetts, United States - Inc-BW-C-30-M | ecosystem: Environmental > Terrestrial > Soil >...
AGGCCCGTCGGGTGGGGGCAAGACGTCTTTGGTGAAATTGCTGGTCGGCCTCTACCGGCCAAAGAGTGGCCATATCTTTTATAACGGAACGTCGGAAGATCAGGTGGCAATTGAAGATTTGCGTGAACGAATTGGATTCGTGACGCAGGACACGCAGCTGTTTTCCGGATCGATTCGCGAGAACCTGCAATTCGCGCGCCCGGACGCCACGGACGAAGAATGCCTGGAAGTCTTACGCCAAGCCGCTGTCGAAGGCTTGCTCCTGACAGCCAACCACGGGCTCGACTCGAAGATTGGCGAAGGCGGGGTGAAGGTTTCGGGAGGAGAAAAGCAGCGGCTCTCGATCGCGCGTGCTCTTCTGCGCCGGCCGCAATTGCTGGTGTTCGACGAAGCGACGTCATCGCTTGATTCTTTGACGGAGGAAGAAATCAGCGAGACCATTCGAGATGTCGCCGTGAGCCGAGACGCGATCACGATATTGATCGCCCACCGGCTCTCTACCATCCTGCACGCGGATTGCATTTACGTATTGGAACGGGGGCGAATTGTAGAGAGCGGCCGTCACGAAGATCTGCTCGCGAGCGAAGGTCTCTATAGCGCGATGTGGCGGCAACAGGTGGGGGAGGGCCGAGAGAAGTTGCTCAACACTGCGTGACCGACGGAACGGCCGAAGATGCTGGTTTGACGTTTCCTGCAAACCTCTTAGGCGCAACACCGCAACCAACTCCGGCGTATCTCAGCCAATTTTTGGTGCACTCTTGGTGCACTCTAGCTTGCAAATGGGATCATTCAGTGCAAATGACAGCGTGTCAAGTCATTCAAAACAGATGAAACGTGGTGAGTACGAACAGGGCAGGTAGATTTAGCAAACCGCCGCCAGTTTTCAACAATGCCGTGGACGATCACCAAAACAATCAGCGTCTCGGAGCCGGTTTGGTGATTCGCTTCAAGGTGATTCTGGCAGCGCAAGGAGAATATCTCACCGCGCTGGGAGTCGTTACGCTGTTGGTGCAGTGAAGTCAGTTAAGTGTGGGTTGGATTGTGGGTTCAGGTTTTGGGACAACTCCCGTTAACCTACTGAAAAGAAATGGTGGGCCGGGGGTGGGCTTGAGCCAGCCACCTCGCCCTTTATCAGGGCAGCGTGATTAGGTCTTACAACAACCTACAAAACCGCGGGGACTGCCAAAAGACGCAGAAGTCCGACAATGCATCGCAATATGTGGGTTGGATTGTGGATCGGAAAAGGTTCACGAATACTGCGGAAACCCACACTCATTTCCGAAAACCTCGTTGGCCCGTGAGGAGCATTCCGAGGGGCGGGTTGGCAAACCGCCGACCCTGGATGGTCTCCGAAGAGTGCTCAGCGATGGTTAGAGTCATGTACTCAAACCGTCTGCATCATGTGTGATCTGACTGCTTTCGCGGACTTTCATTGGGTTCGAGATGAATTCAGGAAGGAGTTGGCAACAATCGCGAGCGGCTGTCCCAAAAGTGAGCCAAAACGATCTACAGGCCAGTACGCTAAGACTGCTCGGCCATCAATCAAACGCCTAGCGACAGTGCCGAAAACTCTTGAATCATTCGAGCTGTTGCGGTGATCGCCCAAGACAAAATAACTATCGCGGCGGGGGAACGCCTGTCCGTCCGCGCCGTCAAGGCCGCGGGGTGGGCGTTCATCGGAGCGAAGCGCAGAGGCTTGACGGAAGAAGCGGACGGATCAGCCGAAGGGTTCAGCCAGGAAGGGCAGGGAATCAGAAGTTGCGGAGCTTTGCGCAGGTTGACTGCGATCAGGTGATTGAGAGATGGTATCGTTTTTGGGATAATTGCGTTTTGCATCGCATAGAGCGGTTCTTGAAAATCAGAGTCACATTATGATTGCGAAAACACTCATATATGGTGTATTCTGCTAATGAACCTCCAGGAGAGAATCGCCCGATACTTGGAGCGGAACTTCCGCGAGGATCAGGCTCATATCCTTGTTCTTATGGAGGAGGCCGCGATCGCGCTATTTTCCGCCCTGCCCGAGCATTTCGTCTTGATTGGAGGAGCGACGCTCGTCCTGTTTCACAACAGCCCGCGGCTCTCCAAAGACCTGGATCTGCTGGCGGGCGACGAGGCACTCCCTAGAGCGGAGGAACTCGAAAAGGCGTTGCGCGTACGACTCGGCGAAGTGGCCGGGATTCTCGGCATCGGCCCGGTGGCCTTTGAACGGGAAAGTGTGAGTGAAAATTTTCTTCGGTTATGGATTGTGAGACCAGGAAAGCAGAGACTCTTTACCGTTGATCTGACTCGCATGGGTGGGCCGGTGCTGTCCCGGGAGGTCGTCGAGGAAGAGATCGCGGAAGAGGGGAGAACAGCGCGCATTCCAACTGCTTCGCGGGACTATCTGTTGCTGCAGAAAGCGGAGTCGTTCGTGTCACGAAGGATCATGAAATCCAGAGACGCGTTCGACATCCGTTTGTTGCTGGCGCAAGGAGCGAAACTCGACGAGGTGCTGAAGGGTCATTTGCACGACGCTCTCTTGTGGCGCGAAATGAAGGGTGAGGAGATCGGGGAGCGGATCGAAAAACTGGATGCGAAACTGTGCCGGGCGGAGCTCAAACCGGTCTTGCCCGACGAGGTATACGCTGAACTCGAACGCGAAGAGTTTGAAAGTCTGCGAGCGGCGGTGAGAAGCGTGTTTGCGGCCTGGCTTTAGGAGGATAGAGACGTCTTGGACTGGGCAGCGACACTCCGGAAAGAATCTCTGCGGTCGTCGATTCTGCGATCGGACGAACTGGCGCGTCGCTACGGCATAGCCGAAGGCGCGGTCGGAAACGCACTGCGTAGACAGGAACGGCGGGGGCTCGTCGAGCACGTTTCGCGCAGGGTTTACGTGAACAAGCTGGCACACGACTTTTCTCCCCGCGAACTCGTAGGTATCCTGCGACCGAATGCGTACATTTCCCTGGAATCGGCGCTTGCGGAGTGGGGAATTTCGACACAAAGCCCCGCTGCTTTGACGTGCGTGACGACAGGCTTTCCACGAAAGTTCCGCAGCGCGTCGGTTCGTATCGTCTATCGGCACATCAGCAAGAATCTGTTTTGGGGCTTTGAGGAAAAGCGCACGCGGCGCGGGTCGTACAAAATCGCGGAGCCGGAAAAAGCGCTGCTGGATTGGGTCTACCTGCAACGCCAGGAAGGATTGCCGGTGGCGCTCGACGAGCTGAGCCTGAAGCCGATCGACAAAAAGAAGCTGCAGAAATACGCGTTGAGATACCCGAATTCCGTTCAGCGAACGGTGCGGGAGCTGCCGTAAGCGGTAGCGTCTCAGGGGGATCGAACCCGAACCGCAGGGAGCTGAAGAAGGGAAGTAGGCAAGCACTCCACGACCCGGATCACTGACAATCTGCTCAGTGCGGCTCGGGCCTGCTCCAAGTGTGGAATTGAGAATGTTCCTTCGCTTTGCGCATCTGATACCACCAAAAAAAACGAGCGCCTAAAGTTGCTGGAGGGAAGAGGAAGCTGCTTAGCGCACTGTGTCACGTGACACGTCGCTGCACAAGGGTACCTTCAGTCCCTAACTCGACGGATTCGAAAGAGCCGATCACGCACGCGTGCGCGTGACGCTTCCTGTGCATCGAAACGATGTTCGAGTCGCGAGAGCTTAGGAACCTGTGGGATCAGATGCAAGAACTCAAACACATCTACTGGACCTGGATTCATAGACCTTCCACTTGAAGTTAATTCTCGTTTAGTTCAGTTCAGGGCTCATCGCGACCTCCAAGGAAGTCATATTGGAGGTCATATTGTTTATTTCTATAACGTCTAGGCGAGCGAACGTGAGGTCGGCGGCGCTAGCGTTTGGGAGGACAGCGATGAGGAGATGGGACCGGTTACTGGACTCGTATATCGAAGAGTACCGCGCCAGGGGAGTCAGTCCGCAGTCGGTGGCCTACACAGAGGCACGACTGCATCGGTGGGGGCGGTGGCTTAAGGGGCGTCGTCCACGTGTTGGGATTGAGCGCATCGATGCCGAGATGATCACGCGCTACATGGCCAACTGCTCGAGTTTTCGCGCCAAGGCGACGGTGTACGCGACACTGAGTTCGATGCGCAGCTTCGGTGACTACCTGGTGCGCCAGGGTCTGTGGAAGATCAACCCGCTGCGCTGGATGAAAGGTCCGAAGGTCACTCCGTACTCTCGCCTGCCGAAACGGATCGATCACGCCCACATGGAAGCGATGTGGCGCGAAGCGGCGAACCGCCACGGTGCATACACTTCGCATTTATGGGTAACGGTGCTGGCGATGCTTTACGGCACCGGTCTTCGCCGTGGCGAACTGGAGCGGCTGAACCTCGATGCGTTTGATCGCACGGAAGGAACCTTGCGCATCGATGGCCGCAAGACGGGACACGAACGCTGTGTGCCACTGCCTGAGATGGTGCTGCGGTGTCTCGAAGCGTATCTGCCACTTCGCCACAACCAACTGGAAGAAGCGGGATTCTGCGGCGAGTGCGCGCTGTTGGTGAGCCGCAGTGGCAAGCGTCTCACGGGCGGTGCCATCAGCAACGGTATCCACGCGATCTCTCACCGTGCGCAAGTGCCCATCCATAGCCTGCATCAGTTTCGGCATAGCTGTGCGTCCGATCTGCTGGAGTCTGGCGTGCACCTGGCCCAGGTGCAACGCATCCTGGGACATTGCGGCATCGGGACCACGGTGCGCTATGTGCACATCGCCGATCCTCAGCGCCGTGCCGCGATGACGCTCCATCCCATCAACGATTGGCTGCCACAACTGAGGGTGAGCGCATGAAGAAAGCGAATACAACCACGATGGACCCATTGATCGAGGGCTACTTCAGCTACCTCGATAAAGTTGGACGCAAGACGCCGCGCACGATTGTGGACGTGCGTTGCACGCTGCGCCGCGCGATTGCCCGGCTGGAACAAGTGCGTCCCGGTGTCGAGTTGTGGCACCTCAAGCTGGAAGATTATTTGCATTGGCTGGAGGCCGAGCGGCAGTGCGGTTCGACCGAAAGCAGCCTGGCGAAGTATCTCAGCCACGTGCGGGGGCTGCTGGAATACGCCTGGCGTAGTGGCCGCGCCACGCGCAACGTGCTCGATGGATTTAGTTTGCAGCATACCCAACGACGCACGGTGCCCAAGTCGCTCAACTTCGATGAAGCCGAGCGGTTGGTGCAAGCCACAACCGCGCCCGGGCCCACGTCGCGGCGTGATCGCCTGATCATTTTGCTGCTCTATGGTTGTGGGCTGCGTACCAACGAGTTGTGCGCGCTGGACGTCGCACACGTCAACCGTGAGCGTCGTGAGCTTGTGGTCCTAAAGGCGAAAGGCGATCGACCACGCGCGATTCCGATCCCGGAAGCACTCTACACAGAGTTGCTCGCATATCTGCTGGAGCACGGAAAACGCGGCCCCTTGTTTCGAACCAGCACCCGTAAACGGCGGCTGCGAGTTAACGACGTGTGCGAGATTGTGACCGCGGCGGCGACGCGCGCTGGTCTGCGCGCCGGCGTCACGCCCCGCACGCTGCGGCACAGTTTCGCGACGCACTTGATGGATCGTGGCGTCGATCTCGCCATTATTGCCTCGCTGATGGGGCATCGCAGTCCGCAAGAGACCGGTGTTTACCTGCATGTCCTGCCCGAGCGGCCGCAAGCCGCCGTTCGTACCTTGCCGATCGGAGAACGCGCAGGAATGGTCATTTTGGATCGAACTCTACATTCGCACCCACTGCGTTGCGCGTGGTTTACGTCCGCTCACACTCGCCGCCTATGAAGACGCACTGAAACAGTTTCATGAGTGGGTGCGCGTCACGCGGGCGGATATCCCACCCGATCAGGTAACTGCCCGCGATGTGCTCGCCTATCTGCAGCATTTGCGCGATGTGCGCGGTAACGGAGCTTCTTCCGTGAACCGCGCCGTTGTTGTTCTGCGGCGATTTTATTGCGCGATAGTTGCCATGGGATATCTCGATCACACCGCCAACCCACTTATCGGCTTCCCGTCGATCAAAGCGGTGCCGCGCAAGCTTCCTGTTGCACTTTCTTCTGAACAGGTCAGCCGTTTATTAGCTGAGCCTGAAGTTGACACGGTGATCGGTCTGCGCGATCGGGCGCTGCCTTAAATGCACCGATGGGCCTGTGGGGAGAACGCCCCATGTTTCGAGCTGACGGTAGCCACTATCTTGAACCAGAGAACGGTAAAGTTGTCGAGGACTTTGCCCTTTGGAAACTTGAGGCTAACCAGAAATACCTCCTCCAGCGTGCCAATGTTGGACCCGATCCCGTCTTCAAAATGTTCATTTCGGCGAATACGCCAGTCGAAGCGCTGGAACGTACCTATACGCATTTCGATGAAAGTGCAGGAGATGTTGGGGGCGTTCCTTACTTTGGAGATTATATTAACTTTGTTTGCGACTGGATCCCAGATCTACGCTGGGTTCTAATCCCACTCGACGGACACGTTGGGTGGAGCATCTTTGCTACGGCTGTAGACGAATCGGCGCTTGTTGCCAAGGTGAGAGCGGAATTAAGGCGGAGCCAAATTCCCCTTGCGAATCTCGTGAAGGGTGTTGGCCGCTTAGCCTGGGTCGATGAACCATACGAGAAGTAGAATCGAGAGCAGTCGCTTTTCTCTCCTAGGGCTACCCTACGTGGTCAGGGGAGAGCGTCCGCAGAGCCATGCCTACGGCATGGGGAGTGGGTGTGACACGTCACCCCTACTCCCGGCGCAGCAGCGCCGCTGCGAATAGCGATCACCGGCGCGGGACGCTGCTAAGGGAAAAACGCAACCCGTCTCAGAAGGCTAGCGGGCCGGATACCTTTCGTGAATTGCCAGTCGCCGGTATACCAGTTCGACCGCCGCATGGAAGTCCTGAGGTCTCTCCGACAGCCGTAACCCCTCGATTAGCTCTTCCGGGCTGTATTCGTCCTTGTCGAGCCAATGATGCCCGGCGTCATCGATGGAACCGTGCATCAGACTCCCTGCGGCAACTGCAAGGGCGACAACGAGTACTTCAGATGCCGGACCTCGACCATCAGCCCCGCACGAAAGCAGCAACCGCTCCTTCTCACCTGGAGCAGGCGAGTTGAACACAAGATGAGACCGCCGATCGAGATGAACACAATCTGGACAGCTTCATTCTTCCGCGCTGGGGAGAACGTCTCGCCGGCAGCATTAAGCCGACCGAGGTAGAAGCTTGGTTCGAGATCTTGGCGTCTACACCGCAGGGCCGCAAGCGAAAGCCGCTCAAGTGGCCCACGATTGAAAAAATCAACTCGGTGATGAGTCAGATCTATGGCCACGCACAACGCCATGGTTTGATTCCTGCCGAGATGATCTTCAATCCATTTCGCCACCCGAAGTTTGGTGGCGCGCGGTGTAAAACTCACTCGGACTACGAGGCCAAGGTGGTTGCACCGGAGCAGATGATAGCGATCCTAAAGCAACTCGACAGACCGGAGACCAAACTGGAGTGGACCCTAGCATTGGTTCACGCAGCGACGGCGCTCCGGCCGGAAGAGTGCTTCGCTTTGCAGTGGCGGGACATCGATCCGACCAACAATCAAATACTTGTGCAACGAGCCTGGAGCAAAGGCAGAGCGACGGGTGGCAAGACCAAGGGATCGATGAAGCCCGTCGCCATGCATCCAGCCCTGTACGAATTTTTGAACGAGTGGCGGAAAGAATCTTGCTACAACCTAGACGACGACTGGGTTTTCGCATCGAGTCGTGAGAAGGGAAGAGTTCCGCGAGCCGCGTCTACTTGTGGAAAGCACTACCTTCGTCCGGCCGCGGTAGCAGCCGGCGTCCTTGCGAAAGGCGATCGTTCACGGTTCGGTTGGCACAACCTACGGCATAGTCTGGCGACGTTTTTTGGATCGAATGAGATCCCACTCTCGACGATTCAGTCGATGCTTCGCCATGCAAAGCCAGCGACGACGGCGCGCTACATTCACGCGGTCAACAGCAAACAGGTTGAGGCGCAGGGCAAGTTCCTAGAAGCGATCAAACTCGGGAAAAACGGAAGCGAAGCGGCTTGAAAATGCGGTTCGGGTTGGAGTTCGGGTTGATAACCAGCGGGACTTGCCATTCTTTGCTTGTAAATCACTGAAAAGAATGGCGGGGACGACGAGACTCGAACTCGCGACCTCTGCCGTGACAGGGCAGCGTTCTAACCAACTGAACTACGTCCCCGCGGGTGGTGCTGTCACTAGCGGATGGTGGGCAGTGCAGGGCTCGAACCTGCGACCTCCTGCTTGTAAGGCAGGCGCTCTAACCAACTGAGCTAACCGCCCTCTGCTCACATTTCCCCATGCTACAGCAAGCGGGCCGCAGCGTCAACGAAACGCGAAACTCTTTGGTTTTTGCCCGCATTTTCCGGAATTCCGTCGATCCCGGAATGGTTGCGAAATTTCCGTGCAGCCAGTAAACTCAATGTCTTGCTATCCATTAAAGGAACCTCCCAAAGATGCTGCTGAACCGCGATTATGTGGGCCACATGGCCTCGCAACTGGTCAAGAAGCTTGTCGAAGACAAGCAGATCGAAATCAAGGAAAAAGACGTTGAGCCGGTGGTGCTGAAGGTGCGGACGCGCATGATGGAAGAGATCACCGTGGAAGATAAGATTAACGAGGAAGTGCGCACCATCCTGACCCAGCACCAGGACGAGATGCGCCGCGCCGGAATTTCGTATCAGGAAATGTTCAAGAAGGTGAAGGGGCAACTGGCGCGGGACCGCAAACTCATTTTGCGGTAAACCGTTCGCGAATTCACAGTGGCACGGAGATAGGGGCGAAAGAACAGAATGCGATTGAGCCGGGAAAAAATCGTGCGCATCTCGCACCAGATCGTTGATCTGCTGGTGCAGACCAATGAAGTTGAATTTGTGGAAGACCGCGACACCATCCGCCAGCATATGGTCCAGACCATGACCAATATCCTGCGTGAGGAAGAGAAAATCGAAGTCGAAGTCCGCAAAAAGATCGCCTCGCAGAAGAAAGAGATTCTGGAGGGCAGCGAAGAGTGGGACTTGCTGTTCCGGAAGTATTATTCCGATGAGCTGAGACGAGCGGGGATTGCCGCGGCGCCGGAAGAGCACCAGAAGGCAGGGCACGGCGGGCACCGGTAGCGCGCCAGAAAAGTTGAACGGAATTGCAAGCCTCGTTTCCCGGAAGGGAAGCGGGGCATTTTTGTTTTTGAGGGAGGAAGAGTTCGCCATCCCGACCGGTTCGGGATAAACGCCCTTCGCAGAGGTCCGCAGAGTTCCGCGGGGTTCGGGGCGCGGGCCCTTGCCTGCCTGCTCCGAATGGGGCGGGCAAGCCCAAACCAACTGCGCAAGGATGGGCCACCCGGCACGGCTTACTTTCCGTGCAGCGGCACCCACCACTCGGGAATGATTTTCTGGATGCGCAGTTTTCGCACAATGGGTCCCCACTGCGGTTGAAATTCAGCGGCTATATTTTGAATCGCAATGCCCGTGAATTGGATTGCCATTCTTTGTTCTGCGTGGGTGAGATCGTTATATCCATGCGGCAGATAAGCATTTCCCACGAAGCCACCGGCAGCCGCTCCTGCAAAATTCGAAAAGGCAATCGTGTTTCTACCGGAGTCGGTCTTATCGATGAAAGTAAACGCAACCGCATGCATGGTTCGCGCAAGAGGGTTTTTACTATTAGATCGCACGTACCGCGGATCTTCATGCAGGGCAACTCCCGCCAAAAAGCGCGCGGTTCGCTCGGAAGTGGTCATGGCGATGGAGTCTCCATACAGCCTCCCGAACGCCCCACCCCCGTCTTTCCACTCACGGGGGTAGTGGCTTTTCGGATTCGCCATATCCCTGCCTGCCGTGAACGCCGGGAGGATAAGCGCGGGCGGCCCAAACGTTTGATGGGCGTAAATTGTAAATTTATCGCTGAAAGAAAGCCGCCGCGAAGTCGCGACCGGGAGGAACAGTACGGCACTGTTTCCATCTTGCGCATGGGATGGTGAGTTTAGAGGATTGCCTTGGTCTTGCGCTTCTGGGACATCAGGCAGATTGGCTGCTTGCTGGCCCTGTGCCGCCGGAATTTCTTTACTGGCCGACGCGGAAGGGCAAGGAAACGTCGTATCCGAAGAGATGCAACTGAGATGAGCTTCTTTTTTCGATTCCTGTGAGGCAACAACTTGCGAATACCCTGCGGTAAGGCACAGCGCGATTCCCGCCATGCGAATTAACCGTTTAAAGCAGTACGTTCTTCCAGTCATGTTTTCTCCAATTGTGAAGTTGGGCCCAGAGACGAGAGTCGCTCCGACGCGCAGGCGGGGTCAGAAACCTTGAGGGAAACAGCTCTCCTTAAGTTGTCTTTCGGCTTCAATCGCCTGTATTCCCTCAACTGCGAATTGAGAGATGAGGGATAGATGCGGTAGAATTGGGACGCGTAGGCGGCATCAGTCCAAAAAACATGACCGATCGTCCAGTATTCGAACATCGCATGGACCCGCTCTCTGAGGTCTTCGGATCCGTGAGAATTCAGGATGCGATTGTTCGACGTGTGGAGGCGACCGCCCCCTGGGGTGTTCGCTACTCCGGGGATGTAGGCTTACGGGTGCGTTTCGGGTTGGTGGTTCGTGGAACGGCATTCCTGAAATTCAAGAATCAGCGCCGGACCATTGCCCTCTCCAGCGGAGACCTTGGCATTTTCATTCTCAATAATGAGCCCTTTACGTTGGCGGACCATCCTCGTTCCGTCGTGGGCGATTTCCGCGATGTAAGAAAATTGGAAGTGGATGGCGTGATTCACTTCGGAGGAGGCGGCCCGCTCACAACAATGGTCAGTGGGTCGTTTGGCATAAGTACGTTCGAGGCCCCGCTAATTTCTACGGTTCTCCCTCGTTTTCTGCATCTGCGGCTTGAACAAAATCGAAGTCAAGCCTTCCAATCCGTGCTGGATCTCTTGGCGGCAGAAACCGCTCAGCCCGGCACATCTCCATCGTGCTTGATCAGCCTTTATGAATTGCTGTTTGTCTACGCCATTCGGGCTTACGCAAGTGGCTTCGCGGCCCCGCCAAAGGGATGGTTGGCTGCCTTGTCAGACAAGCACCTCAGCAAATCCATACAGGCAATGCATTCGGGCATTGATAGGAGCTGGTCAGTTGCGTCACTAGCTCGCGAAGCACGCATGTCGAGGTCTGCATTCGCCTTAAAATTCAGGACCGTTCTAGGCCAGACTCCTCTCGAATACCTTACCCAGTGGCGGATGTACAAAGCAGGCGCCATGATTCGCTCGAACCATACGTCGTTCTCTGAGGTGGCGTCAGCCGTTGGATATGGATCGGAAAGTTCCTTCAGTCGTGTCTTTAAGCGAGAGATGGGTGTAGCTCCCAGGGAATATCGGCACAAGTACGCGCTTCTGCAATCGTCCGCTAGAGAATGATTGGGAGAACCTGCACCGCCCGATTGCTCCAACGCGTCTTCTTGCTCGAAGCGAGGTTTTATTTCGGCGAGGGTTTGAACGCAACGCGGCTCGCCAGGCTGACGCACCCGGCGCCAGGATGGGGCACCCGCCGGAAAAGCGGGTGATTAGCGGGTAACTAAGGACGCGGTTTCGCGCGGGGATCTTTTGCGGGGTCGAAGTACTGGGTGTCGGTAGGGCCGTAGCCGGAGATCTGGACGATGACGGGCTCGACTGAGGTTTGGGCAAAATGGTTCACGCCACCGGGTTCTGAATAGACGCTTCCCGGGGGAAGGGTCTTTAGGGCTTCCGCACTGAATTCATTTCCATAGCCGAAGTGCCACTCGCCGGAGACCACGGTGGCCATGCGATTGTCGCGGTGAGAGTGGGCCTGGATGGTGGTGTGCGCGGGCACTAACAGGAGTATCGAGTAGTACTCCGCCTTCGTTGGATCGCCGAACAGTACCCGCCGCTGACCTGCGGCGCTCCCCGCGCCCCCGGTCTGACCGTCCTCTGCGCCGCTCGCCGCAATCTCCGCCGGCGTCATGCGCATTTGTTTAAGAGAGTTATTTGCGGTCTGGGAAGCGGTAAGGAATAGGAGCGCTGCGATCACTGGGGATTTGAGCATTGATTTATCCTTCTCTGAGTTGCAATTTTAACGGCTCTCGATTTGGAAAGCATACACCCAGCGGAGGATATTAGAAGTAATCGCATAAATGTCTCTTCATAAAATGCCTCTTTAGGAGGTCGGGGCTTCAGCCCCGACGTAAAAGGGATAGAGAATGTGGGCTTTCGCGGTTTTTGCGTCCGCCGTCTTCTGGCGGAAGCCCCTGAAGAAAGCTTTGCAAGGACCGCCATCTATTTATGAGATGGCTTCTAGTAATCAGCGATCAGTAATCAGGAAGCGGGAAGGAAGAGAACCCCAGACCCACCGTTCATCCGGGAATTCATCGGGATGGGGCGGAGTGGCCTAAACCAACCCCGCAAGGATGGGGCGCCCGGCTTCCCACATGTTCAATTTTGTACAGACAGAATTTGTGTCGCAGTCGTATTTTCAGGACCAGGAGTGATAATCCGAAGTAGGCCCGCGATAGCTGTCTTTGGAATGCCTCCGAGGGTGCTATCGCGGGCATCTTTGTCTTCACAGTGTAGAAAATAGCCCATCGTACCCCGACCGTTCCAGTTTCGCCTTGCCCGTAACCAAGCCAACCACGAACGTATCGGTTCCCCACCCAGCGTCCTACTTTTTGCGGGGATAGAAATGCATCTTTCCATCCGCGACGACCGCAATGTATCTTCCACCATCCAGGAACTGCATCACTTTCTTCCCGCTCCTCGCCATTGCTGCCCAACGGGATTTCGTCTCGGGATTCTGTTCCAGTCCCCGCAAATCTTTTCCATCGTATTGAAAATCCACCTGCTTGAGTTTTCGCTTCGCTGTCAATCGAACCGGAAAGCTCTTCTCTTCAAGCGACACCGCCTTCCTGTTTTCGACAAGCGACTGTTGACAGACAGTTAGAAGCGCGTCTTTGAGAGATAGCGGCATACCGGAATGTTACCGCATGCTCAACTGAGAGAGGGCAATCGCTAATCAGCGATCAGGAATCAGGAAGCGGAAGAAAGAGAGCCCCAAGACCCAGGCACCAAACACCGGAACCTGGGCCACCCGCCGCTGGGGCTGCTGTGCCCAAGCCCAACCAAAGCGTTTAGGACAGGCCGGGTTTCGTTGTTCTCAGGAATCTCCGCGCAGAATCACCCCCGAAGGTAGTTTCGCTGCAATGAGAATGACCAACGTTTCTTCAATTGCTAGGCAAACACTGTGGAAAAGTAACTCTGCGCGTTGGAGAGAATAAAACGCCGCGACATCTTCGCGCTTAATCGTTTGATGCTCAAGGTGCTCATTTCGGAATCGCGACAACTCTTTTTGCCAAGTCGCTCGGCGGTTCTTCAACTCCGCAGTCAGGATAGGGCTGACTTCCGGGTGCGCCTGCAAAAAATCCACGCAACCCTGCTCAAACTTCGAATCCGTGTCAAATGCAAAGCCGATGCCGTAACCCATCAACTTCGCTGAACCTTGCATTCTGTCCTTGTACACTGACCAAAGAGACTTGCACATGTCATCGAAGTGCTTCGTTTTGTTCAGCAGAGGTGCGTCGGGTTTATCGGCTATCTTACGCAGTTCCCGGAGTGAAACAAATGCTGGTATCAAGCATTCCAAGCATGAGCGCAGAATGGATTCTTTAATTTCCTCCTTGTTTTGATAAAGAGTGCCGTCCAACAACTCAGCCAAACCGAGAGCGAGACGAGCAACGAAAGGTTCCGTTGTACCAACATCCGCAAACGGTCTGAAAGTAAATGCCGGTTGCTTGTTCATCCGTTCTCAGTACTCTCCTTCACTTGCCGCGCTCTATCTAGAAGGTTACTCTTCCCAACAAGGAAACACTACACAGGAGAGGAAGCCATGAAGAAAACCACAATGCTGTTGGTGATTCTTGCACCTTTCGTGACCTTTGCCGCTGCGTCGTCGAAGATAAACGACGAGACTTTCCGCCTTATAAGACAACTAATCTCGTACAAGAACCAAGAGATTAAGGGACTTGAATCCATGACGGAGTACATGCTGGATTGCCAGAACGTATCCGACGCTGAACTCAAAGCGAAGAACTGTTCTGCGCGTCTGACGGAGATGCAGAGCGCGGTCAATGCTTCTACGGTGAAGCACGACGTACTAGGTCAAGAGATTGCGTCATACATTCGACAGCACAAGGATGAAGAGTGGATATTCATGGGTTTGATGCTTGACGACAAAGAGTTCAGCAACTTCGCGCACTAACGGGCAAAAACACGAACGGAGTGAACGTCAGGGTTTTCTGAAAGACGTGAAGTTCTGCCTCCCCGTCAACGTTGACAACGGTCAGATTCTCTTAGTGTTCATCAAATATCTTGAAGACGATCCCGAAGAACTGCACAAGCCTGCGAATCTTCTGTTCGTCGAAGAGATGAGGAAGGCGTTCCCCTGCAAGAAGTGAGAGCATCGCAGTTCACGTTTGGAGTTATCCTCACGTAGTCGCATTTCCACAGTTTCCACGGCCTCAAATGGTTGACAATGCAGGAGTGTACGCCGATACTGCGGGGAGATGTAGAAGTTAGGCGGTGCGTCCGTCCACTGCAAATGGTCTCCCGATTCGTAATCGGGATGCTGAGGGTTGGAATCCCTCCGGGCGCACTCACCTAATTTTTTGAAGTGAAAAATTTCTCCTGCCCGCTAATCAGGCGGGTAAAAGCAAACTTATACTAACGTCGTTACAAGCACAAGCGCCTCTTTCGACCCTGTGCCTTTTCGATTTTCATTCTCCTGAGGTGAAACACGCCGGGCACGTTGACGCTTCACTCGTAGCCACATGATAGAATCACGCCGAATGGCACCGAGCAGAAAAGAGCCGGGTGCCCCGGGTTCCGGTTTATGGTACCCGGGTCTTGGGGTCGGGTCGGCTCTAACCCTCTTTCTGGACATTCAACCACTAACTTTTAACTTTGGACTCTTCATCCCCGTTACCTTTGCGACGAAAAATTGTCCCAGTACTACAGAATACTATTGCTTAGTTGTGAATAATCAGAGATAAAGGGCCATGTTCGCGCGGAAAGCTGCATCTCTACACACCGCGCACGTTCCCGTCCCAAAAAGCCTCGCAGCTAAGTCCCGTATTTCCACCAGTTCAAAACTGATAGAAACCATTGGACTTCAAGTCCTGTATTTCGGTCACTTACGAAAAACAGGGGGGAGGGGGAGTTACCAGCTGGTACAGACCGGGCGGATGCCTGGCAGATTGGACCGGGAGGATTCCTGACATTGTCAGTGAATGGCGGGGTGAGCCGCAAATGGACGCAGAGTCGGAGGCATGTGTCGCCCCTCCGGGGCTTGGGATTTATTGGGTTGGAAAACCCACCGCTTACGCGGTGGGCTAACGTGTGCCGCGCCTCTGGCGCTAGAGAGTCGCCGCTACTGCTTGTCGTAGACGGCGGTGGCGGTGATTTTCTTGCCGCTCGCGTCGGTGCCCTCGGTGGTGACGGTGCGGGTTTTGCCGTCGGCGGAGAGGACGATGCGGCCGGTTGTAAGAACTTTGGTGCCCTTCTTGACGGTGAACGTCAGCGTGTGATCGTCGATTTTCTTGACGGAGCGCGTGTCGGAACTGGAATCGCCGGTGACCGGGTAGTCTTTGCCGTCGAACTTGCCCATCCATTCGTTGTGCGCGGACTGGCCGGCGGCGTCGGTGCCGTCGATGGTAACCATGATGTTGTCGCCCATGGCCGAGTAAACCACCGTGCTGTTCTTCGGCATGCCTGCGGCGAGTTTCGACTTGGCCTCATTCAACTTCCAGGTGCCGATAAACCCGTCGGCGGCGAGGCAGAGCGCTGCGCCGATAAAGCCCAGCGCCAGAGACATAACGAGTATTTTTGCTTTCATATTCCCTCCTGATTATGAATTGAGAAAAGGTTGTGGGCGCAACTGTTGGAGGGATTCTAGCGCCGTTGCGGCACTGGGAGCAACCGCAATGGTGAGTACCCGATCCTTGGGGGATTGGTTTTTGCGAGGGGTGTCGGTAATCCCTGTAGTTGACGCGGGATATTACCTGATTGACATGCGCATCCCCGCACGCAAGTATCACACATGCATGGAGTTGACTCGCGGGCGCTTGAAAGGGAGATTTGACGTATGAAAAAATCGTTTTGGGTCATCGCCTTACTGCTTGCGGCCAGCGTCTCGCCCAGCGCCCACGCGGACACTTATACCAACTACACGATCGCTTTCCTGGGTCCGTCGGGAACCCTATTGCCGACATCTGGATCAATCGTTTACGACAATACACCGGGTGCTCTAAACCCGTTCTCAAGCTTTAAGGTGAGTTGGGACGCCGAAGTGTTCGACTACACGGCTATCGCCAACCAATATAATTATTTGTTCGGGACCCACACGCCGGCGCTTTTCAACACATCCTTGGCAGGTTGCACCGGAGCAACAGGCTATCAGCCACTGATTGTGGCGATGGTGGCGTGCTCCCCTGATGCCATTTGGGCGGCGCAGGCAGATGTTGCGGCAAACACAGCGAGCTTCTCGATTGAATTCACCGGAGGTGCGGTTCACATTCCCTATTTTGTGGATCTTGAATGCTGCGCGATATCGCCGCCTGCAGTCTCCTCGCGGCCAGGCTATGCCAATGGTGGCGGAGGGTTGCCCTTGAGCATAGCTGATCCGCCGACGATTGCCGCTCCAGAGCCGGGCACCTTCGCTATGCTGTTCGCTGGGATCGGTTTAGTACTGGTCATGCGAAGGCGCAAGACTCGGCGACCTGCGTTAAGCGCTTGAACGCGTGGCCGCCGCTACCTGGCTGCGGCGTGGTGGTCGTAGCTGATGACCCGCGTAATTTTCCATGCGCCGTCTTCGTATTGCCACAGATGAATGAACTTTCATTCATCAACGGGTTCTGCGTCTTCCTGTCCCGGGTGCTGAAAACGATGAGAGAAACCAGGAGCACAGGCAGGAGTTGCTGTGCCACAAAGCAGAAGGGCTGGGCGAGCCCGGCCCTTGCAAGAGCGGAGATTGAGAAAAGTTACTGCGAGTCGGGGCGGCGCTTTAGAGTGGGGCGATCGTCTTCGGAGCCGTCCCCACTGGTGGTGGCATTGGGATCGCCTTGCTTTTGCTTGTCGGTCTGCTCGGTTTTGGTGCGCAGGGTGGGCTTGCCGGGCTGGTTGTCCTGCACCTTCTTGGCGAACATGACGTTGCGGAGGCGGCCCTTCACAGAATCAAATTCGGAGGTGGTGACGATGTACTCGTCCTTATCGGGCAGGATGCGCGCGATCTCTTTTTGCGCGAGCTCGATGCGCTCCGGCGTAGGTGGATGCGTGGAGAAGAATTTCGGGATTGTGCCGGGGCGGCGCTTTTCGTCGGCCTGAATGCGTTCGAAGAAGGTGACGTAGGCGTTGGGATCGTAGCCGGCCTTGTACATGTACTGGATGCCGAGGAAGTCGGCTTCGCGTTCGGCGTCGCGCGAGAATTTCAGAAAGGTGAGTGGGATGGCGAGGTTCATGCCCTGATAGATGCCGTAGCCGGCCCAGCCGTAGGGCACGACGATCATAGCGGCCATGGCGCCGAGCTGGATAAGTTCACCCTTGGTCGCTTGCTTGGTGCCGTGACGCGCGGTGACGTGCGAAATTTCGTGGGCCATGACGCCGGCGAGTTCGGACTCTTCCTGGGCGCGGAGGATGAGACCGCTGTTGACGTAGAAGAAGCCGCCGGGGAGGGCGAAGGCGTTGACGTCATCGGAATCGATCACCTTGATGGTGAAGGGAACCTGGGCGTCGGAATTGCGGACGAGGTTCTGGCCGACGCGATTGACGTATTCGGTGACAACGGGGTCGTCAATTAACTTGGAACTGCGCTCGACTTCCTGAGCGAGGGCCTTGCCGAGGGCGATTTCGCGTTCGAGGGAATAGAAGTTCATGCCCTTGCCGACGTTGCGGTTGCCGATGGCGTCGACGTCTTCCTTGGAATTCTTGGGGTGGACCGTTTTGGGCTGATCGGGAGGTGCGCCAGCAACTGGTTGCGGCGCGGCGGCCGGGGCCGGTGTGGTCTTGTCTGGCGGGGGCGGCGGAGGAGGAGGCTGCTTGCTTAGCGGAATCGGGGAGGCCGACTGCGTCTGGTCGGGTGTCTGAGTTTGGCCGGCCTGGGGCTGTGTTTGTGTCTGGCTCGGCGGATTAGAAGATGGGGTTTGGGCGGAGGCGATGGCCGGCCAAGAAACGAGGCTCGCGGCAAGCAACAGGGCCAAAAGGAACTGCGAAGACTTACGCATAATGCCTACCTCCCGGGTCCAAAGCTGAGTATACACCCATGCGCGGTGTGGGGGTTCTCTTTGTTCTAGGATGTAATTGGGGTCATGAAGGTTTCCTAAGAACTCAAGGAAATGAGGAAGTTGGAGGCGGCCGGGTGTTTGGGCAGTTGACACTGGGGGACAGGGTATCTAGAGTCAATAGCGAGTATATGAGCGCACGGAAAATTCAGATTGGGCAACTTTGGAAGAAAAATGAGACCGGGGACACGTTTCTGGTGACCCGGGTGTACAACGAGGCGCTGAGCACGTTTGTGGTGCTGAGGAAATCGGGGTCGGAAGGCGAGGACCTCGTGCGGGTGAAGGCGGAGCGAACGCCGGAAGGGCAGGGGCTACCGGGATTTGTCCCGGCAGTGGACGATGATTAGCCGCAGTTAGCGGGTGATTGCAATTTGGGCGTTTCTCGACGGGGTTCTGCTTAGCGGGCCCCTATTTTTTGCCCTGAAATTAGATGGAGCGGACCGGCAGAGTGACGATATCGTCGGTGGACATTGGCTCTTTTTGGAGAAAGGGCTCCCCGTACTTCGCGCCGATGAGTTGGCCGTGGTGGCGGGCCAGGAGGTCCATGCGGTTGTCGAGTTCATCGATGGCGAGGAAGACGCGCTGCTTGCGTTCGCTTTTGGCGGGGCGGAATTGAGAACCGTAGGCGAGGACGGCCTTGCGGCGCTGCGTGTATTGCTTGGTGATATCCACGATGAAGGTGGCGGGCATGCCTTCGAAGGAAGTTGCGTAAAGAATTTTGAAGGGGCGATGGGGTTCGCCGGTTAGCGGGAGTTGCTTGAGTCCGGCGAGGAAACAGCCTTCGTAGCCGAGCGTGGAAGCGTGGTAGTGGTCGGGGTGGCGAGCTTCCCAATAAGGGAGGATGACGGTGCGGGGACGAAGGTCGCGGATGACTTGCGCCAGACGCAGCTTGTTCTGGCGAGTGGGTTGCACATCGGAGTCGGGAACGCCGAGGTTACCGCGCCAGGAAACTTGCAGGATTTTGGCGGCGAGGGCGGCTTCTTTCGCGCGCGTTTGCGGCGTGCCACGCGTGCCCATTTCGCCGGCGGTGAGGTCGAGGATGCCGGTCTTGTATCCCTTTTGGGCCATTTTGATCAGCGTGCCGCCGCAAGTGAGTTCGACGTCATCGGGGTGCGCGGCGACGGCGAGAATGTCGAGTTTCATGGAGAGGCCTCGGATAAATCTTGGGGATTGTAGCATCAGAGACAGGCAGAAAAAGTTGGATGGGTGGGACCGAGTGATGGATGGACGGCGAATTCGTTGCGAAAGAGCCATCCAACCTTTCTCCGAAAGGTAGCATTCTAATAATAATAGAGGCGCTACCGTCCACAGTTGCTTGCATGTAGGGCACCAACGGATTCCATCTTCAGGAAGCCACGTTACGGACAAAGCTAGTTTTTTTCTGGTGCCTCCCGGCAATAACATGGGGTGAGGGCGCCACTAGCAGGCCCGCAAAGGCCTGTTCGGCTCTGACGAGTCGAGCAGGTGATGTATGCACGGCTATAGCACAGACTCGGACGAACGGAGGGTTGTTCCTCTGTTCCTGGCCCTAGTGGCGATTTCCTTGGCATGGCTTTCTTCTAAATTTCTCGAGGTGATTCACTTCTCGGTTCCTTGGTGGGTGGATGCTCCTTCCCTGATGGTTTTCTATGGCGTACTCTACGCCCTCTTCGACAGGCATCTATGGCGGAACAGCTTCGTGTGCAAAGTGGGGCTCGTGCAAATCCCGAATCTCGCTGGATGCTGGCGAGGTTACCTTATCTCTTCTTTTGACGGCCATGCGAAGCGCCACAACTTGGTGATCAATATTTTCCAGACGTGGACTCAACTGGCCATATTCCTCACCACTGCCACATCCATCTCGCGGAGCTGCGCGGCGGTGATTCAAGTCGGCGACCCGGAAGGCGTTGCGCTGATCTACCAGTATCAGAATCAGCCGCTGGCAGATGCGACGAGGACGATGCACATGCACTACGGCACTGCGATGTTGAGAGTCTCCAACGGAGGCTGTCTGGTCGGAGATTACTATTCGGGGCGCGACCGGCGGACCTTCGGCCGGATTTGTTGCCGTCGACAATTGGCCAACCCGAAGAGGAAACCGGAATCCGTCTCCACGATGTGAATAGGCGCTCCGAGCAAGGACGTCTTGTACTTGTTTCAACAGCTCCTCCACCGCATTCCGCAAACGGCGCGGGCCTCCGGTCGGGATGACAAATCTTGAAATGATCTAGCCGTGGTTGAGGTGGTCGGTGAGGTTGCGTGCGCAAGAGCGCTGGTTCCGCTCTCCTTCGATAGGGCTCAGGACAGGCCGCACTCCGAAAGATTGTGTTAAGTTGGCGGGATGAGCGACGAGAAAAAATTGGCGGGGCGGGTGGCGTTGGTCACGGGCGCGGCGAAGCGCTTGGGGCGGGCGGTGGCGCTGCGTCTGGCGAGCGAGGGCGCGGATGTGGCGGTGCATTATGGGAAGTCGGAGGTGGAGGCTCGGGAAGTGGTCGCGGAAATTGAAAGGATGGGGCGGCGCGCATCGGCGTTTTCGGCGGAATTGACGGAGGTGCCGGCGATACAGAAGCTGGTGCAGAGCGTGGCGTCTCGATTCGGTCGATTGGATATTCTGGTGAATTGCGCGGCGAATTTCCTGGAGGCGAAGTTTGGGGAGACGAGTGAGGCTATTTGGGATGCGTCGCTGGATGCGAATCTGAAGGCGCCGTTTTTTTGCGCACAGGCGGCGGCGCCGCATCTGGCGAAGAGCGGGCGCGGCGTGATTATCAATTTTGCGGACATTGGCGGGCTGCTTGGGTGGACCGAGTTTTTGCCGCATTCGATTTCGAAGGCCGGCGTGATTATGCTGACGCGGATTCTGGCGAAGGAACTGGCGCCGTCGGTGCGCGTAAATGCGATCGCGCCGGGGACAATTACGATGCCGGGTGATCCGGAGGAGTGGCAGAGGGACTTTACCCGGCGCGCGCCGCTCAAAAAGACTGGCAGGCCGGAAGAGATCGCGGATGCGGTGATGTATCTGATTGTGGCGGAGTTTGTGACGGGTCAGGTGCTGGTGGTGGATGGGGGAAGGACGTTGTGAAAAGAGAGCTTTTAGCCAACAGCCATTAGCCGACAGCCAAGAGCACGGCCAGGAATCATCCCGCAAAAAAAGCGGGATGGGGCGGCGGTGGCTGTGCCACGTTTGGGCGGGCTCTGAATTTTCAGGAAGAAAAACTGGGAAGCGGGATGCGAGTGGTGCGGGTAGGGTGTATTCTAGATGGTCAGACGCAAACCAAAATGAATGTGCCGGCGGCGAGTGAGCCCCGGCGGGAAGAAGAGAAAGGCCATCGCTCTCATGGACCAGGAAACTTTCGCACAGCGGAATATGGAAGACGTTGAAATACAGGAGTGGCTGGAATCGCTTGACTCCGTGCTGGAGTCGAGCGGGCCGGAAGTGGCGCGGGAAATTCTGGAACGGTTGCGAGCGCACGCAACGGTGAACGGGATCGATCTGCCATTCACGGCGAACACGCCGTATGCGAACACGATTCCCGTGCGTCTGGAGCCGCTATTTCCCGGGGACCAGCAACTGGAACGGCGGATCAAATCGCTCATCCGTTGGAACGCGCTGGCGATGGTGGTGCGCGCCAACAAGGTGGAACACAACATCGGCGGGCACATTTCGACGTACGCTTCGGCGGCAACGCTGTACGAGGTGGGGTTTAACCACTTTTTCCGGGCGCGAAACGAGAATTTTGAAGGCGATACCGTGTACTTCCAGGGGCACGCGGCGCCGGGTATCTATGCGCGCGCGTTTCTGGAGGGACGGCTGAGCACGGAGAAGCTGGAAAATTTCCGGCGGGAGTTAAAGCCGGGCGGCGGCCTGTCTTCGTATCCGCACCCGTGGCTGATGCCGGATTTCTGGGAATATCCGACGGTGTCCATGGGCTTGAGCCCGCTGATGGCAATCTATCAGGCGCGGTATAACCGTTACCTGGAAAATCGCGGGTTGAAGCCGGAAACGGACGCGAAGGTGTGGGCTTTTTTGGGCGACGGCGAGACGGATGAGCCGGAGTCGCTGGGCGCGATCACGCTGGCTTCGCGCGAAAAACTGGACAACCTGATTTTCGTGATCAACTGCAATTTGCAGCGGCTGGATGGACCGGTGCGCGGGAACGGGCAGATTATTCAGGAACTGGAATCGGCATTCCGTGGCGCGCGGTGGAACGTTATTAAGGTGCTGTGGGGCAGCGAGTGGGATCCGATTCTGGAGCGCGACACCGAAGGGCTACTGGTGAAGCGCATGGGCGAGGTAGTGGACGGCGAATACCAGAAGCTGGTGGTTTCGAGCGGCGAGTATGTGCGGCAATTTTTCTTTGGAAGCGATCCGCGGCTGTTGAAGCTGGTGGAGCCGCTGCCGGACGAGGCGCTGCGGCGCTTGCGGCTGGGCGGGCACGATCCGCGAAAGGTGTACGCGGCCTACAAGGCGGCGGTGGATCACAAGGGCGGGCCGACAGTGATCCTGGCGCGCACCATTAAAGGATACGGACTGGGCGAGGCGGGAGAAGGAAAGAACGTCACGCACCAGCAGAAGAAATTGAA
>Ga0210406_10002154_pt1 | contig 22901 bp, 16 predicted proteins | sample IncBWC30MmetaG_FD_155454 | JGI IMG/M metagenome (GOLD analysis project Ga0210406, IMG submission 155454) | Forest soil microbial communities from Barre Woods Harvard Forest LTER site, Petersham, Massachusetts, United States - Inc-BW-C-30-M | ecosystem: Environmental > Terrestrial > Soil >...
TGCCGACGGTGCGGTAGTCCATGTCGATCTGCACCAGCTTCAGCTCCTTGCTGATCCGCTTGCCGTAACCCATGCGGAAGTCGAAAGGAGTTCCGACGATCACCAGCACATCGGCGCTGGCGAAGGCTTGAGTCCGCGTGCGGTCGAAATGATGCGGATCGCCGGGGGGCAACAACCCGCGGCTGGCGCCGTTGAAATAGCCCGGAATATCGAGTCCCCGCAGCAGCGCAATCGCCTCTTTGTGACCCCGCGCGGTCCACACCTGCTGCCCGTATAGAATGGCGGGCCGCTCGGCATTGACGAGCAGATCCGCCAATTTCTCGATGTCGCGCGGATCGCCGGCCGACTTGGTCGATGCGCGATACTTGCCGGGTTGAGGAATCACGGCCTTGGTGATGTCCACTTCGCGATCGAGAACATCGCGCGGAATCTCCAAGTACACCGGTCCGGTCGCACCATTGAACGCCTCGCGCGCCGCCATGGAAATCATATCCGCGACGCGTTCGGTGCTCGAGACGGATGCGGCGAATTTGGTGATCGGCGTCATCAGCTCGACATGCGGCAGATCCTGCAGCGATCCCATCTTGTGCTGAGTCAGCGCACCCTGGCCGCCGATATGAAGAATAGGGCTCTCCGATCTGAACGCGGTGGCAACGCCGGTGACGGCGTTGGTGCATCCCGGACCTGCGGTGGTAACGACGCAGCCTAATTTGCCCGTCTGCCGTGCGTAACCATCGGCAGCGTGTGCCGCCACTTGCTCGTGGCGCACATCGATGATGCGAATGCCTTCATCGACGCAGCCATCGTAGATGTCAATGATGTGCCCGCCGCACAGCGTGAAGATGGTATCCACACCTTCATTCTTGAGCGCCTTCGCGACCAAATGGCCACCGGAGATCACGCTCGCGTCGCGGCTCTTCCGCTGCAGGGTATCTTCGGCCGTCGTGGCCTTGGACGGACTCGATGTGGGGTTTACGGTTGCCATTGTCTCTCCAGATTCATGAAGTAGTATTGAACCTTCAGGTGGTTCGGGTAGCGCCGACGCTAGGGGCTGCTGAGGGAAAGTCGACGCGGCTCTTGGCGAAGTGCTTTATGCGCATGGGTTTGAGCACGAACAGGGCCAACAGCGCCGCAATGATGTTGAAGCTCATGCCCACGGTAAATACTGCACCCCAGCCGTGATTCTTGGCAATGATGGCCGCGACCGGCACCAGCAGGGAGCCCGCCCCCTTGGCGGTGTAGAGCATGCCGGCATTGGACGCCGCATACTTCGAACCGAAGGTATCGCCCTGGGTGGCCGGGAAGAGACTGAAGATCTCTCCATACACGCCAAAATACAGCGCCGTCACCAACACGAACACCACGGGGTTGGAGCCTGATTGGCTCAAGGTAAAGAGTGCGAAAGCGCCGACAAAGAAGGCCAAGGCCATGGTGTACTCACGTCCGATCTGATCGGATAGCCAGCCGAAGAAGGGCCGCCCCACCCCGTCGAAGATGCGATTCAAGAATAGCGCAAAAGCCAACGCCGGCATCGCCATGCCGAATAATTCCACCGGAATCTTGTCGATCTTCAAATCCTTGGCGATCGGCGCCATCGAGGCCGCCATCGTCAAGCCGCCCGAGGCAATCAGCACGAACATGAGGTACAGCACGTAGAACACCGGGCTCTTCAAAACCTCCGCGGGGGTGTAGCCATGCGCGGTCTGCGTCGGCTTAACCACCGCATTGGCCAGCTGCGCCGGCGGCACCAGGAGCAGCCACGCCATCACGAACACGATCCCGCCCTGGATCAGGCCAAAGACCAAAAATGCCTGCTCGTAGCCGGACGAATTGATCATGGTCCCGATCGGTCCGATGGTCAGCGCAGCTCCCGCGCCAAAACCCGCCGCCGTGATGCCTGCGGCCAAGCCGCGTCTGCCCGGAAACCACTTCAGCGCATTGCCGACACAGGTCCCGTACACGCACCCGGTGCCGATGCCCCCTAGCGCGGCGCCGAAATACAGCATGGGCAGGGAGCTGGCCACAGAATTGAGCGCCCAGGCCGACCCCACCAACAGCGCTCCTGCCAACACCACCCAGCGCGGACCGAACCGATCCACCAAATACCCTTCCACCGGGATCAGCCACGTCTCGATCAGCACGAACAAGGTAAAGGCCACCTGGATCGAGGCGCGACCCCAGTGATACTTCGCATCGATCGGGTTGACGAACAGCGTCCAGCCGTATTGCAGATTCGCCACCGCCGCCATGCATATGACGCCGATGGTCAGTTGTAACCAAGGATTCGCAAACGGTGATTTAGCAGTTTCATTTTCAGTCATGTTTTAGTTCTCCTGTTGGCGCCGAAGAGACGCACAATTTCGCGTTATTACTTCGGCGGAAACGAGCTGCGCAGAGATTAGTTCAGATTACTTTCTCCAATAACGAGGCCCAAATAATTAAATTCGAGCAGATACCAGCCATGCATCGTTATCGTGGTATACCATATATGAAGGACTTTCAGAGTGTCAAGCAAAGGGACGGCGCTTGGAATTTTTGCGATCAAGACGACCACGCCATGGCGCACGCAAGGCCCGACTCTCGTGGGAGACCGCGGCATTTGACAATGCTCAGTGCGGCGCAATTCCGCTGTGCAGCAGGCTGGCCGGCCTGGCCGCCCACTCCTCATTTATTCGCTGGGAAAATGTCAGCTGCAATGTAATATATCTGATGCGTACTAACCCGCATCAATTGATCCGCCCACCAACACCGCCGCACACGGTTTAAAGAGGTCTAATGAATTCCATTGTGACGCTGGTTCAACGGACTACATCGGCAACGCCGCTGGCGCTTGCCCCGTTGAACGCCACGAGCTTGCGCGATCAAGCCTACACCCTGCTCAAGAACGCCATCGCGGACACGGATATCTACGATCCGCAGCAGGAATTGCGGCTCGATGAGCGCCAGTTGACCACCGCCCTCGGCGTCAGTCGAACGCCCATCCGCGAAGCGCTGTCGCTGCTGGAACAGGAAGGATTCATTCGCACCGTGCCGCGCCGCGGCATCTACATCATTCGCAAGTCAAAGCGCGAGATGATTGAAATGATTCAAATGTGGGCGGCCCTCGAGTCCATGGCCGCCCGGCTCGGAACCTTGCACGCCAGCGACGATGAGATTGCCAAGCTGCGCCACCTGTTTGACGGGTTCCAGAATTCGCCGCCTTCCGAACACTTGTGCGAATACTCGGATGCGAACATCGCCTTTCACACCGCCGTGATTGCCCTCGGCAACTCGCAAATGCTCATCGATGCGACCAAGAATCTAATGCTTCATGTCCGGGCGATCCGCCGGGCAACGATTACGCAAAGTGATCGGGCGGCGCGCTCCATCATCGATCATTTGAAGATCATCGAGGCATTGGAGCGGCGGGATACTGAACTGGCGGAGCGCCTGACTCGCCAGCACACTCTCGACCTGGCCGCACACGTCGATCGTCACTGCGACTTTCTAGGCTAAGAGCCTGACCCCCACTGTCCCAGCGTCCGCGGCGATCCGACGCCGTCTTGCGTCTGAAGGTATTGCGCCTGCTGCGCCGTGGGCACTTTGTCGGTGAGCGCTTCGGGGGCAACGGCCCGCATCGCCGCCAGTGCATCCGGCGCCAGCACCGCCAGTTCGAAGGCCGCGCGATCCTTTAAAATCGGCATACCGGATTCAATCCGCAGGTAGACCCGGCCGCTGTCCCGGTCGGCAAAATTGACCCGGCGAAAGCCTGCGATGCATCGCTTCAAGAAATCCAGGTTCTTTTCGGCAGCCAATAGCGCGCGGTCCGAATACAAATATTCCTCACCGGCGGCATCGACGTCGATGCGCGCGTAACGCTCCATGTCAAGCAGGGCAGGCACATCCAGCACATTGAAAGTTTCGTTGTCGCCGAAGGCCACCGTGCGTGGCCGCTGCCCCAGTTGCACGGTATTGTCGAGGAACTCGAATTGACTGCGTTTGTCGGCGCGACGCACCCAGGTGAAGAATACGTCCGGAATCCCTGAATACGCCTCCACCGCATGGGCCAGCGTGTCGTCGACTGCCTTGTAGCGCCCGACCTCCAGACCCCGCGTCCACGCACGATCGACCAGCATCCCCGGCGGCGTAATCATGAAAAACAGGTAAACCGACTGCCCGAATCGCGTGAGCAAATTACTGCCCGCCTCGGCCGAATCGGGTGCAAAACTATCGAATCGAAATCGATCGATCAACAAGTGCGACATCTCACCGCGCCGATGCTTGTTCGCCATGTAGCGATCCAGCTTTTGATCAACGATTTGCAGCTCGTCCGAGGTAAACGCACCCGCGTATTTGTACGCGGCACCGAGAGAGGCATAGTCGAGGAGTTGCTTGCGCCAAATGTCCGGGCTGATCAGCGCAAAATCGCTCCACTGCACCCCGATATCGCCGGCGAGTTTTTTCAGCAGCGGCCGCAGCGTGCTCTTGCCGGAGGCCGACGGCCCCTTGGTATTGATGACAACCGGATGTTCTTGGCTTGGCAAGACTTTGTATCCCTGCTCGCGCGCCGCCTTGCGCAGCATGGGCGCGATCGCAACGCCGATGCAATCGCTGCCAAAGTCGTTGCGGGCGAGGTTGGCGGCCATGGAGGCGATGAGTTCTTTCGTACCCCACGCCTGACCCTGCGTCGCGAACAGCGCGGACATGACTCGTGCAAGCGCCCTATATGCCGCCGCGGCTGCGGAATCCGTTGCGCCGGCAAGCCGTTCGAATCCGGCGATCTGCTCCGGACCCCAGTCGCTACGCAAGCGCAGCAGTGCGGCATCGATGGTGCTCGTTGCGGCTTGCCCGGCGCGCTCATAGGCACCGACTATGGCGTCCATCTGCGGCCCCAGATACTGGGCCAGCATGAGCCGCGCGATCTCTCGAAAATTCAAGCCCAAATCTTCGATTCGGGTTCCGTCCGGCACCGCGAAATCGGCCGTGATCCGAACCAAAAGTTCGTGCAGCGCCAGTCTTTGCGGTCGAAAGACCATCAACTCGCCCAGTCCGAAGCCGGTAAGGCCGCGCAGTTCGCGCGCCGCGGCAATACTGGTGGATACATTTTCGGTGCGAAAAATCGTGGCCAGATGCAGCAAGTCCTTGGGCACCTGCGACTGGATGCCCGGATTCCAAGGGCCGTATTCGTTACCCGGCAGCATCGAGCTTGGCGTTGTCCGGATACACACGCAGTGCAGGAACCTCGCCGCGCTGCAGCTTATGCTGCAAGTTCTGCCAGTAATCGAGCATGAGCAGATCGGCGTTTTCCTGTCGAAAACAGCGGCGCGCAAACTCATTCTTGAACTGCATGCCGTGCTCGAGCTCCTCGGGAAGGAAGACTACGCCCTCTTCGAAAAACCAGCTCGGCACGCCATCCTCACCGGGCTCGCGGTCGGAATTGGTGCGAATCTTCACGTCGGTCAGTTTTTCGACGGCATCATAATCGAACAAATATACGCGGCCATAGCGGCCCACGCCGTAATTCCTGGAATCCAAATCCTTGTTGAAGATGTTGGTGGCGGCATTGTTGCGAATGCAATGTCCAAGGCGTGCAATGACAGCCCGCGTCTCGCTCTCCGTGGCGTGCTCCAAGTACACCGGCAACGGAATGATTTTGAGTTGCACGATCAATGAACGCAGAAACACGCCCTCCCCCACAACCTGCACGCTGCCGGAAGCCTCCGCGCTGATTTCCTCCAACAGCGCCGGATCGAACATATTTCGATCCAGCCTCAGATTGAAGTACATGACATTGTCCAACATGCTGCCGGCCCGGTTGATCTCATGCACCACCCGGTACTTTTCCGTCACCGCGGTAACACCCGGATACGCGCCCCATTTATAAGACAGAGTCGGCCGATCGCGAATGACTTTCAGGTGATAGGCGCACGAGTCAAAGGTGAATCCCAATGCCACCGTTCCCGGGATGCCGGGCGAGCGCTGGAATTTCTCCCCGGTTCTCAGTTGCGCGGTGATTTCGTTGAGAATGGCGACTTTGCCGACGTGATTGTAGCCGATGGTCGAGTAATGCTCCCCCAGCGGACGCAGCGGCATCAGACTGAAAAGAAAAACACAGGTCTGATAGTAGAGCTCGGTGGTCACGTGCAGGTTGGCCAACGTGGAGCTGAACAAATCGTGAATGTCGGCGATCCGATGGACCACCGCATCGACGTAAATACCCTGTTCGCCGTTCAACAAGGCCATCACGAGCGGCACCACATGATCACTCGCGAACACCCAGCGCGCGACGATAAAGGCGCTGCGATCGCGAAAAAATCCGGCCTCGATCACTTCCAGCGCCACCGGGACCGCAGCCTCCGGCTGCTCATGCAGCAAGTGCTCCACCCGTCGGCGAATCTTTTGCGCATCGCCCTTGAGATCTCTGAACGGCACCGAGAATTTCGGCAGCTGCAATGCAGAGCACAGCAAATCTTCGTCAATGCTACCCACCACCGGCAAACGCCGGTGCACCGAGGCCATCGACTGCGCGCGCAGCCTGCTCGGCGGCGGAAACGAATAGGCGACGGGCTTCCACAGGCCGTGGTTGATATTGCGACGCACCGAGTGAGCAAAACTGAATGCGATATCCGCCTCATAACGATCGACGATCATCGCGACGAACAAGCGGTCCAAGTCATCCCACAAACCGGACTTGGTCGACAAGGCAGGGAAGCAGCCGCCGATGCGCGGTCCATGTTCGGCGATATAACGGGTGTAGAGCCCCAAGCGCTCTTTGCTGACCTTGATGGACGCGTGCGGGTCCATGCATTCGAAGGCCCGCTTCGCATCGGAAGAGTACCGGCAAAACCTCCCGTAAAAATCATCGAATATCGTCAGAATCAACAGCGCGGCCGCCATGATCCGATCCGCATCATTTGCTGCCGCGGCGAGCCGGGCGTACGCGCGCACCACCGCCGATTGCTTCCCGGCAACCACACTCAACCGCTGTTACGCAGCGCGGTGGCGATGGCGTTGATGGAAAGTTGTATGCCCTCACGAACGCCCGGATCGCTTTCGCCGGCTCGGTGCCGTTTGAGCAATTCCACCTGCAGCAGGTTCAACGGTTCGATGTAAGGAAGCCGCAACCGGATCGAGGCGTCCAGCAGTGGGTGTTTTTCCAACAATCGTGTTTGGCCGGTCACAGTCAGCAGGCAATCCTGAGTTGCAAGCCACATATCGCGAATGCGGCCGAACAAAGCCTCCCCCAGTGCTTGATCTTCAACCAGCGTGAGATAACGCGCCGCAATTCCCATATCCGATTTGGACAGCACCATTTCCAGATTGTCGACCGTGGCGCGAAAGAAAGGCCACGCCTCCAGCATCTCTCGCAGCAATCCTATGTCCGCGCAGCGCAGCGCCTGGCCCACACCATACCAACCGGGCAACATCACACGGGCCTGCGCCCAACTGAAAACCCAGGGTATTGCCCGAAGATCCTCGATTCTTTGCGAGCTGGTCCGGGAGGCGGGACGCGAACCGATTTTCAGTTCCGAGATCTCCAACAATGGAGTCATTTGCCGGAAGAACGTCGCAAAGCCTTCCGTTTCGTACACCAGCGCGCGATAGGCCCGAAACGCCTCATTGGAGAGACTTTCCATCGCGGCTGCGAAACGTCGGCCGTTATCGGCAGACAGCGCAGCCTTTTCGAGCGAAGCCAGCAGGGTTGCCGCCGCGATCGACTCCAGATTCGTGGCGGCACTTTCACAGGTACCGTACTTTGCCGCGATGATTTCGCCCTGCTCCGTAATCCGGATACGGCCGCGCACCGTGCCATGTGGTTGTGCGCGAATCGCGGCAAAGGATGAGCCGCCACCGCGGCCCACGGCACCGCCGCGGCCATGAAATACTTGCATGGGCGTGGCTTGTTGCTCGAAGACCGAGGCGAGCTTGCGCGAGGCTTGGTGCAGGCTCCAAACGGAGGTTAAATAGCCGCCGTCCTTGTTCGAATCCGAATACCCCACCATGACTTCTTGAAACCCGAAGGCTCTGGTGATCGCCGCGGTCTCGGGCAATTGCAACCACGCCTGCATCACGTCGGCTGATCCTTCCAGATCGGCGATGGTTTCGAACAGTGGTACCGCCATGATCGCGGCCGTCGCGGTACCGTGCGCGCGGTAAAGCCCGGCTTCCTTGAGCAAAATGTTGACTTCCAGCAGATCGGACACGCTCTCGCACTTGGAAATAATGTAGAAGCGGATGCAGTCGGGGCCATAGCGCCGGTGGGCCTCGGCGGCCGCGCGCACGATGTCCAACTCGGACAGAGTTTCCGGTGAGTAGGTTGCATAAGGGCTTGCCAACAGCCTCTCGCTGTTCAGTTCGCGCCGCAGCAGCGCGATGCGCTCGGATTCGCGCAGCGCGGCGTAGTCCTGCGCAACACCCGCCACTTTCAACAGTTCCGCAATCACCCGGCCGTGCACGTCGGCGTTTTGCCGAAGATCCAGAGTGGCCAAATGGAAGCCGAAGGTTTCGACTGCGCGATTGAGGCGGGCCAGTGAGCCGCCCCCATTGAGCCGCACCTGGCTCTTCGATTTCAACGAGTCCTCGAGCACTTCCAGATCTGCACGCAAGCTGGCGGCATCCGGATAGGCAGATGCCTCGACGCTGGCGGGTCTAGGCGGCATGCGGCCGGTGAGGCTTTGATATGTGGCCGCGAGCCGGGCATACATGCCCGTAATTGCCCGCCGGTACGGCTCATCGGCGCGCGCCGGGTTCATATCCCCGCCCCGCCGAGCCAACTCCTCGAGAGGCTCTGAGACGGCCGCGAGTTCGCTCGACAAGGACAACTCCGCCCCAAGCGCATTGAGCTGTTGCAGATAGTCGGCCAGAAGCGCCTGACTGGCACGTCCCAACGCCAGCCGCAAGGAATCCGCCGTGACATGCGGATTCCCATCACGGTCGCCGCCGATCCAACTACCCAGCCGCAAAAAACTTTTCGGACGCTTGCCGAGCAGGCGTTCCCAGCGCGCGTACAGCGCCGGCATGACGGGCAGAAAGATGTCTCTCAGATAGGTCAGTGCCGTATCAACTTCATCGGCAACATACAGCCGTTCGTGCCTGAGCGCGCGCGTCTGCCACAGGAAGGCAATCTGAGCGGCAATGGCGTCTTCAATCACTTCGCCGGCGGCGGTCTCTTTGGAGCCTAGGTCCCGCTGCGCCATCAATGCCGCGATACGGTTGCGATGATCAAGCATGCTTTTGCGCATCACCTCGGTGGGGTGCGCCGTCAACACCGGCGTAATGAGGGCGTGGTCGAGCAACGATGCGGCATCGGCAAGCTTCACACCCTGTCGCCGCAAGAAATCCACGGCCGCCGCCAACGTACTGTCTTTCTCCGCCGCCGCGCCCTGCCGGTCCTCGGCAAGATTCGCCAGCATGGAAAAAAGCATGAAGCTGCGCACGAAAGCCAGGGTCTCGTCGAGCGATAAGCTCTCCCAGCCGGCTGCAAGGCCTCTGGGATTGGCGATGCCGCGGTAACGATCGACGGATGCTGCGCGAATGGCTTCGATTCGATCAAGCAACTTATCGCCGCCGTATGTGCGAATTACATCGCCGAGCAGCTTGCCGAGGAATCGAACGTCTGCGTTTTGGGTGATCGCAGGGGCGGCGGGTGTCATGAATGCGACCATAATATATTAGAGTAGGCGCCATACCATGGCGGTCTATAAGCAATATCCTACAGGTGCGCCCGCAACGCGCTGATTAGGCCTGCCGAGCGTACTCGGTATAGTGAACTCAGTAGAAGAATTTTCAGCGACAACGCGTTGCCTCTTTCGGAGAAAATCAATGCTTTCAAAAACCTGGATTCGCTCCATCGTACCCGCGTTATTTCTGCTCTGTCCCCTGCTTGGTGTCGGGCAGGGAATCAGCGTATCAGTGAGTATTGCTCCGCCGGAACTGCCGGTGTACGAGCAACCGCCGATTCCTGGGGATGGGTATCTGTGGACACCCGGGTACTGGGCTTGGAGCGACGATTCTCAGGACTATTATTGGGTGCCGGGCACTTGGGTCGAGGCACCGCAGCCCGAATACCTATGGACTCCCGGCTACTGGGCCTTCGGGGAAGGCGTGTATCTTTGGCACGCAGGCTATTGGGGTCCCACCGTCGGATTCTATGGTGGCGTCAATTACGGCTACGGCTACGGCGGCAGAGGCTACGAGGGCGGGTATTGGCAAGGCGGGCGCCTTTACTACAATCGCGAAGTGGTCAATATCGGCTCGACGCACATTACCAATGTGTATAACAAGACAGTCATCAACAATGTCACCGTGAATCGCGTCAGTTTCAACGGCGGCAGCAACGGCGTTCGGGCCCAGCCCACTTCTGGGGAACTGGCCGCGGGACGCGATCGCCACATCCAAGCCACCCCGGTTCAACGGCAGCATGAACAGACTGCGCGCTCGAATCCACAACTCCGCGCCGCCGCCAACCATGGCAATCCGCCTATTGCTGCAACACCGCGGGCCGGAAATTTCTCGAATCCAGTGCCTGCGCAGCATGCGGGCACGATGCCGAATCGCGATGTCAATCGCGACACCGCGACCCCGCGCGAGCGGGTCAATCCCCAACCTCGCGAAGTCGCGCCCCAGCGCGAAGCGCTTCCCCCTCGCCAGGCTGCGCCCCAGCGCGAAGTCGCACCCCAGCGCGAAGCGCCTCCCTCTCGCCAGGAAGCGCCTCCCTCTCGCCAGGCGGCACCTCGCTACGAAGCGCCGCCCCCTCGCCAGGCGGCGCCTCAGCGCGAAGCGCCTCCCCCTCGCCCGGCGGCGCCGCAGCGCGAAGCGGCACCCCCTCGGGAAGCGCCGCCTCCTCGCCAAGCACCGCCCCCACGCCAGCCGCCGCCCGCGCCAGTTGAGCAGCGTCGTGAACCGGCGCAAACTCAGCAGGCGAGACCCGCACCGCCGCCTCGTGAGGCGCCGCGTCCCGCGGAGCATCCTCCGGAGCACCCAGCGGAACATGAGCACCATTAAGCACGACCCGCAGGCACATCAGTTCAGCGCCGATGTTAACGGGCATCGCGCAGAATTAGACTACACGGTGGCGGACGGCGTCATGACCATTACCCATACTCGCGTTCCGCAGGCCATTGGCGGACGCGGTATCGCCGCGGAGTTGATGCGCGAGGCGCTGAAGGTCGCCGGGGAACATGGTTGGTCGATCAATCCCGCGTGTTCTTACGCGGCTGCGTACATGCGCAAGCACGCCCAATCGTCCGATCAACGCCACATGGATGAGTTGCTGGATGAGGCGCTGGAGGAATCGTTCCCCGCCAGCGACTCGCCCTCGGTGGGCGGCAGCAGTTAGGACACAGACTCCCGCCTGTCAGCCGGGCAGCATGGGGCGACCTTCGTGTGCCACGAGCAGGTCATGCATGTCATTCGCATGCTCTTCTTCCACCACCAAAATATGCTGCAGCATCGTCCGGGTCCCCGGATCATCGTCGCCGAAATAGCGAATCAATTCGCGGTAGTGATCGACCGCGATTCTTTCCGCGATCAGATTTTCCTTGATCATCTCGACCAAATTGCCGGCCGTGCCATATTCAGAGGCCGCACGCGTCGCCAAGCCCGCAGGGTTGAAATCCGGTTTCCCGCCCAGTTGGTTGATGCGCTCGGCAACTTGATTCATGTGTTCCTGCTCTTCCTTGGCATGTTGCGCGAATTCCGCCTTCACGCCTTCGCTGGAAATCCCCTGGGCAGCGACGGCATGCATGGTGTATCGCAACACGCAGACTATCTCAGTGGCCAACACTGATTGCAGGATCTCGATGGTTTTCTTGACATCACCCTGATAGGTAAAGGTCACGCCGCCGCTGGCGATATTCTTTCGCGCACGCTCGCGCAAAGTCTTGATGTCTGTCAGAAACGGTTTCGATTCTTTGTCCACGCGAATTTGCTCCTGAATGCACGGCCGTGACGGGTATTTATACGCTGCCTTGCGGTAATTTTGAGGACACATCGGTTTCGAAATTGTCAGACGGCGAGCCAAGCGCCTGTCAGTCTGACGCCGACAGCGCTCTCCTAGGCGGCGCGCAACGCCGCATCCAGCGCCGTCAGCAGCGGACCCAGTTTCGGCGGGCTGGCTTCCAGCGTCGGCGTAACGCCATAATCGCGCAGCGCGCGTGAGCAGACTGGACCGATTGACGCGACGACTGAGCGATTCAAGTGACCGGCCAACTGCGCCGCACAGCCGACCTTTTGCGCAATGGCGTAGAGATTGTGCATTTGAACCGCGCTCGTAAAGACCACGGCATCGACGCGGCCATGATCCAATGCCTGGAGCAGTTCCACGAGGGGTTGCGTATCGGCGGGTAATGCCCATCGGTACGTGGCGATTTCAAGCACCGTTGCGCCCCGGGCCTCCAGTGCGGCGGCCAGCGCTTGGTTGGCCGCACCGTATCGCTGAACCAGAATCGAGAACCCCTTGACCTCGATGCCGGCAAGGGCTGCCAACACCATTTCGGTTGTAAAAGGAGATTCCGCCCGTATGTCGATACGAATGTCGCGTGTGTTCAATTCACCGACCGGCTTCGGCCCTCGCACCACGACCATTGATGCCGAGAGCAATTGCTTCAGTTCCTCAGTCATGTTCGCGGCGTCGGTTGCGGCAAAAAGCGCTCGGGTACCGACGCCGGTCTGAAAAATGCAGATCTTGAAGGGCTCGGCCCGCCATCGCTCGAGCAGTGAGAGCAGCGCTCGCGGATCAACATCCGGCACCTCTTCCAGCGCCGGCGCGAGCATGGGCACGCCGCCGCGGCGCGTGATCAACTCCGCCAGATGCGTCCCGGCGCGCGTCTCCAGTATCGCCACGACTTTTGATTTCATTGGAAGCGTATTCCACCATCATACTGTGGTCATGTCGACCAACAGCCTGTCTGAGCATTCCCCACGGCCACGAGCGCTCGCAGCGCTCTTGAGCGCGGTGATTTTTTTCGCCTCTGCGCCCGTTTTCTGCGCCCCCCTGCCCTCGGACTCGGAAGGCGTTCGCCAGGAATTCATGGCCGCCATGCAACGCGTCCGCCTGCACCAACCGGACATCCCGGATTCTCCGGCACTGGAGCGCTACGCCATCCACGACTACCTGGTTGCGGCAAGACTTCGGCGCGACGTCAGTCGGCCGGATGAAAATATTGACGCGACGATAGATGCGTTTCTGCACGCCCATGCCGGGCAACCCGTGGCTCGGGGGCTGCGGCGGGATTGGCTCACGAGCCTTGCGCAGCGGCGCCGCTGGGACTGGTTCCTGCCCCGTTCCGCGGATGTCATCGACCCGGTACTGATCTGCGATCGGTTGGAGGGGCGGTTGGCGACCAACGACACGCAGGGGCTCGCGGCCCCCGCGCTGTTGCGCTGGATTGTGCCGCAGAAACCGCCCGCGGAGTGTTCAGAAGTGTTTTCATGGCTGCGGCAGCAGGGGTTTCTAACGCCGGCCCTGGCAGAGATGCGCACGCGCGCGGCACTTGCGGCCGACACGCCCCGCCTGGCGCGCGAATTTGCGGCCGACGTTCCCTTGAACCGCAGGGCCGCGCTGATTCAGTGGTCAGACCTTCTGGATTCACCGCGATCAGCACTGAGCGTGTTGGCGGCGCAGCCCTCATTGCCCGTCGAACCGGAAGCATTGGCTGCGGGGTTCGACAAGCTCTCGCGCACTGAACCTGCATTTGCCCTCGATCTGTTGCCGCGGCTGCTGGCCCGCGACGACGCCGCGCCGGGGCTGCAGGAGCGACTGAAGCGTTCTGCCGCGCTCGGCGCGGCTTACGACCGTGATCCCCGCGCGATGGCGGCGTTCGACGCGCTGCCGCCGACAGCGATCGACAGCCAGGTGCAGGAGTGGCGGGTACGAGCCGCCTTATGGAAAGGCGAGTACGCTCGGGCGCTCGAATGGCTGGAGCAGATGCCTCCGAGCCTATCCGCGCAGCCGCGTTGGCGCTATTGGCGCGCACGCGCAGCGGCGGCAACCATGGGGGATGATGCCGCCGCGCCGATGTTCGGCGAGATCGCCGGTCTTCGAGACTACTACGGCTATCTAGCGGCCGACCGCCTCAAACAACCCTACCACTTGAACGTGCGGCCCTCGCCGCTGGATGCCGCCGCGCAGACCGCGCTTGCCGCTCAACCCGCTCTGATTCGCGCGCACGAACTTTTCGAATGCGACATGACGGATGAGGCCGCTGCTGAGTGGACAGCCGCTTTGGACGGTGCCGATACGGCCCTGAAAGTTCAAGCTGCGCTCCTCGCCTCGCATTGGAGCTGGTATTCCCAATCCATTTCAACATTGGCGCAGACCGGTGAATTCGACGACGTCGCTCTGCGCTACCCCCGCCCTTACCTGGATGCCGTGAGCCAAGCCGGAAAGCTCGCCCAGTTGCCGCAGGATTGGATACTGGCTGTCATGCGCCAGGAAAGTCTGTTTCGCAAAGATGCGGTATCCCGCGCCGATGCGCGCGGCGTGATGCAAATGGTGCCCTCCACCGCTTCTGCCATTGCCCGCCGCTGGCATTTATCCTCACCCGCCCGCGATGGCCTGTTTGATCCCTCGATCGCAGTGCCGCTGGGCGCCGCTTATCTGCGCGAATTGCTGGACCGCTATGGCGAACAACTCGCAGTGAGTCTGGCTGCCTACAACGCAGGGCCCGCGGCTGTCGCACGCTGGCTGCCCCCGCAGCCCATGGATGCCGATGTTTGGATTGAAAATATCCCTTACAACGAAACCCGGGGCTACGTGCAGCACATCCTTGAACACATCGTTGCCTTTGCGACCGTGCGCGGCGCTGAAGCGCCGCGAGTCGAGGTACTGGTGTCGCACATCGAACCTGCAATGCCGCCGCTGTGATAGCGTAAAGCCGCCGCTGTGATAGCGTGTGGTAACAATTTTGCAGGGGATGATAGATGAAATCGAATCTCTTTCTGTGCGCAGGGATCATCGCCGTACTGGCATTTGGCCGCAGCGCCGTGACCGCGGCATCTGCCGATACCGTCGTGGTGAGCGCCGATCGAATGATCGACGTGTTGAGCGGGCGGGTCGTGGACCGGCCGCAAATCACCATTACGGAGGGGCGCATCAGCGCGGTGGGCGTACAAGGATCCGCATTGCCGGCCGGAGCGCGACGCGTGGATCTCCCGGGCATGACGCTGCTGCCCGGCTTGATCGACATGCATACGCACCTGACTTCGGATCCGCATTTCAGCGGCTATCGCCGCCTGCAATTCACGGATAATTTCTGGACTGTCGTCGGGGTCGCCAATGCCAAAAAGACGTTGGAGGCCGGCTTCACCACGATCCGCAATGTGGGGTCCGCCAACTACGATGACGTCGCCATCAAGCAGGCCATCGAGCAAGGTATAACGACCGGTCCTCGCATCGTTCCCGCGACCTACGCCATCGGCGCCACCGGCGGCCACTGCGACGCCACGGAATTGCCGCCATCGCTCTCGGCTTCCAGGCCGGCCGTCGCGAACGGTCCCGAGGAAATCCGCGCCACGGTACGCAAGTTGCGCAAATACGGCGCCGAAGTCATCAAATTTTGCGGCACCGGAGGCGTGCTCTCCAAGACCGACACCGTGGGCGGACAGCAGTACGATCTGACCGAAATGAAGGCGCTGGTCGGTGAGGCGCACATGCTCGGGCTGCGTGTCGCGGTACACGCTCATGGCACATCCGGGATCAAGGACGCCATACGCGCCGGTGTGGACACCATCGAACATGCCAGTCTCGCCGACGATGAGGCATTCGCCTTGGCCAAGCAGCATGGCACCTGGTTTTCAATGGACATCTACAACGATGATTACATCCTGGCCGAAGGCGAGAAAAACGGGCTGTACAAGGAGTCGCTCGAGAAGGAGCGCATGATCGGCTTGAAACAGCGTCAAACTTTTCAAGCGGCGGTGAAAGCGGGCGTGAAAATGGTTTTCGGAACCGATGCGGGCGTATACCCCAATGGCTTCAACGCCCGCCAGTTCGTCACCATGGTCAAATGGGGCATGACGCCCATGCAGGCCATTCAGGCTGCCACCGCCAATGCCGCGGAAGCACTGGGACGGCCGGGCGACGTCGGCGCCATTGCCGTCGGACGCTACGGAGATCTCATCGCCGTCACCGGCGATCCGCTTGCGGATGTCGCCAGGCTGCAAACCGTGGGCTTTGTCATGAAAGGCGGCGACGTCGTCAAAATGCCCGCCAATTAAGCGGCACGTTTTTTTGGGCGTTTAATTCCCGCCGATCAAACCGGCGGACAGCGTATGACGCAGCGGGCCACCGCACTGCCGGGATGTTGCGCGACCCTGCCCCCCTTTGCGCACCGTTCCCCCGCCCGGGCAAGCCTTTCGTGGTATATCACCAATCCGCCGGCATCATAAATAAATATCGGGCTTTCAATCGGCGCGAATCCCCTGTACAAAAAAGGTATTGGATTCGTCTTCGGACGATTCAACGTCGACAAACATATAAACGGGGATGAACATGCGTATTAACCTAATCGATAGGATTGCGCCGCTTATTGCGGCAACTTTCCTGAGTATCTTCGGCGGAGCGGCTCAGGCGCAAACCGCCGTTGCTGACCAAGGCGAAATCCAACAGGTCATTGTCACGGGCTCGCGCATCGCCAGGGAAGGCGCCGAGGCGCAGCAGCCGCTGTCGATCATCAGCCGCGATGCCATTGATAAGACCAATCTGCAAAGCCTGGGCGAGTTGCTTCAACAGCTCACCACGGGCGGCAGCGCGCTCAACACCAAGTTCAATTCTTCCGGCAACTTCGGCTACCCCCCGGACGGCGGCGGCATCGGCGCGGGATCATCCCAGGTGGATTTGCGTAACCTGGATTCCAAGCGAGTTCTGGTGCTGGTGGATGGTATCCGCTGGGTCAATGAATCCTCCGCTTCCGGCGTGAGCGGCAGCGCGGATCTCAATACGATACCGTTGGCCATCGTCGAGCGCATCGAAGTGCTCGAGGACGGCGCATCGGCAATCTACGGATCGGACGCGATTGCCGGCGTGGTCAACGTCATCACCCGCAAAAAGTTCGATGGCGCGGAAATCACGGGCTATGTCGGCGACTACGGCAAAGGCGGCCGGACCACGGAAGGCACCCTGACACTCGGCGGCTCGAACGAAAAATTCTCCGCCGTGTTCGTGGCAAACTATTACAACCAGGAGGCCATAAGTTCGTCTAAATGGTGGCAATCCGCGTCTCCCGAACCGCTTGCGGGTCTGCGGGCGGGGAGCTCCGGGACGCCTCAAGGCCGCAACATATTTTGCGATCCGCGCGTGGCGCCTCCCGCTTATGGATCTTGCACCGCGGACCAGTCCAATTATTACGACGTGACACTCAACAATGGCACGAAGGTGCCGGTTTGGAATCCGTTCGACCCCACCGGCGGCACGTACCACAATTTTAGCGGAAGCGATCGCTTTAACTACGCGCCTTTCAACGATCTTTTGACGCCGTCGGAGCGAAAATCCATCTTTACGAATGTTGCTTACAACGTCAACGACGATTTCAGAGTACATGCCAAAGGACTGTTCAATAATCGCCAGTCGCAAAACCAAGCGGCGCCGGAACCGATATTCGTCGGACCCCTTGCCGGCACGGGCGGGATCGCGGATACAATTACGGTCGCGGCCAATAATCCCTACAACCCCTTCGGCATCACGTTGGATCCCGCGACCAACTTTGGATTCATCACCAGACGTCCGCTTGAGGTTGGCCCCCGTATCTTCGATCAGGACGTGAACACCTACTATTTGAACGTGGGTGTGGACGGAGATCTACACTTCTTGAACGGACTGAAGTGGGAGGTCAACGCCGCGTATTCCGACAACAAGGCCGAGCAAACCTTCCTCAACGGTTTTAACGTCGGAAAACTTGCACTCGCGCTCGGCGATGTGAATGTTTGCCACGCCGTGCCGGGATGCGTGCCGCTTAATCTGTTCGGCGGACAGGGAAATCCCATGACCCCAGCGATGATCAATTACATTCGCGCGACGCAGTTGGATTCGAGCGACGAGAAGCTGGCGCTGGTCTCGGCCGACATCACGGGCACCATGTTTCACATACAGGATCGCGCGGCGGGATTTGCCGTTGGGGTGGAGCATCGCAAGTACATCGGTGCGTTCAACCCAGACCCCTTGCGCACGACCGGCGAATCGCAAGATTCTCCGGCGTTTCCGGTCTACGCAAGTTACCACGTGAACGAAGCCTATGCAGAGTTCAATCTACCGCTGCTCGCGACTTTTGATACCAGCGGCGCGGTGCGCTACTCCGATTATTCGACATTCGGTGGCGCCACCACGGGCAAAGTCGGCTTTCGCTGGCAGGCGATCAACGATCTGGCCGCGCGCGGCACCTACTCGAAGGGGTTTCGCGCACCGAACTTGGGCGAGCTGTTCGGCTTGACGCAATTCGGTGCGACGTTGGTCGACCCTTGCGGACCGACGAGCGGCGCGGTGGTCACCGGGCCGCCCGTGACGCCGTTGCAGAAGGCGTGCGTGGCGCAGGGCGTGCCGATCAACTACGTACAAGCCAACACGCAGATCACCTCGTTCACCGGCGGTAACGCAGCGCTGCAACCGGAAAAATCCGACAGCTATACCGTGGGTTTGCAATATCACGCGAGTTGGGCGGAGACCGGCATTACCGACAAACTCACCGCCGAAACGACTTATTATCATCACAAGGTCACCGGCGCGATCCAGTCGGAAGATCTTCAAGCATTGTTGAACTCCTGCATTGCCGCGGGCGGAACCGATCCGGCGCTGTGCTCGCCGTTCAGTCGCGGCCCCAGCGGCAATCTGCATCCTCCTAAGAATTTTTTGCAGAACTTCGGCGAAATCACCACGGGGGGTGTCGATCTGAAGATCGACTGGCTCGGATCGGAAACGCCATGGGGACGGCCCTCTGTGGCCATTCAGAGCACGTATGTGGATAGCTACAAAGCAATCGACGGCGGCGGAAACGTGTCAACGCGTCAAGTCGGCGTCGAAACCAATAACGGTTCAATTCCGAGGATTCGCGTCAATTCGCAACTGGGCTGGACGGTGAAAGACTGGCAAGCGAGCTGGATCGTTCGATATATTCACTCGGTGACTGAAGCTTGCTCGAGCGCCCTGGTGGTTGGTGTAGCCGGTTGCGAGACCGCGACTGACTTCCATGTGTTGCGTTCGGTGGTTTACAACGATGTGCAGCTGGAATGGCGCAATGCCTTCTGGCTGAACGGCATGAAAGTCGCGGTGGGCGTCAACAATCTCTTCGGTGTAAACCCGCCGATCTGCTTCAGCTGCACACTCAATGGCTACGATGCGGCGACATATGACTTGCCGGGCGCATTCTGGAGTGTGAGAGCATCTTATAAATTCTGAAGTTCGCGGTTCCCCTCGTGTCGAAAGACGCGAGGGGATTCCGCCGCTCAATCACCTGAACAGATGATTGCTGACACCCCACGAATAGTCTAGCTCCCGCCGATCAACCCGGCGGTCACATTGATGGCGAATCCCAAGATCGATGCGTTGAAAAGGAAGGAGATCAGCGTTTGCGCGATCACGGTCTTGCGGATCGCCGCGCTTTGCGTGGAGACATCCGCAGTTTGGCAGGCCGCCGAGATCGTGAAAGAAAAGTATGCGAAATCCCAAAACACGGGCATGGGCGTATTCGGGAAATGCAGCGGCCGCTCCTCACCGGCAACGCTGTAAAACATGTCGGCGTAATGCGTGGTGAACATGGTGGGGACCAGCAGCCACGAGTTGATCAGCGTGAGCGCGGCCAGCGCCAAGTGCGCGGCTCGAACCGGACCGCTTACCTGCTTGATCGTGGCGAGCGGTTCCAGAATGGCAAAAAGACTGGCGACAGCCGCAATGATCACGACGACGAGAATGACGGGAGCCGACTCGTCCTCTTCGATGTACTTGGTGCAGATTTGCTCGGCACTGAGGCGCGACATCCAGATCAGGATCAGTGCCAGAAAGAGCATGACCCCGCCATTCCAGCAGACCAGCACCCGATTCACGATCGACCAGTCGTGCGGAAGAAAGAAAAATACTGCGATACCCGCAAGCAACGAGATCCATAGGCGTGGATGCCCCAGGAACAGCTGTTTCATGGGGCTTTGCACTGCAACGGTTTGCTCCAACGACCTGACCTACTTGCTTTCCTTGGCCACCAAGTACTTGACCAACTCGATGGTTTGATCCGGGCCCCCGGCCGATTCGACGTGCAATCGATACTTGCCGTTGACGATGATGGTGGGTGTGCGGTCCACCTTGTACGCCATGATCAAATCCTGATCGGTGCGCACCTTTAGATCGACCGAGAAGGACTTCGAGGTCGCGACAAATTTCTCGACCGGCACCCCTGCGCGTTGGTTGTAGAATTTAGCGGCATCCTCGATGGTCGGCATATGGCTCTTGAGGGCGCGCGTCGACGGATCGGAGATGCTCAAATCGCCGCCCTTCCACACCGCATCGAACATGGCATCGTGCGTCTGTTGATCCACACCCAAGACTTGCGCCGTGACGTAGGCGAGTTGAAACATCGGCCAATCCTCGGCGCTGTTGAATGCGGCGGGAAGATAGTCGAGCACCGCATTTGCCGGTAGCGATTGTTTCAGCTTATGCACGGTGGGCTGAAAGATGTTGCAAGCCGGACACGCATACGAGAAAACTTCCGTCACTTCCACCTTGCCCGGGGCGACAGAGGTCGGACGCGCCGGTTGCACCAGAAAATAATTCACGCCCTCCGTCCAGGTTTGCGCGCCGTGCGCGGCCACCGAAACGCTCAATGCCAAAACGGCCCATAACGCAGCGGAATAGATCGATTTCATCGAGGCTCCTTGGTGTCTATGCGGCGCGAATTCTAGCACCCGCGGCCGGGCGAATCCGCCATTCAAGGCGTCGGGACTGCCGCTTATGTCCGCCTGGCCGGACCTCCGGTTCACAATACTTTGCATTGGCTGACGAACTTTCGAGTCTCAGATCGCTCTACCTGCAGGCTGCCGGTGTAGTTCGGAGTCGAATCTGGTTATAGTCTGCGGCTCGCCCGAGTGATCTATTGGCAGTGCGTGCCACGGTATGGGCTCGCGTATCGGTGAATCAGTGATAAAAGAGCAGGAATTTCCGCAGCTTCAGCCCGCCAGGGATTCGAGACCTTTCGTCGTCAGAAACTGGAAGGCACTGCTCATCGTGCTGGTGATCGCGGCGCTGATGGTTGTGTTTGTGATGTACCTGCGCCAGAAACAACCTGTCGCGGTTCCGCGCGGCCGCAATGGACAGAACGGTCCGGTCGCCGTCTCGGTTGCAACTGCCGCTTCGGGCGACATCCAAGTCAAGATTCCAGCCCTCGGCACGGTGACTCCGCTGGCCACGGTCACGGTCAGGACGCAGATCACCGGCACACTGCAGAAGATTTTCTTCACCGAAGGCCAGGTCGTTCGAGAAGGGCAATCCCTCGCGCAGATCGATCCGCGCCCATACGAAGCCGCTTTGCAACAAATGGAGGGCAACCTGAAGCGCGACCAGGCGCTGCTCGCGGACGCCATACTGGACTTGAAGCGATACGCAGGACTGGTCAAAGAAGATTCAATCGCGGCCCAACAGCTCGACACCCAGCGTGCGCTGGTCGATCAATTCACCGGCACCATCCAGGCGGACGAAGGTCAGGTGAAAACCGCCAAGGTAAATCTGGTGTACACGCACATCACATCGCCGGTGACGGGACGCGTCGGCTTGCGCCAGGTCGACCAGGGAAACTATGTGACGCCGGGCGATACCAACGGCATCGTGCTCATCAACCAACTGCAGCCCATTACGGTGATTTTTTCGATTCCGGAGGACAACGTATCCGCCGTCATGAAGCGCTTGCATGCAGGCGCCTCGCTCACCGTCGAGGCCTACGATCGTACCAATGCGACGAAAATTGCCGATGGCAAGCTGCTCACGGTCGACAATTCGATCGACGTTACGACCGGCACGATCAAGCTGCGCGCGGTATTCGATAATGTCGACGATTCTCTGTTTCCGAATCAGTTCGTCAATATTCAGTTGCTTCAAGACGTCCTGAACAACCAAATCATCATGCCGAACTCGGCGGTGCGGCGGGGCGCACCCAACGGGGTCGCCACGACTTTCGTCTACGTCGTCAATTCCGACAACACCGTCACCGTCCGCCCGGTGACCTTGGGTGTCGTCGACGGCGAAAAGGTTGCGGTGACCGCGGGCCTCAAGGCCGGCGAGATCGTCGTAACGGAGGGTGGCGATCGCCTGCGCGACGGCGCGCTAGTTCAATTACCGAATTCCGCACCCGCGCCCGCACCTGCCGCGGGCGCACCTGCCGCGGGCGCGCAGCCGACGGGCAAGCCTGCGGCTCCCGGCAAACCGGGCGGGCGGCGCGGTCGGGGGAACGGCAAACCTCCGCAATCGCAATGACGCCGTCGCTGGCTTGAGTCTGGCCGCATGAATCCCTCACGCATTTTCATCCTGCGGCCTGTCGCCACCACTCTTTTGATGGTGGCCATTTTGATCGTCGGGGCGATGGCCTATCTGCAACTGCCCTTGTCCGCACTGCCGGAAGTCGCCTATCCCACCATTCAGGTACAGACCTTCTATCCCGGCGCGAGTCCCGAGGTGATTACCTCCGCCATTACGGCGCCGTTGGAAAAACAGTTTGGCCAGATGCCGGGCTTGAGCCAGATGTCTTCGACGAGTTCGGCCGGCGCGTCGGTCATCACTTTGCAGTTCACCCTGGCGCTCGCCATCGACGTGGCGGAACAAGAAGTGCAGGCGGCCATCAGTGCCGGTCAAAATTTGCTGCCGCAGGATCTGCCGGCACCGCCGATTTACGCCAAGGTCAATCCCGCCGACGCGCCGGTGCTGATCCTGGGGATTACCTCGAAAACGATGGCGC
>Ga0210406_10002155_pt1 | contig 22899 bp, 21 predicted proteins | sample IncBWC30MmetaG_FD_155454 | JGI IMG/M metagenome (GOLD analysis project Ga0210406, IMG submission 155454) | Forest soil microbial communities from Barre Woods Harvard Forest LTER site, Petersham, Massachusetts, United States - Inc-BW-C-30-M | ecosystem: Environmental > Terrestrial > Soil >...
GGGGGCGTATGCATGATTCGAACTTACTGCAATCGCAGTGAGCAACCGATCTACCGCATGATCAGATTCTCCTCCATCCTCGGTAGTATGGTTTGGGATGATCATGCGCAAAGTCGTGCATGTCGACATGGATGCGTTCTACGCTTCGGTAGAGCAACGGGACAATCCTGACTTGCGCGGTAAGCCCGTGATTGTCGCCTGGAAAGGCAACCGCTCGGTTGTGTGCGCCGCTTCCTATGAGGCGAGGGCTTTCGGTGTTCGCTCTGCAATGCCAGCGAAGCGGGCAGAACGGCTGTGTCCAGATGCGACCTTTATTGCGCCGGATTTCACCAGGTATCGGGCGGTATCCGGGGATGTGCGGGAGATTTTCAAACGCCACACAGATCTGATTGAGCCGTTGTCGCTCGACGAAGCATATCTGGACGTTACCGAGAACAAGACGGAGTTGCCAACGGCTACGCTTGTGGCACGCACGATCCGGGGGCAAATCCGCCAAGAGCTGAGCCTGACCGCCTCTGCTGGAGTAGCGCCCAACAAGTTCCTGGCGAAACTCGCCTCTGGCTGGAAAAAGCCTGATGGACTCTTCGTGATCCAGCCAGAAGAAGTGGATGTGTTTTTGCTGCCACTGCCGGTTGGAAGGCTGCCAGGGGTCGGGAAAGTCAACGAAGAGAAGTTAGTGAAACTCGGAGTCAAGACTGTCGGCGAGCTGCGAAGTCTTGAGCTAGCGAGACTTGAACAGGAATTTGGCCGCTACGGTGTGCGCCTCTACGAACTTGCGCGAGGGATTGACGAGAATCCAGTCGTCCCAGACAGGCCGACGAAGTCCATATCCGTCGAGGACACGTTTCAAGAAGATGTCCTGCTGGCCGACACTGAACCTGCGATCCGGCGCCTGGCAGAAAAGCTGTGGTCCGCATCGCGCAAGGAGCCGCGAATGCCACGAACTATCGTGCTCAAGTTGAAGACGAGGGAGTTCAAGATCCTCACACGCAGCTACACTTCTGACAATCCACCCTCGTCGTGCGATGAGTTGACGGACATCGCGCTGAAGTTGCGAGATAGAGTTGATCTTGGCCGACAGCAACGGTTCCGGTTAGTGGGCGTGGGTCTCAGTAATTTTGAAGACGCAGGAGAAACGACGTCACAACCAACTCTTTTCGAGTGAAAGCATGTCAGTCTGCCGCGGCCGCACCCGCCGGCTGCTGCTTCATCATCTCCTCCATCCCTTTCTTCATCTCTTTCGCCGACGGTTCGGCCTTATGCGTGCCGACCATCCAGGAATAGCCATCGGGATCGACGACAGTACCGCAGCGGTCACCCCAGAACATGTCCATCACCGGGCCCTGGCTGGTCGCACCGAGTTTGGTCGCTTTCTCGATCACTTTGTCCACGTTTTCGACATAGAGATATAAAGTGGCCGGCGAGGCGCCGATGCTCTTTGCGGTGCGCCTGCCCATTGCTGCGCTCTCGGGACCGAGCATGAGCACTGTGCCGCGCAAGGTGAGTTCCGCGTGCATCGGCTTGCGATCGGGCCCATTCATGATGGCGCGCTTCGCGAAGCCAAACGCCTTCTGGTAAAAGCTGACAGCGGCAGGAATGTCCGCAACGGTGAGCGCGGCCGAGACCGCGCCGTACGCCTTCTTATTCAGTGGATCAATCTTCTTCTTTGCCATTTGTGCTCCTTTCGTGCGGATGCCATTCTAGCGAAAAGAAATGAATACTGCACCCGGACCAACGAAAGGACCGACGAAAGGCGTGGTCACGCCTTGGCAGGCGGCACGAGCTTTAGAACAAGCGTGCGGATAGTCGCGGGCTCGTGCTCACCTGCCGCTGCGGAGAGCGTATACGACCGTTCAAATCCATTGGGTCCCTCCACTTTCAATTCCCAGTTCTCGGCCACTTGCGATCCTGCAATCGACACGCGCCATTCGCCTAGTCGCCCGCTGAATGCGTGCTCCAGGTGCGCGGTGATATCGCGGCACAACTGAGCGTCACCGAGATTCTGCAGTTCGATCGTGACTCCCATCCCATCGCAATTCTATCGAAGACAAACTGCTCGGCCGCCGACGTTTGTGTTGCTCCTGCTCGCTCGACGGACGCGCCGCGCTGAAACCCTTCAGCCCACTACCCCCAAGCAAGCGAAGGAGACCCACGATGAGACTCCGTTCCAACGAATTCTGCCCAATTCATAAATCGCTTTCCTGCTGCGGCCGGGAGACCCTTCCCAAGCCCCGGTTCGTACGACTGGGAGTTCAGCGCGTCGAGGATCCGCACCATCCACGAGGATATCGGGAACTGCGACTCACCGGCTGAAATGCGAAAACTCCTCAACCGCAAGGTGCGGCAGCAGGCCGGAGTATGCGCGATCTGCCACGAAGAGTTCACCGACTACAACGACATCGTTCCGGACCACAAGAACCCCAAAGGAATGGGCGGGGCTTGGAGAGACGATCATCCAGACAATATCCAGGCAACGCACTGGTGGTGCAATGGAGAAAAGGGATCAACCAGAATGGATGACTGACGGCCCATCAGTCCGGTTTCGGTCTTTCATTTCATGAAAACCAAATCGAATTGAGACCGCGAATGGTGCTGGGTGTGTGCCGTTCAATGGACTGCAGGTGTGCCTTGAAGTGTGCCGTACGTCTTGGTCCGCGGTGCGCCGAGGTGAGCTCTCTTGATGCCGGCCCACTTAGATCAGTAGCGCAACCCGACGAAGAGGATGCCGAAGCGGCTAGATCGAAGCCATCTGATTCAGAGTCAGCTCGGGTGGCACAGGATCAGCAGAGGGCCTTCGCGAGCGCCTGCGAGTTCATCGACTGTCATCGGACCCGCGGCCAGCAAGTCAGCGATGTGAAGTTTCGCAACCACGTAAATCATCTGGCTCAGGCGGTAGCAGTGGATCATGCTGTTCAGTAATCCGGATGCGTCACCTTCAGTCTGCGGTTGCGATGCACTCATTTCATTTCCACACGGAGATTGTGAACGACGTGATCGAGAGCTTTGTGACCAGCCTTCCGGAGGAATGTCACGGCCGGGTTCGTGGGTTCGAGCCCCGTCGTCCCCGCCACCAAATCCAAGAAATCCGTAACGCCGACTCGTGTCACAACGCCGAAAGCGGCCACACGTCTATTTCGCAAACCGCCGAACGCTGAAGGAAATCGGCAGCCCGACCACGACCATGTGCACAAGCAGCCCTTGAATCTCGTTATGAAGTTTGTAAGGGCCGCTTGCGTGAAGCGCGGAGAGCGGCAAAACGATAAGACGCATTACCAGTTCAACAGCGGCGCCAAAAAACAAGCCGCACACCAGTGGGTGCTCCTTCAAGAAACGCAGCCTGAGGCTCGCGCCGTAGTAAACGGCCGCTGCTGAGAAAGCGATAAAGAAGTGCAGGAAGACGCCCAGAATATAGGTGCCTATGCCTCCATGGAAAGCCTGCTGCCCCAGGAGGCCCCCGGCAATCGTGAGCGGGATGTCCCACCCAAACAGGATGCAAGCTTGTATAAGGTCCAGAGTTCCGGCAATCAGGCCACCCGCTGCGATTGCCAACAAAGCGTTCCTTTTCCCCGATAGCAGCTGTGCTAAATTTCCAATCATCCGAAGTCTCCTCTTTCAACTCTGATCTGTTTGCTATTCGCAATGCGCTTTACGATAACCTTCTAACCGCATGGCCTAAACGTTGGCGCCTGCGAGTTTGCAACCGGTTCACCGCAACAACGCGCGGGCGATTGCGATCCAGACCCGCGCTCCACTCAAATAGATCCACATCGTCATCGCCTGTCCGAGAACCAGGGCCGACTCTCCACACAGAAACACCGAGTGCACGCGGCGCATGACGATCCAGTCCCGCACAGCGCCGATGAGAATCAGCGCATCGACGCCGACATACCACGCGTTGTCCGGCACTAACCAAGTTTGGAAGTGCGCGAACGCAGCCGCCGTGAGCCCGCATGACGCCATCAACATCAAGCGGCGGTGATGCTCCGGTCGGCGCCGCCAAAAGACGGCGAGCCCGAACGTGACCGCGAACGCGAGCATGTCGAAGAACGACACAATCAGGAACGCCGGCGCGTCCCACTAAGGCGCTTTGAATAGCGCCCTTGCCATATTCCTGGCAGGGCCGACCAGCGATGCCAGCGTAGTAGACCTAACAACACAGGCATCACAATTACTGTCCATCCGATCTATCATGTGGTGGCCTCGAGAAGGAAGTAACGGCTAAAGATAACTACGCGGCCCCAAGAAATCCTGAGCTTAGTCTGAAACATTCTGAATAGTTCTGAAATGACGCTGCATCGGCGGTAGATGCGGGTGGGGTAGCGTCGTAAAGCGCATGATCAATCGCATCGCCGTCGGCATTTCTTAACGGCGTTGATATACTCGGCGTGCGCCGTCTATCCCTTAAACAGGACGCTGATCACCAGTCGCCCCACCATGACGATACTTCGCATCGGCCCCTGGTGCGTTAATCCGACCTCCGGGCAGATTTCACGAGATGGAGAGACCGCTCGGCTGGAGGTGCGGACAATGCGGCTGCTCGTGTGCCTCGCCGAGCACGCTGGCGAGGTCGTCAGCATCGATGACTTGCTCAGCCAAGTCTGGTCTGGCGTCAACGTCAGTCCGGACTCCGTCTACCAAGCTGTGACATCGCTCCGCCGTCTGCTCGGCGACGATCCCAAGCAGCCCACTTACATCGAGACAGTACCGCGACTCGGGTATCGAATGGTGGCGACGGTCAGTCCCGGGCCGGACCGTTCCATCGAAGGTCAGTCCATCGCCCAGACAGGCTCTTCGGAGGCTTCGAGCAGCGAACACCCGATCCCGGTTACCACCGATGCCCCGACGCCCGGTCTGCGCCTCAGAGCCGGCTTCACCTGGGTCGCGGGCGCGGTGCTGTGCCTCGCGCTCATCGTTACTTTCCTGCTCATATTCCGGTACCAGGGCAGGGTCGCGAACGACAATCAATCAGCCTCAGCCGCCATTGCTCCACAGCCACAGAAATCCATTGCCGTGCTGCCATTTCTCGACCTGACCGAAGGGATGAAGGAGGAGGAGTTCGCCGACGGCATGACTGAGGAACTGATTGACAAGCTGACCAAGATCCCGGAGCTTCGGGTACCGGCTCCCACCTCCTCGTTCTATTTCAAGGGCAAACAAATACCCATCCCGGATATTGCCAAGACCCTGGGTGTCGCTTATGTACTCGATGGGAGCCTGCGCAAGTCAGGCGCTAGGCTGCGGGTCGCTGTGCGGCTGATTCGTGCGGACAACGGGTACGTTGTCTGGTCTGAAACGTACGACCGACCATTGGACGACATCTTGATGGTCCAAGACGACATCGCCGCTGAAGTAACGAGAGCGCTGAAGGCATCCATCGAGGCCAGACCGGAGCACGATAAGTCCAAGTGATGATCACCCGTAAATTGATGTGTTCTAAGGGGAAGGGTGTCCTGGAGCGCGAAGGGTTCACTGATTCAGAGTCAGACCCGCTGCTCCTTCCGTTGAGGCCCCATGCCTTTGCAGCGGCGGGCCTTCATTTCTTCGCTTCCGCATCTTTTGGAGGTGAAAAAACAAGGGGCAGAATCTTGTAGTCCGCAGAAAGTGTGTTCGATCTCACGCGGCGACCTTCTCCAGCCGATATTCGTGGTGCAGTCCGCCGAGCACCTCCTTAGTTCTTATCCGACAATCCGGCGGTAATTCGTGTCTGGGATGCTTCGGGCTTGGCCGTCGCGTAGTAGCCGGCTCTGGAATTCCCGGACCAAGACTGGCATGCGGGCGTCCGCGATTGTAATGCGCAACCCACTCCCGCAGAATTCTCCGCAGGTGCTTTTCGTTCAGCGGGATCACCCAGTCCAGGCACTCGCGCCTCATGCTTCCGATCAATCGTTCACAGTAGGCATTCGCCTTCGGCGCCTGCACGGGGGTTCGTAGAATTTTCAGCCCAAATGCCCCCAAGTCATCGTCAACTTCTGCCGAAAAGATCGAATCCCGATCATGAATCAGGAATCGGTAGGTGTGATCGCCTGGGATGGCTTCTCGAAACTGCTGCAAGGTCCAGGCTGCAGTCGGATGGGCGGTGACATTGCATTGCAGAATGCGGCGACTTCCCACCTCCATCACCACGAACACGTACAGCACTCGGAAACCAGCCGTGATGGCTACCAAGAAGTCAGCGGCCACGATGGCCTTGGCGTGGTTGCGGACAAACGTCCGCCAGTGCTGCGAGGATGTTCTCCTACCGCCTCGCGGATCCCTATCTTGCGGCCAGTATGTCCGTACCGTTCGCGGCGAAACCAAGATCCCGAGCTTCACCGAGAGTTCGGCTGCGATGCGCTCCTCGCCCCAGGTCGGGTTCTCCCGCACCATGCGCACCATCAGCTGGCGAAGATTTTCCGGAATTCGCGGTCTTCCCAACCGCGACTTCCGCCGCCAAAACAGCTTGAACCCCTTGCGATGCGAGCCGATGAGGGTCTCCGGCTTAACAATCATCAATGCTGCTTTCCAGTGGAACAGTTGAGACCATAGCACCAAGGAGAAGCGCGCTGCGTCGGTGAGCTTGCGTGGCGGAACCTGGTGTTCCCGGTAGAACGCCAACTGTTTGCGCAGGAACAGTACTTCGGCGCTCAATTCCGCTCGTGACGAGACTGCCAGCCACAGAAACTGAATGCCTTCGCCGGCTGTAATAAGAAGGATAGAAAGCAGTGATCGGAGGAGCTGTGCGGTCCTGCGCATAAACGGTTGGCGACGAAACTTTCAAGTTGCGGCTGGAAGCTGACAGTTTACGTCAGCGTCACTTGCGAAAGTTGCACCTTGTTATGTGCATATGGACTTCTTGCGGAGCACAGCCTTCCTCGCGTCCCCCGCCGGCTAAATATCTTGATCACGATTTGAAACGAAGCACTGTTTGCTAACACTAATACCCTGGTGACGCTTGGCAGCCCGGCGGCTTCCCGGATATGATCCGCTGAACGGAGGACTCAGGCCATGGGATCCTCAGGGGCACGATTTCGTTTCGCGACACTTCGATCTGCACTCCGAGCTTTCTGCTGCTTGTTCTTCGCAGCACTCTCGCTCTGTCACTCCTCAGCTCAGGTTCCAATCGAACCGGGGGCGCCCGCCGGGGATATCAGCCAACTTCCGAGAGAGGTCACGCGGACCTTGGACGGCGTCAATGAGAGAAATGGTCCTGCAGATGCACGCTTGCCAAAAAAGAAGCTCCAAGCGGATGGGAGCTGCCTTCTCCCACCTCTTGCTTCCATCAGCCCTGCGCCGACCGTGGCCGCTGAGCAGCTGAAGATCCCAAGCAAGGCGAGCAAGGAGTACGAAGAAGCTTGTGGAGCTCTCAGAAACGGGAAGCTTCCCGATGCAGAAAAACACTTGCGCATAGCTGTGCGCGAGTACGGCAAGTACTCCTTGGCATGGGTGACGTTGGGGCAGGTGCTATCGGCACAAAAACGCCTTGATGAGGCCAAAGTTGCGTGCGCGCAAGCCACAATTGCAGACCCCATTTTTGCTCCAGCTTATCTTTGCCTGGCCGATTTTGCAGCCAGTTCTCATGATTGGCCAGAAGTCCTCCAATTGAGCGAGCGTGCTCTCGGGATAGGACCTAACTATGCTGTCATTGCATATGAATACAATGCTGCCGCCAACCTGAACCTGCACAATCTGGTGGCAGCTGAAAAAAGCGCCCTGCGCGCAGTTGAGATGGACCGCGATCACCGCGAACCACGCGTGCACTTCGTCCTGGCTCAAGTCTACGAAGCAAAGGCTGATCGTGAAAACGAAGCCAAGCAACTCCGGGAGTATCTGAAATACGCTGGTAACGGGGCTGACCTGGCGATCATAAAAGCTGCTCTGTTGCAGCTGGAGAATAGACCCCCGGCGAATACATCGGCGAATGCGGCTTCCGGGAAAGAATCTGCACAAGCTCCAGAGATCCCTCGGCGCTCGTGGGCTCCTGCTGACATCGACGAAGAAATTCCCACCGTCCAAGTCGATGTCGGTTGCCCGCTGGAACAGATCCTGAAGGAAGCAAGTCGCCGCACCGAGGGTCTGATCGAGAGCCTGCAACGCTTCAGTGCCGATGAGAGCATTGAGGAGATCGCCTTCGACAAGAACGGAAAAACACGCAAGGCCTCGATCGAGCGAGCGAACTATGTTGCGCAGATCGAGACAGGGACCTCCGGATTTCCCAGAATCAGGGAATACAGAACCGGGAGTTCCGGCAATCAGGGATCTTCCCTCATAGATACTGGATCGGCGATATTCGCTCTTATCTTTCATCCGACACATGTCGCCAGCTTTAATTTCCGCTGTGAGGGCATGACCCAAGTGCAGGGCGCCTCAGCATGGCAGCTTCGCTTCGAGGAGGCCCCTGACACGAACCAGTCCTTCCAGGCGATCCGTATCGGGGGAGCGATGTATCTGCCCAGGCTGAAGGGGCGCGCTTGGGTGGCCAGTGATCGTTTCGAAGTGTTGCGGATGGAAACCGACTTGGTTTCACCAATTCCGCAAATCGATTTCAACCTGGAGCACTTGGTGATCAACTATGCTCCCGTTGAATTCAAGAGCCGTTCTGTGCGTCTATGGGTTCCTGCCAGTACGGCTCTGTATATTGCGTATCGCGGTCATCGCTACGAGCGTGTGCATACGTTCAACAACTTCCACCTTTTCTCGGTGGACTCTGACCAGAAGTTCAAAGAACCGGAGACAACGCCTAGCCCGCCCTCACAATTTGTGGCTGTCCAAAGGCTGATCGCGGAATCTAAGTGACGGCACGCCTCGCGACGATGTGGCCAGCTGCAAGGTAAGTTGTCCGCCCTTCATTTCCGCAGCTTGCAGCCCCAAGTTGCTCTGCCGCTATGATTAGCCCGAATCGTTGTTAAGCCTTCGCCGCCAAATCAACGGAAAGCGCCAATGCCAAGCAAGGCGTCAAGGTTAAGCTACAGGACCACCCGTTTTCAGTCCTGCTCTACTCAGCGAAGAGCAGCGAATTATGCATTCGAAAGATTGATGTTGAATTTGGGTTTCGGCAGATACCAGACTTTTCAAATGCGCTTCGGAAGAGTATGAAAAGGAGGTTTATGGTGGAATTGGCATTACTCTCATCCGTTCCACCAGAACAGGCTGTGACATGACTTGTCTTCAGAACGGAACTTGGAGAGGTTTTACCTTTCGCCAGGGGGTGCCCCTTTCCCCGAGATGGGACCCGTAGGTCCGACACACAGCTCGGAAATCAGAATTCTTGCCATTCCACCGAAAATACCCCTTTCGCTTCGCCGCACTACCCCAACTTTCGGGACGATGTGAGATACCGTATACATTTGGGCCGAACAAGTTCGAGGACACTGGGAATCCGCCACCATTCCGCGATGTTAGGGACGGACGCCTGATGACTCAATGCACTGAGGTATAAGGAAGGGACGGCAAAACTGCCACACCCCCCTTCTAACCACGCTCGTCTGGCTGGGGCTTGGAGGAAGCAAGGCACAGTCTTACCTTCCGCAGCACTTCTTGTACTTCTTACCAGACCCGCAGGGACATTCCTGATTCCGGCCGACTTTCCGAGGTGGCGGTGAAAGGGGAAATGCCTCTACAACATCAGGTGATTCGCAATTTGGAGACGACGGAAGGACACTCTTGCTTTGTCCGACCGCTTCGATTATTTCGCGCTGGCGCACAAATTGTGCTCGGAACGCGGTATCCTCGCCGACCATAGGTTCCAAACTCTTCATGAGCGTTCGCGCTTGTTCCACTTCACCATCGTAGGCGAGCACGACGGCATATTGTGAATGTACGTCAACCCAATGGCCTAGCATCTTTCGCTCTCGAATCAGCGGCAACAGCATATTCTCAAACATCTCCCTTGCACTACGGAGGTCGTTTCTGGATAGGCTTTCGTCCACAAAGTCCTGGCCGACTCTGACTGCTGAACTAATCGAGTCCGAGATGGCGTAAAACTTACAGGCGTGAATTCTACAAAGTCCTGACGGTTTGCCTTGTGCGGTGAGAACCTGAGCAGTTAAATCGAGGGTATCCGCAAGGTGCTTCGCGTCGTCAATAGAGCATTTCGCCGACAACTTCGGAATGATGTCTATCGCCTTCTTCAATATCACGTCATTAGCTGCGATCCCAAGAACCTTGTAGTACTCTTCGATGAGTGTATAAAGCAACTTCTCAGCGAGCGCATAGTCGCTAATTCTAAACAAGCAATTAGCATAGTTGTACTCAAGGATTCTGAGTTTCGCTGGACTCATCAATGGAGTTGTTCTCGCTTGTGAGTAGTAAGTTTGCACTTTGATCGGTCGACCTCGAGCTGCTGCGATAAGCATCTTCTTCATTACCAAAGCAAAGTTTTCGGTCGCATTGTCGGTGATATGTGGAATGCAGCTCTCCATCGTATCGAGCCAGCTATCAATTCCTGTGAGATTGCCGCTCTGGAGCGACCAGAACACCAGGGTATCGGCCGCCCAAAAGCGATCTTCCACGTCAAGGTTGTTCGACTCCACAACCTCAGCAAGGATTGTCGTGAACTCCTCGGCAAATCCATATTCATGGAAGAATTCACTCAAGCTGCTAGACAGATCGATAAGAGTGTCAGACTGATCGATTTCGGGCAGGAGTTTGCAGAAAAGTCGCAGCCTGTCGGTTCGAGCCGGAGAGATGGTCTCTCTTATTAGATCAGCCAGGCGCTCCTTAGCAGCACGCAATTGGGCAGCTGTAACCTTTTGCTGACCTTCGCGGGCTGTGCTCCTAAATGCGTCATGTAAGATTAGGCGTTGATCGCGAATGAGCTGCACGACTCCCCACGAGACAAGTTCACGAATGAGAGAGCGCGCTTCTTCAGTCGACACTCCGGTGCCTGCGGTCGTAACAGCTGCTGCCTCGTCTAATGAAATGGGCACATCTGCGATCACTAGAACACTCGTCGCTGCGGCGGCTGTCGCGCTAAGTCTCGCATACACGTCTGAAAGGATCGTTTCCTGTCCGGTAACTTCTGGGTTCGTTCGGGATTCCAAGGAACTGCAAAACTGCTCCACATTCCTGTTGTAATAGGCCTCCGTCAGCTTCGCCGCGTCCTGGACGAACAACGGAAAGCCACCGGTTAGTCGACGGACCCGCTCCAGCAATCTCGGGCTCGCGGAGCAGTGGTGGTCCAAGAACTCTTGGGAAATCGTGCCAATTGACCACCCGCCCAGTTCCTCCGACCGGACCCCGAGGCGGGTTTCGACTGTTACTTTTCCTGGCCACGGCTGTCCTAAGAGAATCCACCTTGCATTTGGAATTGCCTTTACAACTGTGACCATATCGGCGGGCTCAATAAGATGAACATTGTCGAGAACGATGATTAAGTTGATTTGCGAAGAACCTATGATGGTGTCGAGCGCTCGAAGACTCTGGACACCGGTCGATCCCGGCAAGAACACCCTGCCGACTTCAAATGTGTGAATGGACCTCAACCGTGCCGCCAACTCTCGCGCTAACGAAGGTGCCAATGCTGCCTTGGGCATATCGCCGCCATCGAAGTAAGCTATGTGGCCAGGTTCGTGCAAACTTGCCTGCGAAGCCCAAGCTGTCTTTCCAGCTCCCGACAGACCCACGACAAAGCGCACGTGATCTTGGCTGGCAAAATCTGGCTCACCTTGTTGAGCTCTATACGGGGTGGGCGGGTCTGGTAATCTGTGAAACTCGGCAACGATCTGTTCGAACAGCTTTGGCAACTCATTGGAGCGGAACTCGTGCTCCCGGCGAAACCCCATACCGGTGCAGGCGTGTTGAACAATTGCCGCAAGCTTCCATGTCAGCGTTTCAGCTGAAATCGCTTTAAAAGGAATTTGCTCGGCGCGCGCAGTGCACCACTCCAGAGCCTCCTGAATGGTTCTCCAAGCTGGCGGGAGACACTCCGGGCCAGGCACTAAAGAGTCTGGAGTTATGAGCAGGACATCACTAGGCCAATTTTTCCTGGTTTGGGCAAGGACCATGTTGGGCTCAGCATCTGAGATCACATAGAACTGTGGAGATCCTGGTCTGGACTTTGCGAGATGCTGCTCTCGAAGCCTTTGGAAGCGTTCTTCGGAAGCATTCCTGTCCGGCGAATATCACCAGATTTAGTTCGTGAGTACATTACACGTCGGAAGAACGATCAGGTCTCGAACAAGACCGTCAATCTTGAGCTTGGGGTGATCCGAGGCATCCTAAAGCGTGCGAAACTCTGGCATCTGTTCGCGGACGAGATCAAGCCTCTACCAGTTCACACTCAGATTGGCCGTGCAATGACCTTTGATGAAAAGCTTCGGCTTGGGAAAACCGCTGCCATGAAGCCGGAGTGGCAGAACGCACGATTGGCGATGGTACTTGCCCTCAACACTACGATGCGTGCCTGTGAGATCAAGGCTCTCAGGTGGTATGACGTGGATTTCCTGGGCGGGTCAGTCACGATTCGCAGGAGCAAGACTGAGGCGGGGCGGCGCGTGATTCCGCTCAACGAAGACGCCCTACGCGCAATGCGGGAGCTATATCGCAGGGCTTCTGCGATCGGGGGTACGCAGCCGGATCACTACGTCTTTCCCGCTTGTGAGAATGGGCGCTTCGATCCCGTTACTCCGCAGAAGAGCTGGCGTTCGGCGTGGCGGAGCCTGCGCAAGGCCGCAGGGATAGGAGCGCTACGCTTCCACGACCTCAGGCATCACGCAATAACGGAACTGGCGGAGTCTCAAGCCAGTGACGCTACTATCATGGCTATCGCTGGTCACGTCTCCCGGCAGATGCTTGAGCACTACTCGCATGTGCGCCTTGATCTCAAGCGGAAAGCATTGGATGAACTCTCGACCGGTAGGATGATTTCGGAGGGCAAACGAATCGGTTACGACACAAACTACGACACAACGAAGCCTTCAGGCGAAAGCGACCACGATGTAACCTATGGAGAAGATTGGTCGGGGAGAGAGGATTTGAACCTCCGACCCCCTGGTCCCGAAATTCTGGGAATCGGCCAAGTCTATTCTTATTAACGAACACAGAAGGTGCTCCAATCGTATAAGCCCTTCTCATTCTTGTTCGCCGCTCTCATTCTGGGACCAATTGGAGTCCCAATTGGAGCCCCTGCGGTCGCGTCAACTTCCGAGTTGCCGACTAATCACCCGGAATCGAATTAGTTTGCGCCCGAACCGTGTCTTGCGGCGCACGTCAGGCTGGACATTGAGGAGCAGAGACTGCCGATTTAGCGCCTGTAAGCGCTGCGGAACATCGAGGCTTAAGACAGATCGAGGTCGGTGAGCCTGTCTCTGTCGTCCGCTGGAGAACCGGGCTGCGTTGGCACCGTCTCAGCTTCGGGGTGGCTTCTGAAATACCACAGGCGGCGCTGCGCAAATGCGTACAATCCGAAAAATACGAGCACCCAAAGGCCGTTAAGCATTAGCCGGTCGGTGTTGTAGCGAAGCCAAATCGACTCCCCCGCAATTTTGATCTCGGGACCATTCGGGTTATACAGCACCTTCACCCGCTCATTCACGTGATAGCCATGGATACGCCAGTCGTAGGCTCGATATGTCGATTGCGTGCTGCGCGTTCGAATAATTCCATGGCAGGGCATCGTTTCCGACGGGCCCGCGTAGAGGATCCCCGTTCTGCATTGATCTTCGGGTACGGCGAACCTCACCTCGTATTCCACCCAATATCGTTTGCGGTCGGAGAGGGTCACCTTAAACGAAGGATTCGCATCATCGTCGGTTTGGTTCGCGGACACGATCTCCCCGTCGACACTCGGCCAGGTGCGCCGCGCGTGCAGGTCGGCGGAAATGGTCGCCACGCGACCTACGAGGCCGAAAATGCCGGCAGCTAGAAAAATCCCTGCCATCACTTTGAATAGGCGCGCATGACCCGAGTTGGGGAACAACGTTGTGGCCCAACCTGATTCGTCCGTTCCAGGTGGCGGCGCTATCGTGGAGGTTGACATACGTTGACGAGGCAACGTTAAAGCCCGGGGAAATCAGAATCAAACAACAAAAAGCCGGTTCTTACACCGACGTAACGCTTCCACAAGAAGGAAGAACCTGGGGGACAACCGTTGGATTCCGAGCAACGGGCAACCCTGAAAATCCCAAGGTAAGAGTTGCCGACCAACCGCCACAATCTTCGAAACCAGCGAGTACCCGCTTGTAAGGGTCGGGCGTTATGCGGCCAAGTGGCCCATCTATCGAACAGCTGACTTTTCGGGCATCAAATAGCACCGGGCATCCTGATGCCACATTCACTGGGTGAACCCAATTGCGCGCGCTCAGGCGGGGTGGCTAGCCGAACGTATTATGAAGAGCACCGCTAACAACGAGGAGGCTTATATGACGATCGCTTCCGATCTCTTACAACGACATATCGAGACGCTCATCGACGACAACGCGCAATGGCAGACGCTGATCGCCGATGATATTTTGTGGGAACTCGCCTACGCACCATCCATCGGCCATCCAGCACAGCTGTCCGGGCGGGAGGAAGCGGTCCGTCACGCAATTTGGTTCGTCGGAGCTGTGGAGAACTTCCGCTTCTTCGAACTCAAGGTGTATACGTTAGCCGATCCGGAACGTGCAGTCGCCGAAGTCAAGGGGGAGGGGCTCATCAAGTCTACGCGACGTATGTATCGCCAGGACTATGTGCTATTCCTGCGTGCTGTAGGCGGCAAGATCGCGTTCCTACGAGAATATTTCGATCCTGTGCGTGCGGCCAGGGCACTTGACACGCCGATCCTCGGTTTCGAATCCTGAGGACAACCGACGGGCCAAAGCTTTCGTCGGTCCAGGGCCTGACCCACATCTCGAAACTACGCTTCGACTGGACCGAGAAGTCAGCAACGCGTAGATGTGCTCTGTGTCCACGTAGCCGATTGTGGTCGGTTGACGGGCAATCCTCACCCGATCAGGTTATGGAAGGGTTGCCGACGATCCGGGAGTATCTCCTAACTTCCACCGGTAGGTGGTTACACTGCGATGATTCTTGGTCCCCACGCTCGGTTCAGACCCGTCGTTCATTGACTCGCGAATGCGGTAAGATGAAGGACCTGAAGGCCACGCAGCTTCGAATGATCGGCCAAACCATCTCGCACTACCGCATCGTCGAGAAACTCGGCGGCGGCGGGATGGGCGTGGTGTACAAAGCTGAAGACATCCGGCTTCATCGTTTCGTTGCCCTAAAGTTTCTCCCTCCCGATCTTGCGCGCGATCCGCAGTCCCTGGCACGCTTTCGGCGCGAGGCCCAGGCAGCCTCAGCGCTGAATCATCCGAACATCTGCACCATTTACGACATTGGTGGAGAGCAGGAGCAGGCGTTTATCGCCATGGAATTTCTGGAGGGCATAACGCTCAAGCATCTTGTGATTGGACGACCGCTTGAGCCTGATCGTCTGCTTTTACTCGCAACCGAGATCACTGATGCTCTGGATGCCGCCCACGCCGCGGGTATTATTCACCGTGACATTAAGCCGGCAAACATCTTTGTCACCATCCGTGGGCACGCTAAGATTCTCGATTTCGGGCTTGCGAAGGTTGCCGATCATTTCAGCATCGGCGCCGGTGCTTCAGTCCAGGCGACACTTAACGACCCTCAATTAACCAGCTCGGGTACAGCGCTCGGGACAGTGGCGTACATGTCACCTGAGCAGGCTCTGGGCAAACCGCTGGATGCACGAACTGATCTGTTTTCACTCGGCCTGGTGTTTTACGAAATGGCAACGGGAAAACAGGTCTTCTCGGGGAACACCTCTGCTGCGATCTTCGACTCTATTCTGCACAGCAATCCGCCACCGGCAGGACGGCTAAACCCTTCAATTCCCCCTGACCTGGATCACAGTATAGGCAAGCTGCTGGAAAAAGAACCGGACCTCCGATACCAGACCGCAGCTGACTTGCGAGCCGATCTAAAACGCATGTACCGGGACACCAGTTCAGGGCACACAGCCACGCACAGTCTGGTGATATCCGCAGCGGCAAACAAGAAAAGAATTCCCCGTTGGATGTGGGTCTCGACTGCTCTTTTTGTCCTCGCTCTGACTGTCGTCGCCAGTTGGTTCTATTTTTCTGCTCCCGCAAAATATTCTGGCCCACCCCCGCAGGTCGTTCCCTTCACCAGTTCTGCGGGCGACAAGGATTTTCCTGCAATGTCGCCGGATGGCAATGAAGTCGCATTCTCCTGGCAGGGAGAAAAGAGCACAGACCCCAATATCTATAACATTTACGTTCAACTTGTGGGTGCGGGCTCGCCGCTTCGGATTACCAGTGCAGGTGCTTCTGATCTCTCACCGGCTTGGTCGCCGGATGGCCGTTTCATTGCCTTCGAGCGTGATCGCGGACAGTCGCACGCTTACTTCATAGTGCCCGCCCTGGGCGGCCCGGAACGCAAATTGGCCAATGCTTACCCAGCGGCATACGGCGGCGGCATTAGCTGGTCACCGGATGGCAAATACTTAGCAGTCGCCGACGGAGGTTCACCCAAAGATTCCCGCGCTGGCATATTTTTCGTTTCGGTCGAAAGCGGTGAAAGGCGGGATTCGGGTATTGAATCGCCGGCTCCATACATAGTCGGTCCCGCCTTCTCTCCGGACGGAAAGTCCCTGGCGTTTGTCAGCGGTTCTGGCTTCCTGTCAAACGATATTTACGTTGCACCGGCATCCGGCGGCAAGCCGCGGCCGGTAACGTCATTACACGCTGATATCAAGGGCCCCGCGTGGATGACTAATGGCAAAGAACTTGTCTTTTCTTCGAATCATCAGGGGCTCAAGACTCTGTGGAGGGTGGCGCTGAGCGGCGGTGACCCTGAGCCACTCTCGATTGCTGCTGATGACGCTAGGCACGTCACGATCTCCAGTCGAGGAAACCGGCTGGCTTTTCTTCGCTACAGGGTGGACACCAATATATGGGAAGCGCCAGCATTCGCGGCGGGGCACGGTCAACCTTCGAAGTTAATAGCTTCAACGCGCGAGGATGCATCGCCGGCGTTCTCCCAGGATGGACAGCGTATCGCTTTTGCGTCGGACCGTTCAGGGAGGTTCGAGATTTACGTTTGCGGCAGCGATGGATCCAATCCTGTCCAACTAACGTCAATGAAGGCCCCCGATACAGGCACACCGGCTTGGTCTCCCGATGGAAAACAGATCGCCTTTGACTCTCGTCTCGAAGGGCACTCCGACATCTTCGTTATCACCGCCGAAGGGGGTTCACCGCACCGTCTTACGACGGAGCGTTACGACAACGAACTGCCTTCGTGGTCGAGAGACGGTCACTGGATTTACTTTACGTCAGACCGCTCAGGGAGCAACCAGGTCTGGAAGGTCCAGGCCGAAGGAGGCGCCGCCGTTCAGGTGACCAAGAGCGGTGGCTGGGGTGGATTCGAGGGACCTGATGGCAAATCTATCTTCTATTATCGCGATTCGGCTATCTGGAAGAGTACCTTGACAGGCGAGGGTGAAGCCCGCGTTGCTGATAATCCCGAATCGCAAGACTTTCGCCTACGCGGTAATGCGGTCTGGCTTCTGGATCGCGCCGCCATCCAAGCTCAATTCGACGTTTTTGACTTATCCACGCACAAACAGACCCGCCTCGGTGTTTTGGACATCGGCCCTCCCGCCAACGCCGCGGCCGGCTTTGATGTCTCTCCCGATGGACAGAGAATCATCTATACCCGCGTTGACACCCTCGAAAGCGACATCATGCTGGTCGAAAATTTCCACTGAAGCCTGAAAATATAAGCAGTGCATCGCGCCCGAGTCATGGGCAAACCGGAGACAACGACATTTTCATCTTTAACACTCTGTTTGCGACGTCGTGCTTGTAGCGTCTGTATCCGTGCTGCGGTTGCTACTCGAAAGGGGGGTACCAAATGAAGTTTAGATCAAACTGGTTGATTTTGAGCGGGGTTCTTTTTCTTGCTCCTGTGTGTTCTGGAGCCTCGAGAACAACTGAGAAACCTTGGCATGTTCCAGAGACTCCCGAAGTAGTGTCGCAAACATTGCGATTCTCGAATGGCGATGCGCATCTCGTCGGCACTCTTTATCTTCCCGCCAGAGGCGATCATTTACCCGCAGTGGTTGCCTTGCATTCGGCATCTGCGGCAACTCGGGAAGCCAGTCTTTATCGACATCTATCCGAAGCATTGACGACCATGGGGATCGCAGTATTGCTCTATGACCGACGTGGGACAGGCGAATCTTCAGGAAGTGTAGATGACATCGACTTCGGAACGTTGGCCGATGATGCCATAGCTGGACAGAGAGCATTGGCAAAGACACCGCGCATTAATCCTAAGAAGATTGGCTTTTGGGGATTGAGTCAAGGCGGCTGGCTGGCGGTACTGGCTGCCACGCACAGTGTCGATACAGCATTTGCAATCTCCATTTCCGCTCCACTGGTTTCTCCCGAGCAACAGATGCAATTCGCCATGACTAACCTGATGATGATCCGTGGCTATTCGAAGAGTGACATTGCACAAATGCTCGAGACACGAAAAGCTTGGACCGGATATCTTCGCGGAACGAACTCGCGCGAGGTCGCATTGAGTGTGCTGAGGAATGCCGAACGGAAACCGTGGTTCGATCTCGTGTATCTTCCAAGGGCCGCTGACCTCACGAGTGATCCAGAACATAACTCGTATCGCAAGGAGATGGACGACGACCCGACGGTGACGCTAAGGGCGGTTCGTGTGCCTCTGCTCGTTTTGTATGGCGACTCTGACCCGTGGATTCCGGTAGCAAAGTCTATAGCGGAGCTGAGATCGATTGGCGATCGAATGACCAATCTCACGTACGCAGTGGTGGTTAATGCGAATCACGAAATGATGTTTCCCACGAACGAGACGATGCAAGTTGACGAAAAAACCGTTCGCAATAATGCTCCACAAGCGCCCGAATACTTCATGCTGCTGGGCTCCTGGCTTTCTCGTCATCTTGGCCACTGATGTCTGAAACTCCTGGAAGCGTACACATTCCGGGAGTATGACGAGCAAACCTTACCTTACCGATTAGGTCAGGGTTGCCGACCACACGTTAGGAACAACGCAGTCTGTCGCAGGAAGGGAGTACCTGACCGGTCATCACCCGAACTCGCGAGAAATAAGGATGATGTAATAGTAAGCCGCGCTGTGACTAGCGCAGGTTATTCAGCAGCACCACGTCGCTGGTCACATCGCCGCGTGTCAGAAGCAGTCTTCGGCTGTCCGACGACCAGCTGAAATCGAAAATTCGGCCAGATGTGAATTTGGTCAGCTGCTTTGGTTTTCCTCCTTTGAGTGTTTGTTCCCAGACATTGGTTGCTCCATCTTGGGTTACCAGGTATTGCAACCCGGTACCAGTCGGGGACCAGCGCACACGGGTGGTTCCCCCCGGTACGTCAAATGTGCGTAGGGCAGAACCTCCGTGCGCAGGATTGACGGCTAATTTCCACCCAGCGGGATTGTATTGGTCGAAAGTATAGGAGAGAAGTTTTCCATCAGGAGAGATGTCTAACCATCCGGTGACGCCCTCGCCCATACCGCCTGCGATTTCTTCCGGGGAGCCGTGTGCTGCGCAAATTTGCATCTGGCCCCGGAATGAGATGATTGATGGGTCATATCGGCAGAGTTGCTGATCGCTTTTAAAGATCGTCGTCCGCCAGGAATCGGCCGTAACCGTTGTTTTCCAGCCAATGATAGAGATGAATCTGATAGAGGTAGGAAGCGACGGCCTCCTCGCCCAGCTCATGGGTGTCGGTGCAGAGAAAAGGCAGATTGAGTCCAGCCAGCAGTGCAACCAGCGACTGAAAAACACGGTTGGGGTTTGCCGTGGAGTAAGGGTACGGCGATTTGATTTGGCCCAGTGCTGTTGTGATAACCAGCAGCCGATAGGGATAAGCGCTCATCAGCTTTAAGCGGTTGACAAAAACTGACCGCTCGACAGTCAAGGAATGAACGAGGTCGGGCAGATCTTTCCGTTCCACCACGCACAGATCCTCTAACCCGGCAACCGAATAGTCCCCGAGTTTCAAAGCCTTGTTCTCAATGCCCGCAAACCAGCCCTCGAAGCGCGCAAAATCGAAAGGATTTTGTTCGCGAGTGTCGACCACGACTGTCGCGCGTGGGACCTTCAGTTGCGTGCCGCCCCGTTCCGCCAAGACCGGAATCGACGGAGGCGCAATTGGCGCATCAGCCATGTGCCACGTGAGAGGCGACTTGATCAAGGTTGGAGCTCGTCTCTTCATGTTTCCGCCCTCTACGCTACTATTTTCTCCCAGGCATACTCGTGATGGAGTCCGCCCAGAACGGGACGGGAGACTACTTGGGCTTTCTTCTCTAAGGATTGACGGGTCGCACCGCATGGCAGTGCACTTCTGTTTCCCTCATCGGGGATGCCAGGCCCCAAGCTGCTGTGTGGGCGCCCGGAATTGTAATGGCAAACCCATTCCCGCAGCAGTCGACGGAGATGTCTCTCGTTCAGAGGGATCATGAAATCCAGACACTCGCGTCGTATGGTTCCGACCAGCCGTTCGCAAAATGCATTCGTCTTCGGTGATTGTGGCGGAGTTCTCAGAACCTTCGACCCGAAGCCCTGCACTAGCTCCTGATCGAGTTCCGCCGAGAAGATCGAATCACGGTCATGGATGACGAAGCGATACTGGCTCCCAGCAGAAAGTCCTTCCCGAAACTGCTGCAGTGTCCACTCAGCCGTGGGGTGCGCCGTCACATTGCATTGCAAGATACGTCGAGATCCGAGCTCGAGGATCACGAACACATAGAGGAGCTGGAATTTGGCGGTGACTGCCACCATGAAGTCACAAGCGACGATCGCATCGGCGTGGTTGCGTACGAATGTCGCCCAGTGCTGGGACGAAGTTCCTCTCGCTCGAGGGTCATCTATCCCCCATGGCCAGTACTTGCGAACGGTTCGAGGCGATACGAGAACCCCCAGCTTCAGACAGAGCTCGGCAGCCACTCGCATCTGTCCCCAGGTCGGATTCTCCCGCGCCATGCGCACAATCAATTCGCGAATCTCACGTGGCAGGGGCGGTCTGCCAGGGCGTGACTTCCAGCGCCAAAAGAGCTTGAAGCCCCTCCGATGCCAACCGATCAGGGTGTCCGGTTTTACGACCGTGAGAGCGCTTTTCCAGTCGAACAGCCGCGACCACAGCACGAGAGTGAAACCAGCCGCGTCCGTGAGTCGTTGAGGCCTAACCTTGTGTTCTTGATAGAAGGCCAGTTGCTTTCGCAAAAACAGGTTCTCGGCGGCTACGGACGTTCGCGGCCGAAATACGGCCGTCATGTACCGAATGACGTCGGAAAGTAGAGTGAGGGCGACCCCAACGAGAGCTTTCACGCACCGCATGGCAGCGGGATTCTATCGGATCGACCTCCGAATTGGAACGCTCAAAACGGAGTTTTCCTGCTAGCCGAAGTCGCGTAAAGAATCTGCGTTTTCTTCGCGTTGCACAGTCGCTGATGAATTTTTGCGCACCACAGGGATGATCCTAAGAAATACCAGCCCCATGCCTACTGTAAGAAGTGACAGTTCCGTGCGTCAGCAGCACTAAGCACTATTCCCGAAATCGTCTCGATCCTCTTCCATACACAACCGTCATATACAACCCGTCGCGATTTGTAGAACCAGGAGAAGGGATCAATTTCTGGTGAGTGGGCTGTGGCCGCAGTTTTGAGAGGGAGGTGGCCGTGAAGAAGTTGGCGCTGATGATCTTGCTGTGGCTCGCCGCGGCTGCGACCGGGTTTTCTCAGACCAACGCAGTCCCTTCCGTACCCACAGAGGCATCTGCATCAAAGGATCCGGCCGGCCAAAGCGACTGGCACATCACTTGGGTGCCAGCATACTTGTGGCTCAGTGGCGTGAACGGCAACCTGGGAGTCGCGGGGAGAACGATTCCCGTGAGTGCCAGCTTCTCTGACGTTTTCGACAAACTGAATATCGGCTACATGACCGCTCTCGACGTACGCAAGAACAGGATCGGTGTCTTGACTGACTTCGAGTACATCGATCTGTCCTCCGGTGAGATTTCCACTCCTTTTGGCGTGCTATTTTCCAGCGCCCACACTGATTCGCAACAGTACATTCTTGATCCAGAAATCTACGGACGTGTCGTCGACAGTCCAAAAGGTTTCGTGGATGCGTTTGGAGGGATCCGATATTGGCATTTGCGGAGCAATCTTGACTTGCGACCTGGACTCCTGCCTGCTTTCCATGCAAGCGACTCGCGGGACTGGGTTGACCCGGTGATGGGGGCGCGCTTCCGGGCGAACCTGAAGAAAGGCTGGTTCGCAATGCTGAAGGGAGACGCTGGAGGTTTTGGTGCTGGATCACAAGTCACTTGGCAGATCTACACCGGAGTTGGGAAGGAATTCAAACAGAAATACTCGCTGTTTCTTGGCTATCGACGCTTGAGTGTTGATTACAGAGACGGTGGCTTTATCTATGACACGAACATGAATGGCATGCTCCTGGGATTCGCAATCAGGTTCAAGTAGCTTTGGGCTACCGCCCGCGGGCCTTCGATCATATCGGCAGCGACCGTCAGGAGAGCTCTATCACAGTCAGACAATTCAAATCGATGATCGCTGTGCTTTCAGAAACACGGGAGGATTCGATGATAAGAAAGCTGGTAATAACAGCGGTGTTGATGCTTGGATGCATCTTCGCTCCCTTGACTTCAGAGCAGGTGTTTTCTCAAGAGCCGTCACCACCAGCTCAGGACCTTGACAGAGCCTTTCCCAAAAAGCCTCCGTATTCTCCTTACGCGGACCGTCGCTTCCCGGAGCGGGTCTATTGGGGCGACACGCACTTGCACACGGCGCTCTCGCTTGATGCAGGGGCAGCCGGTTGCCGCCTTGGCCCACGCGATGCGTACCGGTTTGCGAAAGGCGAACAAATCATGGCTTCTAGCG
>Ga0210406_10002156_pt1 | contig 22896 bp, 24 predicted proteins | sample IncBWC30MmetaG_FD_155454 | JGI IMG/M metagenome (GOLD analysis project Ga0210406, IMG submission 155454) | Forest soil microbial communities from Barre Woods Harvard Forest LTER site, Petersham, Massachusetts, United States - Inc-BW-C-30-M | ecosystem: Environmental > Terrestrial > Soil >...
CATCAGGTCGAGGATCGTGAGCCGGCGCTTGAGCGGCTCAAGCTGCAAAACGTTCTCGCCACTGTCCGACTTCTTCGTGAGCCCGACCTTGGTGGTGGCAAAGGACGGAATGTAGATCGCGATCGGATCGTCGATCTTGATCTTGTGCTGGTCGAGCAACAGCATCGCCGCGACCGAGGTGATCGGCTTGGTCATCGAGAAGATGCGGAAGATGGTGTCGTCGGTCATCGGCGCCTTGGTCTCGGTGTCGCGCACCCCGAAGAACTCGTGATAGACCGGCTTGCCGTGCTGCTGGATCAGCAGGATCGCGCCGGGAATTTTCTCGGTCGCAACTTCGTTGCGGAAGAACTCGCCGATCTTCTCGAGCGTCTGCTGGTTGAAATGCGCACCCGGCGGAATATCGAAGGTGCCTTCGGCTGTGGCCGGCGACCCGGCCGTTAGCGCCAACATTGCGGCAAAGCAAAACGAACGCAATAAATAGCGAAAGTTCATTGCCACTCCCCCTCAAATTATCGAGCGAGAGTTTAGCCGCCGGCTCAATCGGCACAAGGGTCGAGCCGCGCTATCGCCTGCTCATGCAGGCGGGCGCCGGCGTCCGAGAAGCAGCAGAAGATGACGCGCTCAAGCGACGGCGCCGAAGGCAGCGCCGCGACCGTCGCCCGAACCGCGATGCCGGCCGCGCGATCGGCGGGGAAATGATAGACGCCGGTGGAGATCGCAGGGAAGGCGATCGAGGCAAGGCTGTATTCCTGGCAGAGCCCGATGGCGCGGGCGTAACTGGAGGCGAGCAGATCGTCTTCACCCTGGTTGCCGCCGTGCCAGACCGGCCCCACCGCATGGATCACATGCTTTGCGCGCAGCCGATATCCCTTTGTGATCTTGGCATCGCCGGTGGCGCAACCACCAAGCGCGCGGCACTCTTCTTTTAGTTCGGGACCGGACGCACGGTGAATCGCGCCATCGACGCCGCCACCGCCCAACAGCGACGTATTCGCTGCGTTGACGATGGCGTCAACGCTTAATGTAGTGATGTCGGAGACGATGACCTCAAGCCGGACGTCACCGACCTGGCGCGCGGCCAAAACTCAGGCAACCGCGTTGACCGCGACGCCCTTGTCGGCAAACAACTGCTGCAGTTCGCCGGCCTGGAACATCTCGCGGATGATGTCGCAGCCGCCGACGAATTCGCCCTTGACGTAAAGCTGGGGAATAGTCGGCCAGTTCGAATAGGTCTTGATGCCGTTGCGCAGTTCGGCCGACTCAAGAACGTTCAGGCCCTTGTAGCCGACCCCGACGTGATCGAGAATCTGCACCACCTGGCCGGAAAATCCGCACTGCGGAAACTGCGGCGTACCCTTCATGAACAGCACGACGTCGTTCGACTTCACTTCGTTGTCGATGAATTGCTTGATGCTCATATTCGCTTCCTTTTGGGGCGCTGCCCCTGGTCCACTTGGCAAACCCCCTGCGGCTTGCCCTACGGGCCGGCTCGCCCTGTGTAATCCGACACTGCCTATATATGTAGCCCAAACCGTTGTGCATCCAAAGTAAAATGGCGAGTGGCTGGCATGCGCGGGGCCGGATCGGCCCCGGTTCAGACCTGCCGGTCGATAGTCTGACGGTACCAATATCATGGCTTGCGGAGGCTTTTTTCCCGGAAGGGAGCCCTTATCTAGGACTGGCTGTCCGTCGGGAACCAGCTCGCCAGCGTAACGTTCTCTTCCGTACCCGGAGACACCCGTGACGAAACCAGCATCCGCTGCAGCCACCCTTGCCTCCCCCCATCCGTCAATTTCTTCCGAATCCGGCACCCTCGCGCAGGATCTGGTTGAAGCCTTTCTCGCCGTCCGCGGCGAGACCGAGCGTCGTGCCGCGCCGCTGTCGCCGGAGGATCAGTTGATCCAGTCGATGCCGGACGCGAGCCCGGCGAAATGGCACCGCGCCCATACCACCTGGTTTTTCGAGCAATTCCTGCTCGGCGAGCACTGCGCTACCTACAAGCCATTTCACCCCGACTACGCCTTCCTGTTCAATTCCTATTATGTCAGCGCCGGCCCCCGCCACGCCCGGCATCAGCGCGGCCATCTGACCCGCCCGGGCGCAGAGGAAATCACCGGCTACCGCCGTTACGTCGACGCCGCCGTCGTCAAATTCTTCCGGGAAGCCAGCGACCAAACGCTTAAGGATATCGCGCCTCTGGTCGAGGTCGGCCTCAATCACGAGCAGCAGCATCAGGAATTGATGCTGACCGACATCCTGCACGCCTTCGCGCAGAATCCGATTCCGCCCGCTTACGATCCCGAATGGCGCTTCCCGGCGTCGAGCCGTTCGCACGAGGGATGGGTCGGGCTGAAGGAAGGCATCCATACCATCGGCCATTCCGACGACAGCTTCCATTTCGACAATGAGAAGCCGGCGCACCGCGCCCTGGTCGGCCCGGTCAAATTAGCCCGCAATCTCGTCACCAATGCCGAGTGGCTCGCCTTCATGAGGGATGGCGGCTATGCGACGCCGACGCTGTGGCTGATGGACGGGTTTGCGGTCGCCAGCAATGAGGCATGGCAGGCGCCCGGCTACTGGTGCGAGATCGACGGACAATGGCACGTCATGACGCTCGGCGGTTTGCGGCCGATCGATCCCGACGCGCCGGTCTGCCATGTCAGCTATTACGAAGCGGAGGCATTTGCGCGCTGGGCTGGCCGCCATCTGCCGACCGAGATGGAATGGGAAGTCGCCGCGCGCGGGCACCGTCTCAACGATGCTTTCGGGATCGTCTGGCAATGGACCCGCAGCGCGTACTCGGCCTATCCCGGCTATCGCGCCATCGAAGGCGCGCTCGGGGAATACAACGGCAAGTTCATGGTTAATCAGCTTGTGCTGCGCGGCTCGTCGCTTGCAACTCCCGATCGCCACAGCCGCATCAGTTATCGCAATTTCTTCTACCCGCACCACCGCTGGCAATTTACCGGACTGCGCCTCGCCGACTACGCTGATCCTTCCTAAAATCGCACCGCGCAGGAAGCGCGTTCTGGAGAGTATCATGAATGTGCATGCCACTGCCTTGGCCGACGCGCATCTCCCCGATGAGCAGACCTCGACCTTCGCCCGCGATGCGATCGACGATCTGTCGCAACATCCCAAGCGCCTGTCGCCGAAATATTTCTACGATGCGACCGGTTCGGAATTGTTCGAAGCGATCACGCGGCTGCCAGAATATTATCCTACCCGCACCGAGCTTTCGATCCTGAGGGATCGCGGCAGCGAGATCGCCGCCATCGTCCCGAAAGGCGCGGCGCTGGTCGAATTCGGCGCCGGCGCGACCACGAAAATCCGGCTGCTCTTGCAGAACTGCGCCGTCGGCGCCTACGTCCCGGTCGATATTTCCGGCGACTTCATCAGGGCGCAGGCGGATGCGTTGCGCAAGGACTTCCCCACCCTTTCGGTCTACCCGGTGGCCGCGGATTTCACCGCGCCGTTCGCGCTTCCAGCTGCCATCGCCGGTCTGCCGAAGGTCGGATTCTTTCCGGGCTCGACGCTCGGAAATTTCGAGCCGCATGAGGCTTGCGCCTTTCTGCGCAGCGCCCGCGACATCCTGGGCAGGGCTGCGCAGATGATCATCGGCGTCGATCTTGAGAAAGACGAGCGCCTGCTCCAGGACGCCTATAACGATGCGGCCGGGGTCACCGCGCGCTTCAACCTCAATGTGCTGGTGCGTATCAATCGCGAGCTCGGCGGCAATTTCGATCTTTCGGCGTTCGCCCATCGCGCGATCTATAACCGCGAGCGCCATCGCATCGAGATGCATCTGATCAGCAAGAAGCAGCAGGCGGTGCGCATGCTCGGCACCAGCTTTTCATTCCGCCCCGGCGAAACCATCCACACTGAGAGCAGCTATAAATACAGTCTTGAACGCTTTGGCGCGCTGGCGCGCGGCGCGGGCTGGACGGTCCGCAAGTCGTGGACCGACCAGGCGCGGATGTTCTCGGTTCACGCGCTGATGGCCTCGGACTGAGCTTCTCCGCTTGTCCTGAGCGACATCGACTCCCACACCGCGACGATGAGGAGAAGCGCCGTCACAGCAACAGGCGGAACATCGCGCCGCGTGGATTGTCCGTCATCGGCGCGCCCCGCTTGCGCTGGTCGACCTAACGCTCCGGCGCTCCCGGTCCGCCGGGTACCCCGGTCTGCAGTGCCAGGGCGTGGAGCACGCCGCCCATCTGGCCACGCAGCGATTGATAAACGATCTGGTGTTGCTGGACGCGCGACTTGCCGCGGAAGGATTCCGAGATCACGGTGGCCGCGTAATGGTCGCCATCGCCGGCGAGATCGCGGATCGTCACCTCGGCATCGGGTATAGCTGCCTTGATCATCGATTCGATATCGCGGGCATCCATCGGCATTCCAGTCCAATTCCTTTTTTTGGCGTTTCATACGCAGCCGGCCCTGATTGCGCCGGCAGCCAAACTTAGCGTGAACGCCCTTCTAGGTCACGCTTGGTCCCACTATATTCCCGATCCGGACATTGCAAAGCCGCGACACCGCGTCCTGCGATCACAACCGACTGACCAGGAAAAGGGCTGAAACCGATGAAACTCCCGGGTCCCGACCACCCCATCACCATTACCGCCAATCCCAAGCGCGTGCGCGTCACCGCAGGTGGCGTCGTCATCGCCGACACCACCCATGCACTGACGTTGAAGGAAGCGAGCTATCCCGCTGTGCAATATGTGCCGCGGCAGGACGCCAATATGGCACTCTTGAAGCGCACCGAGCGGACCACGCATTGTCCCTATAAGGGGGATGCGAATTATTTCAGTATCGTTGCCGACGGCAAGACGCTGGAGAACTCGATCTGGACCTACGAGACGCCCTTCCCCGCGATGACCGAGATTACCGGACACCTGGCGTTCTATCCGGACAAGGTGAAGATCGAGGAAGTGGCGTAAGCTGCGCCGGTCGACGGGGCGACATTCGCCGCCCCTCAGGACGACAATTGCTCTTGCTGAATAAGGCTCCCAGCGGCAACGTTCCCGATACGATCACATGGGACGGGGACGGGGGGCGCGTGACATCGATTTCCCATTCCGTGGCGGCTACAGACGTTCGCGCGGCGCCAAGAACCAAAACGCGGAACGCCGCGATTGATCGCGCCCGTACCTTTCTGACGCTGGTGGTGCTGCTCCACCATTCAGTCATCCCCTATACGTATTTCGGCCATACCGACCCCAAATCGTGGATCGGCTTCGACTGCGTCGTGCTCGCCACCGACAGTTTCTTCATGGCGATGTTCTTTTTTCTTTCGGGATTGTTCGTATGGCCCGGCCTGGTTCATAAGGCGCCGCAGATCTTTCTCAGGGACCGCCTGCTTCGGCTGGGACTGCCTTTCGCGGTCGCCGCGCTCACGATCATCCCGATTGCATACTACGCCATCGCGCTGCGGCAGACGCCCGATCTCAGCTTTTCGGCCTTCTGGTGGAAGACAGTCACGGTGGGGCCGTGGCCGAGCGGCCCAATCTGGTTCGTCTGGGTGTTGCTCGCTTTCGATATGACGGCATGCGTGCTTTACCGGCTCTCGCCAACGCTTGTCGATCCGATCAATCGTCTGTCGCTGCGCAGCTTCGACCGGCCGGCCGTTTTCTTCGTGTTTTTCGTGGCAGTCACCGCCATCGTGTATGTTTCGATGCGAGTTTACTACGGACCGAATCACTAGTTCGAGTTCGGTCCGTTTTCGGTGCAGGCCAGCCGCGTGCTGTTATACGCAGCCTACTTCTTCATCGGCGCCGGCGTCGGCGCGGCGAATATCAACCGCGGTCTTCTCAGCGCAGACGGACAATTGCCGAAAACCAGCTGGCTCTGGGTGATCGTGACGCTGATCCCCTATTGCCTGTTGTGGGGACTGATCTACGTCAAGCGCGAAATATTGGGGAATCCCCCAGTGCAGCCGGATTGGTACGAGGCGAGTTACGCCCTGTTCTTTGTCGTATTCAGCGCGGCGATCCTGTTCGCGATCATGGCGTTCTTCCTGAACTCCAGGGAAGCGGGCCCTACCCTGCTGGATCGTATGCAGGGCGATGCCTACGGTATGTTTCTTGTGCACTACCCGATCGTGCTCTGGCTGCAATACTGGCTGTTCGATTATGATCTGCCCGCCATCGTCAAGGCCGCCATCGTATTCGTGCTCACTATCGCGCTGAGCTGGGCGGCGACCGCGGCATTGCGCAGGATACCTGGCGCTACTCGCGTGCTCTAATCCGAAAACCCAGCGAGCTGGCATCAAGCCTGCCAACTGGCATCAAACCTGCATTGGTATGACACAGGGAGGTGTGTCCAAGGCTAGCTTAAGGAAAGGACACTTTTGATGGAACTATCTGCCATTCTGATCGCCACCGCGCTCAGCCTGACCATGCTGGTGGCAGTCGCGGACCTGCCGTGAAGCTCTCACACGGTTTTTCAACCGGTTAGTTCGCGCCGTTAATGTAAGCGGGCAACCAGCGCTCGAACGCCGATCTTAGCGAACCGAGCGAGACCGGCGGCTCGCCTGCGATAGCGATTGCTTCGCCGCCGGTCGTGCCGATACGGGCGCAGGGCACGCCTGCGCCCTTCATCTTTGCCAGTACCAGCCCCGCTTGCTCCGCTGAAACCGTGACGATGTAGCGCGCCTGGTCCTCGCCGAACCAATAGGCATGCGGCACGATCGAGCTGGGTGCGGCCGGAAGCTGCGCGCCGATCCCGCTTGCGATTGCCATCTCGGCGAGCGCAATCAAAAGACCGCCGTCGGATACGTCATGCGCCGCGGTCGCGGTGCCGGCGTGAATCATGCCGCGCACCACACAGCCGTTGCGCTTCTCAGCGGCCAGATCGACCGGCGGTGGCGCACCCTCCTCGCGGCCGCAGATGTCGCGCAGATAAACGGATTGCCCGAGCCAGCCTTGCGTTTCGCCGATCAAGAGGATCGCCTCGCCCTCGGCCTTGAAGGCGAGGCCAGCGGATTTCGCAAAATCGTCGAGCAGGCCGACGCCGCCGATCGAGGGTGTCGGCAGGATGCCGCGGCCGTTTGTCTCGTTGTAGAGCGAGACGTTGCCGGACACGACCGGGAAATCCAGCACGCGGCAGGCCTCCGATATGCCCTTCAGGCAGCCGACGAACTGGCCCATGATCTCGGGGCGCTCCGGATTGCCGAAATTGAGGTTATCGGTGATCGCGAGCGGCCGTCCGCCGACCGCGGTGATGTTGCGCCAGGCTTCGGCCACCGCCTGTTTCCCACCTTCGAACGGGTCGGCTTCGCAATAACGCGGCGTGACATCGACGGTCAGCGCCAGCCCCTTCGGCCCGTCCTGCACCCGCACGACCGCCGCATCGCCGCCGGGGCGCTGCACGGTATTGCCCAAAATGACGTGATCGTATTGCTCCCAGACCCAGCGCTTCGAGCAAAGCTCCGGGGTGCCGATCAGCTTTTCCAACGCCTGCGAAATCCCCATCGGTGGATTGATGTCGCGCGCATGCACCACCGGCAGCGGCGGCGAGGCCACGTGCGGCCGGTCATAGAGCGGCGCTTCGTCGCCCAATTCCTTGATCGGCAGGTCGGCCATGACGTCGCCGCCGTGCTTGACGACAAAGCGTTTGCTCGGCGTGGTGTAGCCGACCACCGCGAAATCCAGCCCCCATTTCCTGAAGATCGCCTCGGCCTCTTTCTCCTTCTCGGGCTTCAAGACCATGAGCATGCGCTCCTGGCTCTCCGAGAGCATCATCTCATAGGCGCTCATGCCGGTTTCGCGGGTCGGGACGCGATCGAGATCGAGGTCGACGCCGAGCTCGCCCTTGGCGCCCATCTCGACCGCCGAGCATGTCAGGCCTGCCGCGCCCATGTCCTGGATCGCGATCACGCAACCGGCGTGCATGATCTCCAGACAAGCCTCTAGCAGCAATTTCTCCGCGAAGGGATCGCCGACCTGCACGGTCGGGCGCTTTTCCGCGGAGTCGTCGTCAAATTCGGCCGACGCCATCGAGGCGCCGTGAATACCGTCGCGCCCGGTCTTGGAGCCCAAATAGACGATCGGCATATTCACGCCGGAGGCCGCCGCGTAGAAGATCTTGTCGGTATCGGCGAGGCCAACCGCCATGGCGTTGACCAGGATGTTGCCGTCATAGCGGGTATGGAAGCGCACCTGCCCGCCGACGGTGGGCACGCCGAAGGAATTGCCGTAGCCGCCGATGCCGGCGACCACGCCCGAGACGAGATGGCGAGTCTTGGGATGCTCCGGCGCGCCAAAGGAGAGCGCATTGAGGCAAGCGATCGGGCGGGCGCCCATCGTAAAGACGTCGCGCAAAATGCCGCCGACGCCGGTGGTCGCGCCTTGATAGGGCTCGATGTAGCTCGGGTGATTGTGGCTCTCCATCTTGAAGACAACGGCCTGGCCGTCGCCGATGTCGATCACGCCGGCGTTCTCGCCCGGCCCCTGGATCACCCACGGCGCCTTGGTCGGTAGCCCCCGCAGATGGATGCGCGAGGATTTGTACGAGCAATGCTCGTTCCACATCGCCGAAAAAATCCCGAGCTCGGTGAAGCTCGGCACCCGCCCGATCAGTTTCAAGATGCGCTCATACTCGTCCGGCTTCAGCCCATGGCTGGCGACGAGTTCGGGGGTGATCTTGGGTTCGTTCATGCGGCTTCTTGCGGGGACTTAAGGTCCCTTATTAGGGAGATCGAAGCGGGGCGAAAAGGCCTTTTATGGCGCAATTTTCCGCTGTCCAGAGCTTTGCGGTCGCAAGGCAGACTCCTGCCGAACGCTACGCCGCGCGCTCCAGATGCGCCACCAGCCCTGCGAACAGGCCGCGGCCGTCGGTGCAGCCCATGATGTCTTCGACATGGTTTTCCGGATGCGGCATCATGCCGAGCACATTGCCGGCATCGTTGACGATCCCCGCGATGGAGTGCGCGGCGCCGTTGACGTTGGCGGCCTCACTCACCGCGCCCTCGGGCGAGCAGTAGCGATAGAGCACCCGCCCCTCGCCCTCGAGGCGCAGAAGCGTCTCCTCGTCCGCCTCGTAATTGCCCTCGCCATGGGCGACCGGCACGCGGATCACCTGTCCGGCGTTATAGCCGCGCGTGAACGGGGTGTCGGAGCGCTCGACCCTTAAGTGCACGTCATGGCAGATGAATTTCAGCCGCGCGTTGCGCATGAGCACGCCGGGCAGAAGACCCGCCTCGCAGAGGATCTGAAAGCCGTTGCAGACGCCGAGCACGAGACCGCCTTGGGCCGCAAATGCGCGCACCGCGTCCATGACGGGCGCGCGCGCCGCAATGGCGCCGCAGCGCAAATAGTCGCCGTAGGAAAATCCGCCGGGCACCACGACGAGATCGATGCCCTTGGGCAGCGCTGTCTCGGCGTGCCAGACCATCGCGGGTTTATGGCCGGAGATAAGCCGCAACGCGCGCGCCATGTCGCGCTCGCGATTGATTCCGGGAAAAACGAGGACGGCGGATTTCATCTGGCGCTTGCCTAGCCCAAAACCTCGACCCGGTAATTCTCGATCACGGTGTTGGCGAGCAGCTTGTCGGCGGCCGCCTTCAGCGCGGCTTCGGCCTTGGCCTTGTCGGAGCCGGCAAGCTCGATGTCGAACACCTTGCCCTGGCGCACGCTTGAAACTCCGTCGACGCCGAGCGACTTCAGCGCGCCTTCGATGGCCTTGCCCTGCGGATCGAGAATGCCCGATTTCAACGTGACGGTGACGCGCGCCTTCACTTCTGCCCTCAGCTCTTGACCAGCACCGGACCGGAGCCCGCGGGCCGCTCGTTCTCCATCAGGATGCCCAGACGCTTTGCCACTTCGGTATAGGCTTCCAGCAGGCCGCCGAGGTCGCGGCGGAAACGGTCCTTGTCGAGCTTCTCGTTCGACTTGATGTCCCACAGCCGGCACGAATCGGGCGAGATCTCATCGGCCACGATGATTCGCATCATCTCGTTTTCGAACAGCCTTCCGCATTCCATCTTGAAATCGACCAGGCGGATGCCGATGCCTAAGAACAATCCGGTGAGGAAATCGTTGACGCGGATCGCCAGCGCCATGATGTCGTCGATCTCCTGTGGCGTGGCCCAGCCGAACGCCGTGATGTGCTCTTCGGAGACCATGGGGTCGTTGAGCTGGTCGTTCTTGTAGTAGAACTCGATGATCGAGCGCGGCAGTTGCGTGCCCTCCTCGATGCCGAGGCGCTGCGACAGCGAGCCCGCCGCCACATTCCGCACCACGACCTCGAGCGGCACGATCTCAACCTCGCGAATCAGTTGCTCGCGCATGTTGAGACGGCGGATGAAGTGGGTCGGCACCCCGATGTCGTTGAGGTGCTGAAACAGGTACTCCGAAATCCGGTTGTTGAGGACGCCCTTGCCCTCGATCACCTGGTGTTTCTTGGCATTGAACGCGGTCGCATCGTCCTTGAAGTGCTGGATCAGGGTTCCCGGCTCCGGACCTTCGTAAAGGACCTTGGCCTTGCCTTCATAGATACGGCGCCGACGGCTCATTGGGATGTACCGGGTTTTGTTGAAATCCATGAATTTGGTATGCTCCGAATGACAAGGACCTAGACCCACGACGGAGCTGCCGTGAAGGCCTGGAACCCCAAGGGAAACAGAACAAGAACCCGGCCTGAAGGCAACCTATCTGATTGGCCTATCCAGCACAATCGATCCGCTCCCTTTGACCTGAGTTTTACCGTCCTCCCTGCGGCGCCGCGGCCGTTGTTTCAGCCATTTTCCATGGATATCTAGGTGTCGGGGCGGGCCACCGCAACGCGCGCCCCTCCCTCGAGTTTCCGCATGGAATCGAGCCTTATCGGAGTTTTGGGCCATGACCACCTTCGACAAGCGTGAGGAAGCCTTCGAGAAGAGATTCGCGCTCGACGAAGAGCAGAAATTCAAGGCCATCGCCCGCCGCAACAGGTTGCTTGGATTATGGGTGGCGGACCGGCTGGGAATCACAGGCGAGGCGGCCGGCGCCTATGCCAAGGAAGTGATCGCCGCGGAGTTCGACGGAACCGGCGATGGCGGCGTGGCCCGCAAGATCTCAAGCGATATCGCCGCCAAGGGCGTCACGCTTGGCGAAGTGGAACTTCGCGCCAAGATGAACGAGCTGATGGCGGAGGCGGTCGCTCAGGTGAAGGCGGGGACCTAAGGGATCCCTCAAACTCTATCGTGCGCGTGGGCGGTCAGCCTTGCTTCTTCGTCGTGTCGCTGGTTTCGACCCGCCTGCGCCATGGCCTCCTGATTTTGTCGTGTTGTAATCGGCGCGGATAATTTCCAGCAAGCGGCGCGAAGCCGCACTCAGAAAGCCGTCGCGCCGGGTCACGGCGACGATATCTTGGCTCGCCGAGAGGTCGCCGACCCGAATCGTCGAGATCGCTGAGGATCGACGTTCCTCGGCGACATTGCTCTCCGACAGTAATGCGATACCAAGGCCAGCTTCGACCAGCCGTTTCTGGGCGGTCAGGCTGTCGACCGGCGTCCACTCGACGTCACCCAATCCATGGGTCTGGAACAGCGCGAAGACGTGCGATGCCGTGATCTCGCGACGACCGGGTATTTCGGGGAAGGCGATCCAGCGTTCCCCACGCAGATCGGCAAGTCTTGCGACACGGCGACCGGCGCGCGGGTGATCGGGCGCGCAAACGACCTGAAGCCGTTCGGTGGCAAGCAATTCGTAATCGAGATCGTTCGAACGGTCCTGGTCATAGCGCAAGCCGATCGTCGCTTCGCCGCGCCGGACCAGGTCGCTGACCTCGACACTGGTCGCGGTGCGCAAGCTAAGATCGACATCCGGATGCGCGCCGGCGAAACGTTTCAGGATCTTCGACAGCCGGCCGCCCGCAAGCGTGCCAACCACTGCGAGCGATACGGGCCCGGAATGCCGTAGCTTCAGCGCCCGTACCGCGTTCTCCGCATCCTGAGCGGCGGCCACTGCCCGTTCCGCGTAAGGGACCATCACCCGTCCGGCGTCGCTCAGCCTGGCGCGGCCCGCAACTCGCTCAAATAGCGGGACGCCAAGCTCCTGCTCCAGGAGCGCGATTCGTCGCGATATCGCCGGCTGCGAGCGATGCAGGGCCTTCGCGGCGTTCGAGATTCCGCCTCGACGGTGAACGATTAGAAATGTATTGAGCGCGTCACTATCCATCTCACTACCATGCAAAAAGCTGATGATATTGGAAGAAATAACAGATTTGTCTGATAGCCGGAATGCCTCTATGGGTCGATGCGGAAACCGGCAGCCGGTTCTGAGAAAGGGTCGAGATGCGCACCCAGACGGAAAAAGCGGAACTTTTTCGCGCACTGCATCAGAGGCCCGGCGCCTTCCTCATCCCTAACCCGTGGGACGCCGGAACGGCCAAGCTGCTGGCAGCGATGGGGTTCGAAGCGCTGGCGACCACCAGCCTTGGCCTCGCCAATACGCTCGGCAGCGCAACCGTAAGCCGGGACGCCATTCTTGAGAATTGCCGGGCCATCGCTCAGGCGACCGATCTGCCTGTTAATGCCGATCTGGAAAACTGCAGCGCCGACGAACCGAAGGCCGCCGCCGAAGCGATCCGCCTTGCCGCCGAGGCGGGCGCTGTCGGCGGGTCGATCGAAGATTCGACCGGTGACCTCCGCCGACCGATCTACGATTTCGCGCTCGCGGTTGAGCGGGTGCATGCGGCTGTCGAGGTCGCGCGATCGCTGCCGATCCCTTTCACGCTGACCGCGCGTGCGGAGAATTTTCTGTACGGCCGCACCGATCTCGACGAAACCATCCGTCGGCTGCAGGCGTTCGAAGCCGCAGGCGCGGACGTGCTGTATGCACCCGGCATTCGCGATCTCGCGACGATCAAGACGGTCGTGTCGGCACTGCGCAAGCCGTTCAATCTGGTCATGGGCTTTGCCGATCCGACACTGACCCTCGATCAATTATCCGCCGCGGGCGTCAAGCGCATCAGCGTCGGAGGCGCGATGTCGCGCGTTGCGCTGGCGGCGTTTCTTCGGTCCGCCCGCGAGATGAAGGACAAGGGGTCCTTCACCTACGTCCGCGAAATGGCTCCGATCGCGGAGCTTCGCGACGCGTTCGCGAAGGGCGCGGCGAGATGATGACGTATCTTTCTTCCGTCATTCCGGGATGGTCCCAACGGGTCGCGCGAATGCGCGCCCGATGACAGGCTCCGGACCAGACCCGGAATCTCGAGATTCTCAGGTGCGCAATTGCGCACCATAGTTCGTGCTTCGCACGCCCCGGAATGACGTTGCCATCGCAGGCGACACCAACGTCAGCCTTCCTTGAAGCCATATTCCGGAACGTTGCCGCTACTGCCGTAATATTTGTACGGCAGGAATTTGCCGGACATCGTGATCTTGACGCGGTCGCCTTTCGGATTGGGCAACCGCTCCATCACCATGTCGAAATCGATCGCCGACATGATGCCGTCGCCGAATTCTTCCTCGATCAGTGCCTTCCAGGCGGGCCCATTGACCATCACCAATTCGTAAAAGCGATAAATCAGCGGATCGGTCGGCGGCATGGCTAAGCCCTCACCGCGCATCGGCGTCTCGTTGAGCATCGCGACTTCGGACTTGGAGAGGCCGAACAGCTCGCCGGCATTGGCCGCTTGAGGCTTTGTCAGCTTCATCTGGCCGAGGATGGCGCCGACGATCAGCACTTCGGAATAGCCGCCGATCTTTTCGCAGATATGTTTCCAGCTCCAGCCCTTCTCGCGCTTGATGTCGAGCAGCTTTTCGGTGAGGTCGGATCGTTTCATGGGTCGTCTCCCTTGCACTCGTCATGCCCGGGCTTGTCCCGGGCATCCACGTCTTTGTCGGCCAGTCTAAGAAGACGTGGATGGCCGGGACAAGCCCGGCCATGACGCCTGTTTTGATGCCTCCGACACTGAGGCAATGACCAGTTCGGGTTTACCGATCCGCACCGCCGGCACATGGCGCGGGTCATGATCGGGCGCGTCTGCCGCAAAGGTCTTGCTGCGGCTGACCAGAAAATCGACGATATGATTGCGCACCGCATAGTACAGGGGATGGCGGTGCAGATCGGTGCGGCCGCGATCTTTTGGCAGCGGGTTTTCGACGATCTCGGCGAGCACCGCGCCGGGGCCGTTGGTCATCAGGAAAATCCTGTCGGCGAGATAGATCGCTTCATCCACGTCGTGGGTGATCATGAAGGCGGTCTGCCCGGTCTCCAGACAAATGCGGCGGACTTCGTCCTGCAGGGTGCCGCGCGTCAATGCATCGAGCGCCGAGAACGGCTCGTCCATCAGCATGATCTTCGGCGTAATGGAAAGCGCGCGCGCAATGCCGACGCGCTGCTTCATGCCGCCCGAGAGTTCCGACGGACGCTTGTGCTCGGCGCCGGTCAGGCCCACCAGATCGATGAAGCTTTGCGCATGTGCCTTGACCTTGGCGCGATCCCAGTTGCGCCATTTCGAGGTCACGGCATAGGCGACATTGCCGAGCACGGTTCGCCACGGCAGCAGCGCATGGCTCTGGAAGATCACGGCGCGATCGAGGCTGGTGCCCTCGATCGCCTGACCGTCCACGATCACGGTGCCTTCGCTAGGCTCGTCCAGCCCTGCGAGAATGTTCAAAATCGTGGTCTTGCCGCAACCGGAATGGCCGATCACGCAGCCGAATTCGCCCCGCGCCATCGACAGCCACAGGTTTTCGAACACCGCGGTCGTGCCGCCATTGGCGCCCGGGTAACGCTTGGCGATGGCCTCGATGGAGATGAATTTGTCAGTCATCGCTCTAGGTCCGTGTCCCGCGCGCGGTGCGACACGCAGTGGTGCACCGCAGATGCGGGACCCATCTTGGGTCCCGGTTCTGCACAGCGGTACTTCGCACCGCAGCGCGCCCGCGACACGAGAATGGTTTGCATCATCGCGCATCACTCCGGAAACGTGACCATGCGCGTGAAGCGCGCGAGGATCTGGTCGAGCAGCATGCCGACCAGCCCGATCAGCAGGATGGCGATGATGACGTTGGTGATCGAGAGGTTGTTCCACTCGTTCCAGACGAAGTAGCCGATGCCGGTGCCGCCGACCAGCATCTCGGCGGCGACGATGACGAGCCAGGCGATGCCGATCGAAATCCGCATCCCCGTCAGGATCGTCGGTGCCGCCGCCGGCAAGATCACGGTGAAGGCGCGCCTGATGGTGCCGACTTCCAGCGTGCGCGCGACATTGATCCATTCCTTGCGCACGGAGGCAACGCCGAATGCAGTGTTGAGCAGCATCGGCCACACCGAGCAGATGAAAATCACAAAAATCGCCGATATGCCGGAATCCTTGATGGTGTAGAGCGCGAGCGGCATCCAGGCCAGCGGCGAGATCGGCTTCAAGACCTGGATGAACGGATCGAGCGACTTGCTGATCAAGGGCGACATCCCGACCAAAAAGCCGAGCGGAATGGCGACCATCACCGCCAGCAGATAGCCGAGGCCTACGCGCGCGATCGAATAGCCGAGCTGGATGCCCAACCCCTTGTCGTTGGGGCCGTTGTCGTAGAACGGCCGCTTGAGGTGCTCCCACAATTTGGCGCCGACATCGAACGGGCCGGGCATCGCCGATCTGCCCTGCGTCGCCGTCACCCCCATCAGCTTGGCGTATTCCGGGCTCATGGTGGCGACGGGAGAGGTCGAGCGCGTGGCGAGGTGCCAGACCCCGATGAAGGCAAGGAACAGCCCGACCGACACGATCGCCGCGCGGAAGCGGAGCGAGGAGGTCATCTCCCTCTCCCCGCTTGCGGGGAGAGGGTCGGGGTGAGGGGGACTCTCCACGGACTGAGCACGCGGTGAGTCCCCCTCACCCGGATCGCGCGCTGACGCGCGCCATCCGACCTCTCCCCGCAGGCGGGGAGAGGTGAGAATACGTCGGCGGTACGGCTCACGTCACCTTCCTGATCTTGAAGCTCGCGAGATAGTCCTCAGGCTTGGCCGGATCAAAAGTCTTGCCCATCACCGAGAACGACTTGTAGGAGGTCGATGGCGGCGCAAGTCCCATCTCCGCCATCAGCTTCTTGGTATCGGTGGCGAGATAGACCTGCTCGGCGACCTGCTTGTAATCGACGTCGCCCTTGATCTGGCCCCAGCGCTTCATCTGCGTCAGCATCCAGACCGCAAAGGACTGCCAGGGGAACGGATCGAAATCGACGCGCTTGGCGTCGGTTTTGACGCCGCCGAGTCCGTCGGCATAGGTCCCGGTCAAGACCTGCTCCAGCACGGTGACGGGCGCGTTGATGTAATTTGCCGGCGCGATCGCCTCCGCAATCTGCTTGCGGTTTTCGGCCTTCGACGCATACGCCGTCGCATCGACGATGGCGCGCGTCAGCGCAGCAAAAGAGTTCGGCGATGTCGTGATGAACTCGCGGCTGGCGGCAAAGCTGCAGCAGGGATGGCCGTCCCAGATTTCCTTCGACAGCATGTGCATGAAGCCGACGCCGTCATAGATCGCGCGCTGGCAGATATTGTCGGGCGCCAGAAAGCCGTCGATGTTGTCGGCGCGGAGGTTTGCGACCATTTCGGGCGGCGGCACCGAGCGCAGCTGCACGTCAGTGTCGGGATCAAGCCCGTTTTCAGCGAGATAATACCGCAGCAGATAATTGTGCATCGAATAGTCGAAGGGAATGGCGAACTTCATGCCCTTCCAGTCCGCAGGATTGCGCTTGTCCTTGTGCTTGACGGCCAGCGTGATGCCCTGCCCGTTGATGTTCTCGATTGCAGGCACGGCGAACGGGATTGCGTTTGCGCCGAGGCCCAGCGTGATCGCGATCGGCATCGGCGCCAGCATGTGGGAGGCGTCGTACTCCTTGTTGATGGTCTTGTCGCGGATCACGGCCCAGCCGGCGGTTTTCACCACTTCGACGTTAAGCCCGTGCTTGGCGTAGAAGCCGAGCGGCGCCGCCATGATGATCGGGGTCGCGCAGGTGATCGGGATGAAGCCGACCTTGAGGTCTTTCTTTTCCGGTGGACCTGCTTCGGCGAAAGCTTCCGTCGCGGTCTTGATCGGGAAAAATTGTGACAGCGCGGCAAGCGCGGTCGACGCACCGACCGATTTCAGGAAAGCCCGCCTTGCGGCGTCCTTTGGAAACATGGCGCGCACCACGGCGGATGCGACCACGCCCTCGTAGCGCTTTTCCGCGCTCTGCATTTGGCTCTCAACCGGCTCGCAGCGCAGCGCCCGTTCGGCATGCTCGTGCTCGGCAGCGGAACCATGCTGGCCGCAGACGCAGCCCGATCGGGATAGCTTGTGGCTGGAATCGAAGGGATCATCGAATGTCGACATCGCTAGCGCCCCTTAAGTCACACACCGGCAACGGCGAAAACCCCGCCGTACTCCTAAAAAATTCACCGCCCAGCCGCTGTTTGTGCGGCCGGGCGATGAAAAAACATGCACGTTCTATGCCGCTTTCTCCGTCAGCTTGGCATCCGTAGGCAGCCCCTCTTCAATCGGCAGCGACGGATCGCGCGACCATTCGTTCCAGGATCCGAAGTACATCCGGACATCCTTCACGCCGGCATTCTTCAGCGCCAGGAAGGTGTTGGACGCCCGCGCGCCCTTGAAGCAGTAGAGATAGACCGGCGTATTCTGCGAGATGCCGACGGTCGCGCATTCCGCCAAAATCTCGTCCTTGGACTTGAACCGCGGACCCTCGGCCGTCGGCTTCATCATGCGGTACCATTCGAGCCAGACGGCGCCGGGGATACGGCCCTTGCGCGGGCAGAAATCCTTTCCGTAAGGCGAGGAGCTTTCACCGATCCACTCGTCGACGTCACGCACGTCGAGCAGCGCAATGCCGGGCTTGCCGACCGCGGCCAGCATGGTCTTGGCGTCGATCAGGATGTCGGCCGCTTCCGGCAGAACCGAGAATGAGGCTTTCACCGGCTTCGGCACGTCTTGCGTGACCGGGAGACCCGCGGCCGCCCAGGCGTCGAAGCCGCCGTGCAGCACCTTGATTTTGGGATAGCCGAGCATCTCGAGGAGATAATAGCCGCGGCAGGATTGACCGAAGCCGGAGTTCATCGACTGCTCGTAGATGACGGCGGTTTCCTCGCCGGACAGTCCGGCGCTACCGAACGCATTGGCGAATTTGGTCTTCAACTCGTGCATGCCTTCGGGCGTGGAGGTCGCAAGAAAAGTGAAGATCTCATGCACATTCACGGCATTGGGGAGGTGCCCGACGCCATAGGCGTCGGGATTGCGGGTGTCGATGATGACACACGGCTCCTTCTTGAAGAGATCGGCGAGTTCGCTGGCAGAAATCAGAACGTCCGTCATGGCAGGCCTCTCCTGTTTTTGGGTTGCAGTTAGGGTCGATCCGAAATCCTTCTGGCTTCACGCCCAAATTCAAACGTCTTGCAGCATCTTGCGAAGCTGCTTGGTGGCGGGCGTGACGATGGCGACGAAGTAGGCTTCGCGCAGGCGGCGCTGGACGCGGTGACTCCTGAGGTAACCGCGCGCGCCGCAATGAAGCATCGCCGCATGCGCAGCCGCGACGCTGGCGTCGCCGAGCCGCAAGCGCAGCGCCAAAACGCGGCGCCAATAGCTGTCCTCCGCATTGAAGGGGTCGCGCGCCAGCGCCATGGTCTCGGCTTCTAGGTCGGAAAGCAGATCCTGGAAGTGCAGCGGTTGCTGCGGCAGGTATTGATTGACGTGGCCGAGCGAGCCACTGGCCTCGTCCATGATCGCGATGCAATCCTTGATCAGGCCGAGGCCCATTCCGGCCTGCAGCAGGATGAAGCCAGCGCGGATTTTTTTGACAAACGGCCCCGCCGGTTCGGCAAGGATCAGATCGTCCGGCACAAAGAGATCGCGGAATTGCACGCCATAGGTGCCGGTGCCGTCCATCGCAAGGAACGGCTTGCACGGCTGCAACGTGACGGCCGGATCGGAGCAATCGGCGAGGAACATCACGATGGCGCCGGGTTCATCCTCGCGCTCGAAGATGGTGCCGAAGAAATGGTCGGGGCCGAGGTTGGAGACCCAGGGCAGCGCGCCGCGCACGATATAGCCGCCGTCGACCTGCTTGCCTTTCAATTTGAGTTTCTCGATGCCGAAGAAACTCTTCATCGGATTGGAAAGCCCGGTGCCGCCGAGCACCTGCCCGCTTGCGAATTTGTCGGTGAATTTCGCGGTCAGTTTCGCATTGTCGGAATTCGCGGCATACCAGACCAGCGTGTTCTGGCACCACGCCATGAAGGCGGTGGCGCCGCAGACCTCGCCGAGCGCGGCCATCGATTGAATGGCGCAGCGCAGATCGGCCGCGCCATTCCTTACTTGATGGCTGCCCCAGGCGCCGACCTTGCCAAGGCGGCGGAGCAGTTCTTCCGGATAGACCGTGCCGGCGTCGATGGCCGCAGCCTGCGGCGCAAGGTTCTTGCGCGCGATGATCGCGACCTCTTCGGCGATCGATGCCGATGAGAGGTCTTCGTCGTCCGCCAATCGCGATACCGCCAATGAACCCATCACACCCTCCGCTCCTCAAAGGCTTCGACGATCAGGCGCTGACCTCGAGATTGACCGGCCGGGTAAAGGTGTTGGCGACCGGCGACCATTTCTTGACGTGGGCCACCAAGGCCTCGATCTCGCTTTTCGGAACGCTCTCGCATTCCATGTCGACCTTGACCCGCACGTCGGTGAAGCCGACCGGCTTCTCGCTGACGTCGCCGGTGCCCCACACCGCCGTGATGTTGAGATCGCCTTCGAGTTCGAGCTCGAGCTTGTTGACGATCCAGCCGCGGTGAACCGCGTTGGCATGGAGGCCGACGGCAAGGCACGAGCCGAGTGCGGCGAGCGAGGCTTCCGAAGGGTTGGGCGCGGTGTCGTCGCCCAAAAGCCCCGGCGGTTCGTCGACGATGTAGGGCGCGAGGTTGCGGATGTAGTTGGCGTGGCGGAATTTTCCCTCGGCCACCGTCTTGCATTTCAAGGTCTTGATGACCTTCGGGTTGGCCTTGCCGTTAGCGATGAGCTGTTCCAGCCCGCCCTTGTCGATCGGGGCGAGGCAGCCTGTCAGCACCGTTTTTTGAGCGACCGCAGTCATTGGTTTTCTCCCTAGGAGGCGAGGAAAGTGAGGTGGAACCGTAAGGATACCGAACGGTCTGTTTTCTGCACGAAGCGTGCCAGATAATCCCCAAATCAAAAGCTGAAGCTTTGGAGCCGCTTAAGGAGGACTGCCCTGGAATTGACCAGTCGCGGCTTGCTCAAAGCCGATGCAATTGCCGCCTCACCTTGCGATTATTTTGGGCGGATGAAGATGCGACTTGATGAAATCGCCGCGGTTCGATTTACTGGCGCGCATGGGCAGATCATCACCGAAGAAGAAGTCCACGGCAGTGCCGGCCGCTGGCGATGACGAGTCGGCACGCGGGCGACTGCTGAGCGCGGCGACGCATTTGTTCTGCAAGGACGGCATCAACGCCACTGGCATCGACGCCATCATCAACGAAGCCGGCACCGCCAAGACCACGCTGTACAAATTGTTCGGATCGAAAACCAATCTCGTGCATGCGGTGCTGGAGAACGAAGGCAAGCAGTGGCGCGAATGGTTGATCGGCGCGATCGAAGCCGGCGGCGGCGACCCCGAGAAAAAGCTGTCGCGGATCTTTCCGGCGCTCAAGAGCTGGTTCGGCGAGGAGCGTTTCTACGGCTGTCCCTTCATCAACGCGGTTGCCGAGCACGACAAGGATCAAAAACAGTTCCGCAATATCGCGATGAAGCACAAGAAAGTGGTGCTGGCGCACATCGAGAAACTCGCCGCCGAAATGGGCGCGGCCGAGCCGGAAGTTCTCGCCCATCAGCTGGCGCTACTGATCGATGGCGCGATCGTGGCCGCGATGGTGTCGCGCAATCCCGCTGTTGCGGATACCGCGGGACTTGCCGCCTGCTCGCTATTCGGGCCGGCAAAAGTGAAAAAGCCGAAACGAGCCAGTAGCGCGACGGCACAGCTTGTCGCGGTCTAGCGACGGTCGTAGGGTGGGCAAAGCGAAGCGTGCCCAACCACCCAGGGTAAATGATCTGGACAGTTGGTGGGCACGGCGCAAGGGCGCCTTTGCCCACCCTACATCTTTTCCTCTCGCAAACTCAATTCCAACCGCGCCAGTTCTGTTGCCAGATCGCGCTCCACATCGGCCACCTGCATGTCGATGACCCGGTAGCCGCGGCTCTCGAGCCAAGCCTTGCGCGACGCGCGGTCGGCGGCGATGGCCTCGGTCTCACCCGGGTTGACCAGCTCGATCGCGATCCGGTGCACGAACGAGACGAAATCCGGAATCTGTCGCCCGACCGGGGTCTGACGCTTGAACCGGCCGGCGAAGCGGCGATCGCGCGTCAGCGCCTGCCACAGGATGCGCTCGGCGTCGGTCGGATTTCGCCGCAGCAGCCGCGCCAACCCCCGCACCGTGCCGCTCGTTTCCGACGGCGGCGCGCCCTGCCCGTGTTCGGCCAACAGCGCCCGCAGCCGCGTCGCCTGCGTGCCGTCGAGCACGCCGCCCTTGGCCGGCCCCTTGCGCCCTTCCGCGATTGCCATCACGACTCCATGAAGCGTGTGCATGTCCTGCTTGGTCGGCTCCATGCGGGAGAAGATGTTGCGCAGGTTCACCAGCATGGTCTCGCGCTTTTCCGCCGGGCGCAGGAATTCGACCCGGTCGAGTTCGCGCACGAGATTCTCGAAGAACGCCTGCATCTGGTGCTGGGAGGCGCGCTCGGAGCGTTCCGGCATGGCGAAGGGTAACGCGCCTTCGGTCGAGAGCTTGAACCATTCGTAGCCCATCAGCAGCACGGCCTGCGCCAGGTTGAGGGAGGCAAAGCCCGAATTGACCGGAAAGGTGATGATGCGGTTGGCGAGCGCGACCTCTTCATTCTGCAAGCCGGAGCGCTCGCGGCCGAACAGGATTCCGGCCTTACCGCCGCCTTCGATGTGTTCCACGATCTCGGTCGCGGCTTGCCCGGGCGCCACCACGGGCTTGGCCTGGTCGTGGGCGCGGGCGGTAGTGGCGAACAGCAAGGTGAGGTCGGCCACCGCCGCCTCGACCGTGTCGAACAGTTTTGCACGCTCCAGGATATTGTCGGCGCCGGCGGCCGCGCGCTGGGCGCTGAGGTTCGGCCAGCCGTCGCGGGGCTTGACGATCCGCAACCGCGACAACGCGAAATTGCCCATGGCGCGCGCCGCCATGCCGATGTTCTCGCCGAGCTGCGGCTCGACCAGAATGACGACGGGCCCGGCAAGATCGAAGCCGGCTTTGGTCTTGTCGGTGCCCGCACCGGTCATCTCGCTTCACTTTCTGGTTGCACTTCCGAAGAAGTTCGAATCGGGCTCCGAAGCGCCCGATTCAATCCCTGAAGGAGCCTGCCATGCGGCACCGGCCGGCGGAATTTTTTGAGCCAAATATTTGAGCCAAATAACAGGGTTGGTAGCGTTTCCGAATGCTCAATCAAAGCCTGAATATGTCCCAGCGCAGTCTGCTGCTTGCGCGCGTTCCGCTTTCGGATAGGCTATCAATCAAAAGCAAAGCGAAGCCAGAGGCCGGTATCGACGGTCCGAGGACAGGGGAGGCATCCATGCGCAAGCGATGGTCGTTAGCGATCGCTGGGGCGATCCTCATTTTGGCCGGCGGACTATTGGCCCATCTGACGCAGACCTCGGGCGGAATCCGGATCGAGGACATCCGCTTCAAGGGCGCCAAGGGCAACACCATGAGCGCGCTACTCTATATCCCGCAGAACGCGACCGCGCAGACACCCGCCCCCGGCATCCTGGCCGTTCACGGCTACATCAACTCCCGCGAGACCCAGGACGGCTTTGCCATCGAATTCGCCCGCCGCGGCTATGTGGTGCTGGCGCTCGACCAGACCGGGCATGGCTATAGCGATGGGCCGGCC
>Ga0210406_10002157_pt1 | contig 22888 bp, 28 predicted proteins | sample IncBWC30MmetaG_FD_155454 | JGI IMG/M metagenome (GOLD analysis project Ga0210406, IMG submission 155454) | Forest soil microbial communities from Barre Woods Harvard Forest LTER site, Petersham, Massachusetts, United States - Inc-BW-C-30-M | ecosystem: Environmental > Terrestrial > Soil >...
CTCTTTGTCGCCAGACTGAAGTTTCACCAGCTCCTGCCGACAAGCTGCGCGCACCGCAGGCTCGGACACCGATTTCGCATTCGTTTCTTTATAAGTGCGAACAATCTCGGCGAGCGGATCGCGCGCGAGCGCGCTGCGATCGAGCAGATTTTTCCAGCCCCAGATCACCATTCCAAACTGCGTTCCCCAATCGCCGATGTGATTGTCCCGAATCACGTCGTGACCGAGGAAAGTTGCGATCCGCGCGAGCGCATCGCCCAACGCGGTGCTGCGGATGTGGCCGACATGCATCGGCTTGGCCACGTTTGGCGAACCAAAATCGATCACGATTTTCTTGGGCGCGCTCGATTTCGCCACGCCCATGCGTTCGTCAGAAAACAAATCTGCTGTTTTTTTTTCGATCGCATCGGCCCGCAGTTTGAAATTAATAAACCCCGCGCCGGCGACCGTGGGCGCTTCGGAAATGTCGGCCACGTCGAAATGTTTCAGAATTTTCTCAGCGACGTCTCGCGGATTTTCACTGCGCTGCTTTCCAAGCACGAGCGCAGCGTTTGTCTGGTAATCGCCGAAGCGCGGATCGGTCGCTTGAGTCAGCTCGCCGGAGTCCGGCAAGCCGGCTTTGGCCAAAGCATCAGCCAGTCGCTTGGCAAGAAGCTGTTGGAAAGTTTCCATTTCTGAAGCTGCAGCGGCGGTCTATGACCGTCGGACGAATAATGCGGCGCTCACAGAGCGGCGCTACACTTATTTTTGCGTCGAACTCTGGAAGATCGACAAAATTTCTTCGGTCGACTTGGCGCCGGCGAGTCTTTCGCGCGTCGTCCGGTCGTTCAGGAATTTGGCAATCGACGCCAGCGTCCGGAGATGGGTTTGAAACTGGTTCTTCGGCACGATGAACAGTACCACGAATTTCACCGGCGCGTTGTCGAGCGCGTCGAACTCGATGCCGTTGGTCGACCTTCCGAACGCCGCGACCACGTTGTCGATCCGATCGGAAGAACAGTGCGGAATCGCGATCCCGAACCCGATGCCGGTGCTCATGGTCTCCTCCCGCTGTTTAAGGGAAGCGAGGATGCTGTCGCGGTCTTCGCCTTTGATTTTGCCAAGGCCCACCAGCAGGTCGATCAGCTCGACGATGGCCGGCCAACGCTCGGTGGCCTTCATCTCGGGGATGATTTGCTCGGCGGAAAGTAAGTTGCCCAACGACATGCGAATGCGCGATTCGGGAGCGCAAGCTTAGCGGTGACGGTTATATTGACAAGCGCATTTCAGGCTCAGAAATCGCGGATTTTATAATTCAATCGCCGCGAAAGCAGCCAGCGGACGCCAAACATGTCCATCGTCGCCCGCAACGCGCGGCTGCCGAAGCCATACTTCGTCTGGCCGAAGCGGCGCGGCCGATGGTTCACCGGGATTTCGACCAGGCGATAACCGGCTCCGCGCACCAGGGCCGGAATGAAGCGATGCATTCCTTTGAATGGAACGAGCGCATCCGCGCATTCGCTACGCATCGCCTTGAGTGTGCAACCGGTGTCGCGCACATAATCTTTGGTAAACCGGCTGCGGACAAAGTTCGCAAACCGGCTGGTTAGTCGTTTTGTGATCGTGTCTTTGCGCTTGGCCCGGTAACCGCAAACCAAATCGGCGCCGCGGGAAATTTGTTCGAGCAGTCGCGAAATATCGGCGGGATCGTTTTGCAGATCGCTGTCGATCATCACAATTGTTTTTCCGCGCGCGGCCTTGATCCCGGCATAGAGCGCAGCGCTTTGACCGGTGTTTTTTTCAAACCGCAAAACTCGAATATTCGATCCACGCTCGATTTTCTCGGCGCTGCGATCGGTTGAGCCGTCATCGACAAAAATAATTTCGTGATCGATGCCGGCGAGTGCGGCCCGCAGTTCCGATTGCAGGATCGACACGTTCTCTTCCTCGTTGAATACCGGAACGACGATGGAAACCGCCGGAGAGGACGGACCGTTCATAAAGGAAGGGTTCGGTAATGCCGGCAGAGAAAAATTTGCCAGTAGCGCACATGACGGCCGAACCGCCTGAGCTCAAGTGTCCCAACCGGCTCGGTTGATTCGAACGCCGCGCGAATGTTGTGCGGCGGCTTTTTCGCGAAGTTCCGGATCAAAAGCGCGCTGCGACCGACGAACGGATTTTCGCCTTTCTGCTCGGTAAAGACCTCGTCCGGCGCTTGGTTCGCCTTCGTCGGAGCGTCGACGAATTGGTCATATCGCGGCCAAAACGAGAATTCGTTCACCAAGTCCTGCGACTCGACCAGATAACACGGCGGATGTCCCGGCCCCTCAAAGCGTTTGTCCTTCAAGTAAAACGAAATCTCGGATGCGCGATGACGTTCGTCCCCGATCAGGAATAATTTTTCGCCTAGTTTCGACTCGAGATCGTTTCGAATTCGCTCGACTTCGGAAACCAACGGTTTCCATCCGCGCAGCCGATCGCTCGGATCGCTTCGAAAGAAACGAATGCCGGCACTGCGAAGCAAGTCGGTATCCATTGCAAATAGACTAATCACAAAACCGAGAAGAATCGCAGCCGCGCCAAAAATTCTGACGCCGCGACGGTTGATCCGTTCCTGCCAGTAGTAAGCGGCGAGCAACACAAGGCTAACGAAGGAAACCGCATCCCAATTTGGAGTCGGCACGTGATTAATTGAGAGCACGAAATAGAAAGCGAACACCGGGACGGCGAACCAGAAAAGAAACAGAATTTTGAATTGCTGATTTACTCGGCGCCAGCTGCCAAGGACTGCCCATACCACGGCAGCAAATATGAGCGGTGAATAAAAAATGAAATGTTCACCGAAGAATTTAAAAGGTTCGAGCGGATGAAAACCGACGTTTTCGGTGAGATTACCCCGGGTGCGGAGATGAAGCAGAGTGATCCAGGCATGTTGCGCGTTCCAGACGATGGGCGGGATAGTACACACGATGAAGATCCCGAGCAGCCAATACAAACCGGGCCGTTTGAATTCCTGCCGCAACCGGGGCGCAAACGCGAGGACCAGCAGCACGCACACAACTTCGAACGCATTGGTGAATCGGCTCAGAAATCCGAGACCGATCAGCAATCCCGTCAGCGGCCACCAAAATGAAAACCGCGGACTCTTTTCCGCCGCGATCCAGAACGTGAACATTGCCGCGGTCCAAAAAAAGATCGACAGCGCGTCGGTCGTCATTACGAACGCGCCGACAGTGAAGATCGGCGTAACATTGAGAACGATCGCCGCCCAAAGTCCGACGTTTTCGTTGAACAAACGGCGGGCGAAATAAAACAGAAGCAACGTCGTGCCCGCGGCAAGGATTGGACTCCAAAAGCGCACGCCGAATTCGGTTGGGCCGAAAATCGCAGTGCTCGCGCGGATCGCGAACGCGATTCCGGGACCTTTGCTGAAATACCCGGGCGCGAGGCGCTCCGACCACATCCAATAATGCGCTTCGTCGAATTCGAGATCGGTCGAACCCAGCATCGACAATCGCACCAGCGTGAGCGCGGCGACGAACAACCAGACTGCGCGCGTCTTGTTCATCAGCCCGGATTAACGATCAAACTCGGATGTCGCGCAAAAATTTGTGGCGCCCACTTTGGAGCCAGCCAGCGCCAGAGTAATTCCAACATCGCGAGGATAAAAAACGTTTCCGCGGCCGCCAAAAGCACCGTGCCGGCAACATCGCTCGGCCAATGCGCTCCCAGATAAACCCGCGAATACCCGACCAACGCGGCAAAAATCCAGTAAAGCCAGCCCCGTTTATAAAACAGCGTCAGACAAATCGCGGCGATTGTGTTGTTGACCATGTGCCCAGACGGGAATGATGGATCGCCGCGTTTGCGATCCGATTCGTCCGCGCGACGGACGACCGGCTTCTTGAAGATCGATATAAACTCAGGCCTGCCTTTTTCCAATCGCACCATCCGGACCGAATCGACGTGCTTTGGCCGCTTCCGATTGATTACCTCCTTCAACGTGTTCGTGATCGGCTCGGCGATGATGATCGTAATCAGGAGACAGAAAAGGCAGGCGCGCGTCTTGAATCCGGCAAACACCAGAGCCGCGAAAATCACGATGATCAGCAACGGCTTCCACACATCGGCGTCGCTGATTGCCGCCATGAACAAATCCAGGACCGGATTCGTCCATCGTTCGTTGATCAGATGAAAAAGCTCTTGATCCATTTGCGCTCGGCAGGACGATAAGTGATTCGTGCAGTGTTGAAACCCCAAAACCTATTCTTGCGCCAGCTTCTTCCTCTTCCTCTCACTCTTAGTCTCGCTCTAGCTTTTGCCCGGCTGGGTCTGGCCGCGCCCCCTCCGTCTGCGCAGGAAATCCTCGAGTCAGTTCGCATGCTCGAAACGCAGCAACAGCTCGAGCTTGATGGTCAGCTCCGTCAAGACGACACAGTCGTACCGTTTCATATTACACAGGACGGCCCATTGATTCGTTATTCCTTCAGCGATCCCGACGAAGTGCTGCAGCTTCGGCTCGGCGAAAACGGTTCGCGTCTCGATCTGGTGACCGAGGGTGGCGCGGAAAAGTTTCCGCCCGAAAAACTGAACCAGAAAATTCGCGAGACTGGTGTGACTTACGAAGATCTTGCGCTCAAATTCCTTTACTGGCCGGGTGGCCGTGTCCTCGGTGACGAAACCGTTCACGCCCGCAGCTGCTGGAAATTGCAACTCGCCGCGCCGTCGCGCGATTCGCAATACGCGAACGTTTTTCTTTGGGTCGACAAAAAGAGCGGCGCGCTGATGCGAATGGAAGGCTACGACGCGAATGGCAAACTCACGAAACGCTTCGAGGTCGTTTCCACCCAGAAGATCGACAATCGCTGGTTTCTAAAACAAATGCGCGTCGAAGAAATAGAGCCCGGCACGAACAAGGTGCAATCGCGCACCTATCTCGAGATCAAGAAATAATTATTTCTCATCGCGGGCAGCTTTGACGATCTGAGCGAAGCTGCGCGGATCGAGGCTGGCGCCGCCGACCAGCGCGCCGTCGATGTCCGGCTGCGTCATCAACGTGCGCGCGTTGTCCGGTTTGACGCTGCCACCGTACTGAATCCGAATCCGATCGGCGGTCGCTTCATCGGACATTTCGCTAAGGGTGTGGCGGATGAACGCATGCGCTTCCTGTGCTTGTTCCGGCGTTGCATTGCGGCCAGTGCCGATCGCCCAGATCGGTTCGTAGGCGATTACCGTTTCCTGAAGTTCTTTCTCGCTCAGGTCCTTCAAACTTCCCCGGAGCTGGATCGACAAGATTTTGTCGACGTTGCCTTTGTCGCGCTGCTCAAGCGTTTCGCCCACACAAACGATCGGCCGCAGTGTTGTCTCATGCGCGGCGCGGACTTTCCGATTCACTACTTCATCCGTTTCGTGAAACAAACGTCGGCGTTCGCTGTGACCAAGAATTACGTAATGAACAAACAAATCGCGGATCAACGCGGCACTGATCTCGCCGGTGAAGGCGCCGTTGCGTTCCCAATGCATGTTTTGGGCGCCGACTTTGATGCTTTGCCCGTTTTTCTCGAGCAACTCGGTGACTTTCGCGATGGCCGTAAACGGCGGAATGATCACGATCTCGACATCTCGAATGTCAGCGACATCGATCAGGAATGATTCGATGAACCGGGCCGACTCAGCCTGGGTCATGTTCATCTTCCAATTCGCCGCCACAATTTTTTTTCTCATACTTTCTAGACAGGATTAACAGGATTAATTCGATTGTTCAGACTGGACTAAGCCGCGATAATCTTTCATCCAATTAATCGCGTAAATCCTGTCTAGTTCTTGTCGGTTAGCGCAGCAACTCCGGGAAGTTCCTTGCCCTCAAGTAATTCGAGCGATGCGCCACCGCCGGTCGAAATAAACGTCATCTTGTCGGCCAGTCCGGCCTGTTTTACCGCGGTCACGGAATCACCGCCGCCGATGACCGTCGTCGCGCCCGATTTGGCCAGCGCTTCCGCGATCGCGATCGTGCCTTCAGCGAAATCAGGAATCTCGAAAATGCCGACCGGGCCGTTCCACAAAATTGTTTTCGCTTTTGCGATCTCCTCCTGAAAAAGCGCAATCGTCGCTTGGCCAATGTCGACTGCCTGCCAGCCGTCGGTAATTCCGCTGTCGCGCGAAAGCCGGCTGGTGTTTCTCTTTTTCGCGCCGGGTTCGATTTCCTGTGTTTCAACAACGTCGAGCGGCAGCAAGAATTTCACGCCGCGCTTCTTCGCAAGATCGACAAGTTCGTTGGCAAGATCGGTCTTGTCGGCTTCGACGCGGCTCGCGCCGATTGGAATCCCTTCGGCTTTGAAAAAGGTATTGGCCATCGCGCCGCCGATCAGGATCGTGTCTGCTTTTTGCATTAATGCTTTGAGCACGCCGATTTTGTCCGACACTTTCGATCCGCCCATGATGACGACGAACGGCTTGGCCGGCTTATCGAGTTCCCCGTGCAGATATTTGAGCTCCTTTTCCATCAGGAAACCCATCACACATGGTTTGATGAACTTCGTAACACCGGCGGTGGAAGCATGCGCGCGATGCGCCGCCCCGAACGCGTCGTTCACATAAATCTCGCCGAACTTTGCCAGCGCTTCGGAGAATTTCGGGTCGTTCGCTTCCTCTTCCGGCTGGAACCGCAGGTTCTCCAGCATTGCGACGTCGCAGTCGCACATCGCGTTCACGATTTTCTCCGGCACTTCGCCGATCGTGTCGTGACTGAAGATAACCGGCTGATTGATCAGCGTGTGCAAATGGTCGGCCACTGGTCGCAGTGAATATTTCGGTACGCGCTTCCCCTTCGGCCGTCCGAAGTGGGACATCAATATCGTTCGCGCTTTGTGCTCGCGCAGATAGTTGATCGTCGGCAACGCTTCGCGAATCCGCGTGTCATCGGTGATTTCAACTTTGTCGCCGTCCTCTTTGAGCGGCACATTGAAATCGACGCGCACTAGCACGCGTTTCCCGCGAACATCAACATCTCGAAGCGTGAGTTTCGGCATTTGTCGGAACTAGACAGGATTTACCGGATTAACTGGATGACAGGCAACATCCTGAACCTCTCTGCGTATCCCAATCCTGAAAAATCTTGTTAATCCTGTATGTTTTATTTCGCGAGCATCTCCAGCATTTCGACGCAGCGATTGCTGTAGCCCCACTCGTTGTCGTACCAACCGACAACTTTCACGAAGCGGTTGCCGAGCATGATCGTCAGCTTGCTGTCGAAGATGCACGAGTGCGGATTGCCAATGATATCGTGAGAAACGAGCGGCTCGTCGCTGTATTCGAGCACGCCTTTGTAACTCTTGTCGCTGGCCGATTCTTTGAATGCCGCGTTCACTGCGTCAACCGTCGCGTCTTTTTCCAACACCGCGCTGAAATCCGTGACCGAACCATCCGGAGTCGGTACCCGGAACGCGCCGCCGTTCAGTTTTCCTTTCAAATCAGGGATCACTTCGCCGATGGCTTTTGCCGCGCCCGTGCTCGATGGAATAATGCTGACCGCCGCCGCCCGCGCACGCCGCAAATCTTCGTGCGGCAGATCGAGAATGCGCTGGTCGTTCGTATAACTGTGAATCGTGCTCATGAATCCATGAGCCACGCCAAATTTTTGGTGCAACACCTTGGCCAACGGAGCCAGGCAGTTGGTGGTGCAGCTCGCGTTCGAAACGATAGTGTGCTTTTTCGGGTCATAAACGTCGTCGTTGATTCCGATGCAAATCGTGGCGTCGGGGTTTTTGGCCGGGGCGGAGATCAACACGCGTTTCGCTCCGCCTTTGCTGATGTGCAGATCGGCCTTATCGCGTGCGGTGAAAAATCCTGTCGATTCCAGCACCACGTCGACGGCCAATTTTTTCCACGGCAAATTTCCCGGGTCGCGTTCCTTGAATATTTTAATCTTGTGACCGCGAACGATGATGTTCTCTTCGTCGTGACCGATCTCGCCGTCGAATTTTCCGTGGACCGAGTCCCATTTCAGAAGATGAGCGAGGGTCTTGGTTTCCGTGATATCGTTGATCGCCTGAACGCGTTCGACTTGTTTTTGCGTCATCGCGCGAAGGACGTTGCGTCCGATGCGCCCGAAGCCATTGATTGCGTAGTTAGCCATAGATAGATTTCCGCTTTGCGACTTATCGATTGCTGAGATTCGTCAGCAATCAGGGAGGGCGGAAACGTAGAATGGGCAACTCGATGAAGCAATTGAGAAGTATCATTGTTATTTTCTCGATCTCCTGCGTGCAAACTACGCCTGCCACCGCACGGGATTCTTCACCGATGAAGCGAATTCTTGTGCTGGGCGACAGTTTGTCCGCGGGATTCGGCTTGAAGTCGAGCCAGGCCTGGCCTGCGCTGATAACTGAAAACTTGCGCGCCGCCGGTTTGAATTTCGAAATCACCAACGCCAGCCAAAGCGGCGGAACAACGGCCGGCGGATTGCAGCGATTACCGGCCCATCTTAAACGCAAGATCGACATCTTCATCCTCGAGCTCGGGATCAACGACGCCTTTCGCGGTGTGCCGATCGCGCAGATTCGAAACAATCTCCAGGCAATCATCGCCCGCGTGAAAGAACGAAACCCAAGCGTCCGCGTGATTATTGCCGGTATGGAGCTCCCGAATTATACCGCGGACGCTTACGTTTCCGCGTTTGGACAGACTTATACCGATCTCGCGGCAAAGAATGACGCCACCCTCATTCCCTATTTCCTGCAAGGCGTCGGCGGCGATCCATCGTTAAACCAACCCGACCACGTCCACCCGAACGCGGCAGGCCAAAAGATTCTCGCGGAAAATGTCTGGCGCGTCCTCGAGCCAATCGCGCGCGAAGTTGCTGTCATCCCGAGCGCTAATGCCAGTCCGGCTCGGACCGAGGGACCTCGCCTCCGACCGTCGATCACCCCATGAACCTTGTGTAATCGCCCAGCTTCTGTGAGATCCTTCACTTCGTTCAGGATGACAACGGAAGGATCTGGCGCGATTTCCGCCGAATAACGAGCGGCCAAAAGTCCAGCGGCGCGCGTTCACTAATTGATGGACCCAGCCCGACCAAACGAACCAGAACCGAGCGATCCGTTCAATCCAGAGCGCGCCGATCACGCCGTTATTGAGACGATCGAGATCGCGACCGAAGGCGAAGATTGCGATGCGTGCGTGCGCAAGGTGCGCCCTGTATTGATGAAAATTCCCGGCGTGCTGGACGTGAATGTCGATCTTCCGGACGAACACGTGACCGTCAAATTCGACGCGCGCAAAGTTCATGCGCCGGATTTACACGACGCAATTCTAAGAAGCGGCTACAAACCCGCGCCGCGTATCGAAACGTAGAAACGCGAGCTAGAGCTTGCGTTTTAGGAGGTCGTAAAACCGACAGGCGCGTCGATTTCGCGGCTCACGGATTGCTTCGTATCGGGCGACATGCCTGTGACCGAAGTTCCTTTTGACCTCCGCTCTGTCACCGGCGACGAAGCGGCTGGCAATCGGCCATCGCGGTTGGCAGCCGCGCGAGGCCAGACCTGGCGCGACGACGTACATCTGCTGCCGAGCTTTCTCATCGCACTATTCGTCTGCGCATGGTTCGTCACTTGGGGAGATTGGAAATTCTTTGAAAAGGATGAGTTCTGCGGGTTTTACGACGCTCAGGCGAAATCGATGATCGCCGGACGTCTTGATGTGCCGCCAGCGGCGATTGGCACCGAGGCGTTCACTTTTCAGGGCAAGAGCTACGGCTATTTTGGAATCGCGCCCGCGTTGCTGCGAGTGCCACTAGTTGCCGCTTTTAAAAACATGGACGGCCGCTGGAGCCGTCTCATGATGTTAATCGCGTGCACGATTAACTTGATCTCCGCGTACCGTATTCTGAGAATCGTTGCGGCTGATCGCGCCAGCAATTCGCGGGCTCAGCGTATGCTCGAATCGCTGTTCATCCTCTGTGCGGGCATCGGTTCAACCAATGTTTTTCTCGTTGCGCGCTCATTTACCTACCATGAAGCCATCATGTGGGGCAGCGCGTTCGCCTTGCTCTTCACCCTGGCGCTTCTCCGATATTTCGCGCGGCCGCGCTATAGATTTTTGCTGTTGGCCGCGCTTTTCGCTTTCATGTCGCTGCATTCTCGCGCGACTGCTGGTGTCGGGGCATTACTCGCGTTATGCGTGCTCACCGGGATCTTAAGCTGGCGGGCAATTAGGAAACCAGAAGCGGGGCGGTCAACGTTCGGCGTCGGTGCCGTTGCAAGACCTTCGCTCCATGCAGCCGTCGCCGGAGTCGCAGTCATCATCATCCTTGGCTCATATCTCGGAGTGAACTACGCGAAGTTCCACACATTCGACGGAGTGCCCCTCAAGTACTACGATTTCTATGTTCGAAATCCGCAATATTTACAGATGACAGGCGCAAGACAAATTCATCTCAAAAACATCCCCACTACGGTTGCCAGTTATTTGGGAGTCAACGGCCTGTGGTTGGATGCAAGGTTCCCATGGTTGTTTCCTTCGCGAGAAGCCACATTCATCGGTTCGCCCGTGATCATGGTCGTGGAAGGATTCTCAACTTTTCCCGTCAGCATGCCTGCTCTGTTTTTGCTTGCGCTGTTTGGTTGCCAGCCGCTTGTTTGCGGTTCGAACGAAATCACTCGACGGCTACGGCTTCCCGCGGCCGCGCTCTTCCTTGGGGGCGGAGTAATCTTTGCGACGTTGGCAATCACTGAACGTTATCTGCACGATCTTTATCCCGCATTAATCGTTTGTGCTGCCGTTGGCGTGGCGCGCGTCAAGCAAGAGAGGCATGCACGCGGAGCCACAGTGTTGGTCGGTGCGCTGAGTGTCGCCAGCATCGCGCTCAACTGCTCGTTCGCGTTGGAAAATCAGCGTCTGGATGCATGGGCGATGGGCGGAGTTCCGCCGGTCAAGCGCGCCGAGTTCAAACAACTGCAAAGGTCGGTCTACCGTTTTTTCCGTCCATCGACTGCCCCCGATCCAAAAAAATAAACGGTCGTTTAGCCAGTCGCAGGCTGCTGCTGGGTCAGACAGTGGAACGTGCCGAGGCCCCAGATTAATTCACGGCAATCGATCCCGACGATGCGCCGATTCGGGAAACAATCCTGCAGGATCGACAACGCCATTTTGTCAGCAGGATCGGCGAACGTCGGAACCAGCACGACTTGATTCGCGATGTAGAAATTGGCGTAGCTCGCGGGAAGCCGCATTCCCTCGCGTATTATCTTTCTCGGCATCGGAAGCGTCACAAAATCGATCTTGCGCCCACCAACTTTCATCCCGCGAAGACGTTCAAGATTTTCCTGGAGTGGCCTGTAGTTCGCGTCGCCGGAATTTTCTTCGACGACCGTGACCACTTTCGTTTCGGAAACGAAACGCGCGAGATCGTCAATGTGACCGTCGGTATCGTCGCCTTCAATTCCGTCGCCGAGCCAGAGAGTTTCTTTTACCCCGAGGAAGTCGCGTAATCGCTTCTCGATCTGTTCGCGCGAGAGATTTGGATTTCGGTTCTTGTTTAGAAGACACGATTCGCTGGTGAGTAGCGCGCCGGCACCGTTCACCTCAATCGAGCCGCCCTCCAAAATCATTTTCGGATAGAAAACCGGAAGCTTGAGCAACTCGGCGACCCGGGTCGGCAGGACTTCGTCGAGATCGAACGGCGGATATTTGTTTCCCCAGGCGTTGTAATCCCAGTCGACGACCGCGAGTTTCGGATCAACATCGCGGGTCAAAAAGATCGGACCGTGGTCGCGACACCACGGTTCGTTGGTCGGGATTTCATAATAAGTAATGCATTCCTGATGCGGCAACGCGTCGAGCACCGCGCGCGCTTCGGCTTCATGGGCACCGTTGACGACGTTGATGCACACTGGGTCCGAGCCGGACTGGCCGTTACCAATCAGCGCTCCGACCATTTCGCGCAGCGCAGGCAGGACCCGATCAAATGAATCCGGAAAACTGATTCCTTCACGTCGCGGCCAGGAAAGCCAGGTCGCGGCGTGCGGTTCCCATTCCGCTGGCATGCGGTAACCTAACGAAGCCGGTGTTTTATTTGCGAAGTTAGACGACTCAACCACCAACCACCAAACCCCAAGCTTCAAACAAATTCCAATACACAAATCCAAGCCAACGACTTAAAGGTTGAAAATTGGAGCTTCTTTGGAATTTGGAATCTGGTGCCTGGCAATTTCGCCGCGGCTACTGTGCGGTGGATCGCGGTTTGTAAATCGCACCGACGATCACGCCGGCGATGATCATTTCGATCAATCCGCCAATGCTCCCGAGGACGAGAAGTTTTCCCGGGAACGGTTGCACCGCGTAAATGCCCATCCGCATTCCGATGGCTGCGAGCTCCAACAAAATACCGAACCGAACTCCGGCAAGGATTCCGCCACCGGCGAAACCGGTTGCGTAAATCGCCACAAACGCGAACACCAGAAACGCCTGACCAAGGAGGATCCATTGAAACAGGCTCGCCATTTCACTTTGGGATCGCCACAGGTTCGGCGTTTCGGCGTAGACATCTTTTAGGACAACACCGTTCACGAGCCAGCCCCACATAAATAAAAAAACGTAAAGGGCAACGAAAGCGATGAAGAACCGTTTCCAGTTCATAATTTTCCGCTTTGTAACTTCGATCAGGTAACAGTGGTCAGCGGTTTGTAAATTGCGCCAACCAGCGCGCCCATAATGGCAAAGCAGATCAGGTCGCCGGCAAACCACATGAACAAAATGTTCGCAGTGAGCGGTTCGACGGCGAACCGGATGATGTTGACGCCGCAGGAGAAGATTCCAATCACGATGCCATAACCGAAACCGACGCCGGCGCTGTTCATTCCAACCTTGCTGACGTAAAGGCCGGTGAATGCAAACGCGACGACGGCGTGGCCGAGAATCAGGATTGGGAAGTGATTGTTGAAGTCAGCTTCCGGGCGCCACATCGCCGCGGTGGCAAGATACATCGGCTTCATCAGTATGCCGTGCCAGAGGAAGCCGAAGAAAAATATGAAAACGAACGCAACGATGAATGCAGTGAAACCTCGTTTGTGATTCATCCCGCTTTTCTAATAACGACCGCGTTTGGTTGTCGATCTTAAAGACGGCCTACTCTTGCAAGCCGGGAATGTGACCGTAACCGACAAACGTCGGCCGCAATTTACTCTCACCGTTTGTTTCGCGGCGCTGAACCTTGAAATCAAAAACGCTAACGCCAAAGCGCGATTCGCCTTGATAAACGCGGCCGTCACTTGCTCCAACCATCACACGATTTCCGGTTTTCTGTTCGCGGCCGAGATAAATCATTGCGTGCGTAATCGGCGGATCGCGTTGGATCGAGTAAGTGCCAGTCCAAAACAAAAGGTCGCCCGGTTTTAAATCCTCGAGCTCGAACGAGTCGTCCTTTTCGCTCATGACCGGTTCGAACTGCCGCGCGCGGCGGAGCCAGACGTATTGCTCGGCGGAGTCGCGCGGCACATCAGCAACATCATTTTGCTTGAGCACATAATAAACGAAGCCCGAGCAATCCATCCCGCCGCTGGACGGGTCGGCCGAACCGTATTTGTAATCGAGGTTGCGCGTAGTCAGCTCAAGAGCTGAAGTCAGGAGCTTCTGGACCTTAAGGGGATAATTTTCGAAACCTTTGATCTGGTTCGGCAACAGGGTCGCGTTGGCAGCGTGTTGTTTTTTCGCGGGAGTCGAGGTTGGCGTCGTACTCGGGGTGGAAAGTTCAGCAGGAGTTGGCGATGGCGTCTCGGATGGCTCGGGAGTTGCCGATGCTTTCTTTTTTCGATGCAGCGATGGCGTTGGAGTCGGCGTCGGCGAAGTTTTCTTCTTTTTCTGACTGGGTGATGGCGATTCTTCCGCTGGAGACGCGGCCTTCTTTTTTTTCGGCGAAGGCGACGGAGATGAAGTCGACGATTCCTCGTCGCGGGCCGGTGAAGATTTCTTCGTGGGTGTTGGCGTCGGCGTTGGTGATTTCTTCTTCGTCGCGGTCCCGGTTTTTCTCTTTCGCGGTCTTGGCGTTGGAGTCGGCGTCGAAAAAATCTTCTTCAGCGCGTCGCCGACAGACTGCTCCGCTGGTCGCGCCATCTCAATCGGCGAGAGAATCAATGCTATTAAAATAAGAATGCGGAGAAGCATGTAATACCTGGTTGGACGCAGAATGCTTACGATTCCTTGAATGAGAATTGACCGGCCATGTTAATCTCTAGCCCCATGAGAGCGATTCGTTTTGTCATTTTCTTTCTCCTCGTTGCCGATCTGGCTTCGGCGCAGATCGATCGAATCACCGGAAAAAATTTCGCGACGCGTTCGGAAGTTTTGGCGCGACACGGAATGGTTTGCACCAGCGTGCCGGCGGCGACACAGGTCGGACTCGATATCTTGAAAAAAGGCGGCAGCGCGGTCGACGCGGCGATTGCCGCAAACGCAACGCTCGGTTTGATGGAGCCGGTTTCGAACGGAGTCGGCGGCGATCTGTTCGCGATCGTTTACAGCGCGAAAGAAAATAAGCTTTACGGCATCAACGGGAGCGGACGCTCGCCACTCGGCTTGAGTTACGACCAAATGAAGGCCGAGCTGGACAAACTCAATCGCAAAACGATCCCGCCGCGCGGAATGTTGCCGATCAGTGTGCCCGGTTGCGTCGATGCCTGGTCCGAGCTGCACAAGAAGTTCGGGAAATTGAAATTCGCGGACGATCTCGCACCGGCGATCCATCACGCGGAGGAAGGATTTCCAGTCACCGAGCTGATCGCGTTCTACTGGCACTTTGGTCCCGAGCTTTACAAGGGTTTGCCCGGCGCATTCTTTGAAACCTACACGCTCGATGGCAAAGCGCGCACGCCGGGGAAAGGCGACATTTTCAAGAATCCCGGGCTGGCCAACACCCTGCGATTGATCGGCGAGAAAGGACGCGACGCTTTCTACAAAGGCGAGATCGCGGACAAGATCGACAAATTTATGCAGGAGAACGGCGGTTTCCTGCGCAAAGTCGATTTTGAAAAACATACCAGCACGTGGGTCGATCCAGTTTCGGTGAATTATCGCGGCTACGATGTTTTCGAATTGCCACCGAACGGACAAGGCATCGCCACACTCCAAATCCTGAACATTCTCGAGGGATTCGATCTCGCGAAAATGGGACGCAATTCGCCCGAGACGTTGCACGCGATGATCGAGGCCAAGAAAATCGCCTGGGCCGATCGTGCCAAGTATTACGCCGACCCGGCGTTCGCGAAAATTCCGTTGAAGACGTTGCTCTCAAAAGAATACGCGGCCGAGCGACGCAAATTGATCGATCCAATGCGTGCGGCGAAAACCGTGGTCGCGGGAAAGATCGACAATGGGGACACGATTTACATGTGCACGGCGGACGACGAAGGCAATATGGTCTCGCTGATCCAAAGTAATTATCGCGGAATGGGGAGCGGAATTGTCGTGCCTGGACTCGGATTCATGTTTCAGGATCGCGGCGAACTTTTTTCAATGGAACCGGGCCACGCGAACGTTTACGCACCGGGCAAGCGTCCGTTTCATACCATTATACCCGGTTTCGTGATGAAGGACGGCAAACCGTGGGAAGCGTTCGGCGTGATGGGCGGTGGAATGCAGCCGCAAGGTCACGTGCAAGTGCTTACAAACCAGATCGATTTCGGATTGAATGTCCAGGAAGCCGGTGACGCGTCGCGTTGGCAGCACGAAGGCGACAACGAACCGACCGGCGAAAAAATGGAGACTGGCGGTTACGTGAATTTGGAATCCGGAATTCCGATGGAAACGCAACGCGAGTTATGGAAACGAGGACACAACGTTCGTTTCGACGTCGGCGGTTACGGCGGTTATCAGGCGATCAAAATTGAAATGCACGACGGCCAGCGCGTTTACGTCGGCGCGAGCGAATCACGGAAGGACGGCCAGGCCGCCGGCTATTAATTTTTCTGCGCTCTAAGGTCGGCAAGTTTCTGTTCGGCGCGAGCCACGTCTTTTTTTCTCGCACTACCGAGCGCGAGAAGTTTTTCCTGACGCTGCACGTTGGCTTCAGCCGCATCGATGTCGGCCTGTTCGCGTTTCGTGCTGGCGGAATGGGCCGCTTCGATCGCGAGCGCCAGATTATTTTCCGTTGGGGTAACGTCAGCTTTCGCGATTTCACCCACGCTCAACTGCTTGTCCTTTTGCAACATTTGTTCCTTGGCGGCGACCAGGCGCGCATTCGCCAGATCAAATTCGAGATGGATCACGCGCAGTTTCCGTTGCTCGACTTCCAATTTCGAAAGCGCGCCAATCTTTAAGAGTCGATCCAAACCGGCGAGATTTCTTTCCGCGCGCTCGAATTGTTTTTCGAGTTTGGCGAGATCAACATCTCGCGGTGACTCCGAAGAAGACTTCGAGTCGGTTAATTGTTCACGGTCACGATCTGGTATCAACAACGGCGGCTCGATATCGAACGAGTCGGGTTCAGGGTCAGAAGACTTGTCGCCAGCAAAGACGATCGAACTGATCGCGAACAGGAGCGCAATGCCGCGCCGCATGCGCGAAACTTAACAGGAAAGAGAACTCGCGGCGAGAATAACTTCGTGGGCGATTGGTTCGGCTCAGCGCCGGCCGCCACCGCTGCCGCCGTAGAACCGGCCGAAAACGGTTGTGGAAAAGTGTCCATTGGACGCATTTTTTTCTTGGCAAACGCCGTTGCTATGGCATAGGACACGCTCCAAAACGCTCCCGTGTTTTCCTTGAGTCCGAAAATTCTTTTCAGTGCCGCTGTCCTGGCGGCGATCATTTCTTCCGCTAACGCGAATATTTTTCCATCTTCCGGCCCGACAGTACCGGGAAGCCGGGCCCGTCTGCGCGCAGGCCAGGCTGCGGCGCCGGCATCTGCGCCACTCGTGGTCAAGCGGGCGATCTGGGCCGCGAATCAACTTTTCCGGAAGCCCTACATTTTTGGCGGCGGCCACAAATCTTTCTTCGATCGCGGCTACGATTGTTCGGGAACTGTTTCCTATGCGCTCGGCGCCGCGGGTCTGCTTAAGTCACCGATCAGCTCAACGGAATTTCGCAAGTACGGTGAAAGCGGTCGCGGAAAATGGATCACGGTTTACGCGCGCAACGGTCACACTTACGCAATCATCGCGGGACTGCGTCTCGACACCACTCCTTATCTAACAGCGCACGACACATGGGCGCCGGGCTGGCAGTTAGCCGAGCGGGTGCCGGCTGGCGGGTTCGAAGCGCGGCATCCGGTGGGATTGTAAATCTGCGCGGATCGCGCAACGTCGAGAATCGCAAGATCGACATCCATTCGCCGCGACTTTGGATTTGCGCCGTCTGAGCTGCGCAAATTGCGCTCGCTAAAAACGCCAGCGGGAATTCAGCGCTTTCTCGACGAGCTTCCTTATAATCTCGGTTATACGGCACGGTCTCCGAAAAAAGTTTTACATGAACGCACTGCATCCTGCCTCGAAGGCGGAATTTTTGCCGCCGCCGCGCTGCGCGTTCTCGGATTTCCACCACTCATCTTTGATCTAGAAGCTGATCAGGACACCGACCACGTCGTTGCAATCTTCAAGCTGCGCGGGCATTGGGGCGCGGTTGCAAAATCAAATTTTGCCGGCTGTCGTTATCGTGAGCCAGTCCATCGCACGCTGCGCGAGCTGGCGATGAGCTATTTCAATATTTACTTCAATCTACGATTCGAGCGGACGCTTCGGCGCTATTCCCGGCCGGTGAATCTCGCGCGCTTCGATCGTCTAATTTGGATGAAGACCGACAAGCCGGTTTGGTTCATCGCCGAATATCTCTGCGAGATTCCGCATATCCGATTACTCACACCGGCCATGGAGAAAAATCTCACGCGACTCGATCCGCGCAGTATCCGCGCGGAAATGACCGGTCATCGCAAAAAGTAACCGGCTCTAAGCAGAACAAACTCGCGCCGCAGTCGCCGTTGCTTCCAATTCCATTGGCGCGTTCGGATAACCGACGCTGGCGCACTGCGCGATGTAAGTGTGAAGGAATGGAAGAATGCCGCCCAGTCTTTGATATTGCGCCGTATGCACGAGCTCATGGGCGATCAATCCGCGATCACGCCAGTAATCAGTGCGCACAAAAATTCCGTACTCCAACGCCAGACCGCGCGGCGAGCCGGTGAGAAAGTGCATTGAGGAGGCAGCGGCCCGGAGCATGGGATGAACAGGCATCGGAATTGAATCAACGCGAAGCAAGCGGACTCGCTCCGGATTGCGCACGCCAATCGCCTTCGCATCCGCCAGCTCGTTTTTCGAAAGCGGGACGCCTTCACACAAGACGCGACGCTCCTGTTCGGTCGCCCATTCGGCTGCCAGGGGAAGCAGCTCTTCTATTTTGTCGATCGTTGTCTGTCGATCCATTAAGTGTGAGAGAGCAAGAAGCTCGCCCGACAAAGTGAAAATCACCGGCTCGCAATCGGCCGGTGATTCACCCAGCGAGCAATCAGGCTCGCGAAAAGTAATTCCGCTTACGGTCCGTAAGGTGACCAGAAGCCGGTGCTGGCCACATCGGAGAGCACCGTGTAATCGGCTGGCGGCACCTGCGGAATCGTATCTACCGTCTGAGTACCGTAGGCAGTGCCAAGCAGGCTGTTGCCGGTATTATAAAGGATCGCGTTTTTCTTGACGTAGTTCGTCCAATCTGCGACGCCGACCAAATCACCCGTCTTGCGATTGGTTTCGATCGCGTACTGGTCAACGGCCGAATCGATCATGCGCAGGTCATTCAATATTTTGGAAGCCTGAGAGCGCTTGCGGGCGCGCAAAAACCCAGGAACGGCAATGGCCGCCAACAGCGCAATGATGGCGACGACGATCATTATCTCGACGAGGGTGAACCCTTTGTGCGACTTTACGGCGAATTTCATAATGTGAAGAAATCAAAGCAACCATTATGCCACGTATCGAACATTGATACTTTGCCCGGGATCCTCTGACGAAATGAGACCCTTACAACCGGATGACTACGAGGCCCTGGCCGAGCTCCGGTATCTGGGCCGCAAGTTTCTCCGTTTTAGTAAGGATTTGCTCCGGGCCAAAGCCGGGTTGAATCCGGAGCAATATGAAGCGTTGCTAGCCATCAAAGCTTTTCCCGGCAATAGCCTGACGATTTCGCAGCTAAGCGAACGTCTTCAGGTCAAACATCATTCCGCGGTCAACATCGTCGATCGATTGGTCGAACGAAAATTGGTTCGCCGCCAGCCAGGCGAGCGCGACCGACGCGAGCGCCACATCGAGCTTACCGCCAAAGGTAAGACTTTGATTGAAGAACTAGCCACCGTTCATTACCGAGAACTCTCCACCCGAAGTGAGGAAATGATCAAAGGATTGAAGAGGTTGCAAAGTTAACCTCGCGCCAGGCGAAGAATGACGGAGATCAAAACCGAAAGATAGTTGAACTCGTCCATGTCGATCTTACGTTTTGGGTTCGGATGCGACCGATGTAAATTCGGAAATGAGCGGTCCGAGCCGGACAGGCGTTAAAGTTTACGGGTGCAATCACGTCGCGATCGAAGTGGACGACATCGAGAAAGCGATCGCGTTTTACAAAGACATATTCAACCTTGAGCAAATGGACAGCGGAGAAGGCGACGCGTTCTTCAAACTCGGCGAACACCAATTCCTCGCCATCTTCGAAGTCGACAAAGTTCAACGGGCGAACGTGCGCCATTTCGGTATCATGGTCCGCGACGAAAAACAGCTGGAGGAAGTTCGGGAGAAACTCACTAAGAAATACAAACTCACGCTCGAGCCACCGTTTCGCTGTGATTTTCGCGACCCGTGGGGCAATCGTATCCAAGTCGTCGATCTTCACGACGAATCACTGATTTGGCTCTTGCCCTACCGCGAGATACAAAAAGCCGGACTACAGTTCAAAAGCTAAGCAACACCTTTTCATTGGTGCACTGGCTCTCGGGAAAGCCGTTGTCCGCTGCATCGACAGATGCAGGCAGTAGCTAATTCCACTACTGTCCGGATGTGTTGTCCTTTATCGTACCGGCATATAACGAGGAATTTGAGTTGCCCCGGACGCTGGAAGCAATCCGTAACGCCGCGCACGATCGACCGTACGAAATCATTGTCGTCGATGACGGCTCGACTGACGCAACCGCCGAAGTCGCAACAAACTCTGGAGCGAAACTGGTTTCGATTCATCGACGCCAAATCGCCGCTGTGCGCAACGCTGGCGCGTGTGCGGCTTCGGGAGACATTTTGTTTTTCGTTGACGCCGACACGCAGATCAATTGCAAACATGTAGACGGCGCGATCGCGGCGCTTGATAGCGGCTATGCGGGCGGCAGTGCCCAGGTCGCAGTTGCCGGAGAGATACCCGCATGGTCGCGCATCTTCCTTAGATTTTTCTGCGCGATTTATTTCACCTTCAGGCTCGGAGCCGGGGCGTTCCTTTTCACGACCCGCAAGAACTTCGACGCGGTCGGCGGTTTTGATGAGACCTTGTTTATTGGAGAAGAAGTCTACCTCAGTATTGCACTGCGAAAGCTCGGACGTTTCCGAGTGTTGTCCGAACCAATCGTTACCTCCGGACGAAAATTGCGAATGTATTCCGCCGGCGAAGTCTTGGGCAAATCATTCGGAGTTCTCGTGCGCGGTCCGCGTGGTGCGCGCTCGCGCGAAGGACTGGGTATTTGGTACGACGGCAGGCGCGAGACGGGACCGACCTCGACTTGATGAAAAGCATTCGCATCGTCGTGGCCGAAACACCGGACGAGATTCGCCGCTGTTATCCAGTGATGCGCGAACTGCGCACCCACATTGACGACGAAAGAGCATTGGTTGAGCGCGTCGCACGCCAACAGAAACAAGGATATCACCTGGCGTTTCTTGAATCGGACGGCGAAGTCCGTGCCATCGCCGGTTATCGATTCCTCGAATCGCTCTTTTCCGGAAAGAATCTTTACGTCGACGATCTCGTCACCCGGGACGCAGACCGTTCGCGTGGATACGGCGGACAATTGCTCGACTGGCTGATCGGCCAGGCCCGAGCAAACAAATGCGAGACGCTCGAACTCGACTCAGGAGTCCAACGCTTCGAAGCCCATCGCTTTTATTTCTCCAAGCGAATGAGCATTTCATCCTACCACTTTCGGATTAAGCTCGAACCCGAGGCCTGAGTTATGAAAAACAAGAATCCGTGGATCAAAATCTGCCCCGGCATCAAACGCCAAACGCTAACCAGCGGAAAGACGATGTATCAGATGCTGGCGACGCTCGAGCCCGGAAGCAAAATGCCGGCACACCAGCATCCGCAGGAACAGATCGTCTACATCTTGTCCGGCGGATTGAAGCTGATCGTGGATGGAACGCCGCACGAAATGAAGGCCGGCGATTCCTTCTATCTCGCGGGCAACGTCCCGCACGGCGTGGAAACAATCGAGGAAACGCGCGTGGTCGACACTTTTAGTCCGCCGCGCGACGAATATCTCGCAATCGACGAAGCCAATCGCCAACGCAAGTAGGTCTCGGCCCGACCCCGAAAAAAGAATGGCCTCCGGGCCGATAACCTGTTTAGCATCAATTCCATGTTACACATCATTTGGTCGATCATTATCGGTTTCATCATCGGCTTGTGTGCACGCGCGATCATGCCTGGAGTGCAGCATCTGGGCTTTATCATGACCACCGTGCTCGGCATTGCGGGATCCATCGTCGGCGGTTTGATTGGACGGATCTTCTCCAAACCAGCACCTGGCGCGGCCTTTCATCCAGCGGGTTTCATCATGTCGGTGATTTGCGCGATCATTTTGCTCTGGGCCTGGGGCAAATGGGGCGGCGCAATGGCGCTGTAAAAGAGCGCGCTTCCGTAGCTGAACTTGAGCACGCGGCTCGCATGGGCCGCGGCGGCAGCCATTTCAACTCACGGTTGCGCTTCGCCAGACTTCGTCTAGAATAGGCGCTTTCGAAATGGCTGAGAACACCGAAACGCTGGACATCAAGCAATTCCAGTTGCACGGAAAGGACACGGGCAGCGCAGATGTGCAAATCGCGCTGTTGACGCGCCGGATCGGGCAATTGACGGTACATTTGAAAAGCCATGCCAAGGACCACTCCTCGCGCCGCGGCCTCCTCAAGATGGTCGCCCAACGCCGGAGCTTGCTCGATTATTTGAGCCGGTCCGAAGCCGAACGTTACAAAAAGTTGATCGACCAACTGAATCTGCGGAAATAAACCGCGGCCAAGGTTGTCGATCTCACCGTCCAGTTTTTCAGGGCGACGCCGATTCGAAAGTTAGTAAGCCGCGACCACCAGGTCGTTAGGCCACCTTGGATTTTAGGTTTTAGTTTCGCGTCCGCCGCGGCGGACAACGGGTTTAAAACCTACAGTCAGGGTGACCGACCTGGAACTCGCACAATCCAGGAAAATACTATGCAACAGAAGGTCACAGCCCAAATTGGGGCCAATCAAATCTCAATCGAGACCGGCAAAATCGCCAAACTCGCCGACGGCGCGGTCATCGTTTCATGCGGCGACACAATGGTTTTGGCGAGCGCGGTATCGGCCACATCCATCAAAGAAGGCCAGGATTATTTCCCGCTGACCGTTGACTATCGCGAAAAAGCAGCCGCCGCTGGAAAATTTCCGGGCGGTTATTTCAAGCGCGAAGGCCGGCCCGCCGAAAAGGAAACGCTGACCTCGCGAATGATCGATCGCCCTCTGCGTCCGCTTTTTCCGCAGGGATATTTTTACGACACGCAGATCATCTCGATTCTGCTCAGCGCCGACGGCGAAAACGATCCCGACATTCTCGCGATCAACGGCGCATCGGCTGCGCTCTGCGTTTCCGACATTCCGTTTGCCGGTCCGATCGGCGCGGTGCGCGTCGGCCGAGTGAATGGTCAATTCGTCGCGAA